>Ga0208877_1000105_pt1 | contig 30263 bp, 29 predicted proteins | sample CryBogCBH29Jun09_FD_184624 | JGI IMG/M metagenome (GOLD analysis project Ga0208877, IMG submission 184624) | Freshwater microbial communities from Crystal Bog, Wisconsin, USA - CBH29Jun09 (SPAdes) | ecosystem: Environmental > Aquatic > Freshwater > Lake | place: Crystal Bog, Wisconsin, USA...
CGCTCGTCGCCACTGCTCGACCTTGCCATGGTCGCCCGATCGGAGGATCTCAGGGACTAGGAGACCCCGAAACTCCGAGGGCCTCGTGTACTGGGGATACTCGAGTAACCCATCGCTGAAGCTCTCATCAGCCGCGGACGCGTCGTTGCCGAGCGCCCCTGGCACGAGGCGGGTGACCGCTTCGGTGATGACGAGTGCCGCCAGCTCCCCGCCAGCGAGCACCACGTCACCCACCGACAGCTCACCGTCGCAGAGTTCGGTCACGATGCGCTCATCGGCACCTTCGTAGCGTCCACAGAGCAAGGAGAAGCCGTCGAGGAGGGCGAGCTCTCTCGCCACCTCCTGGGTGAAGGGACGTCCCGAGGGGCTCATGAAGAACAGTGGACGGTGCAGCACCCCGCTCTCCTCGACCGCTTCGACGGCAGCGAAGACCGGCTCGGGTTTGAGCACCATGCCCGCACCACCACCGAATGGGGCGTCGTCGACCGTCCGGCGGGCATCGGTGGCACCGTTGCGCAGGTCGTGGGCGCAGAACGAGAGCGTGCCGTTCTCTCGAGCTCTCCCGAGGATGGACGTCGCAGCGTAGGCCTCCACCACATCGGGGAAGAGGGTGAAGACGTCGATGCGCACTACAGGTCCAAGAGGCCGTCGGGAACGTCGACGGAGATCGCTGCACCCGGAACGTGCTCGGTCACGAACACCATGGGGATGAGGTGCCCACTGGTGGTCACCAAGAGGTCGGAGGCGGGATTGGCCTCCACGGCCTTCACCGTTCCGAGATCCTCACCGGTCACGGTACGGACGGTCGCTCCGATGAGTTCGTGGATGAACACCACGTCATCGCTAGCGACGGGTTCTGCCTGGAGCACGGTGCCTCGGAGGCGCTCGGCATCATCTCTCGTCTGTACACCGTCGAACTGCACCCGCAGTGCGCCACTGTGGGGTTTCGCAGTAACCACCGTCAACGGTCCACGAGCTGATTGGAGGACCGAGCCACCCGCGAAACGGGACGGCAAATCCGTCCATGAGGTCACGATCACCTCACCACGAAGGCCATGGGCCTTCGTGACGACGCCGACGTCGAGGAGTGTTCCCTCCTCTGTCATGTGCTCAGACGTCGACGATGTCGACGTTGGTGGCGATGCCGGCCTTGGCGCCAGCTGCGGCCACGAGGGTCCGGAGCGCCTGTGCCGTGCGACCACGGCGACCGATTACGCGCCCCATGTCGCCTTGGGCGACGGTCACGCTGATCTTCACGCCATTGCCACGGCTCGAGGCCGTCACGTCGACCTCATCGGGAGAATCGGCGAGTGCCTTGGCCAGGTAGGTGGTCACGGCAACGGGAATGTCTGCAGCGCCAGCGTCGAGCATGTCGTCGCCTTCTTCTGCGAAGTCGTCGTCGTCAACCACGTTGATGTCGCCGTCTTCGTACTCGCTCACTTCGACTTCGCCGCCGTGAACTCGTCCCATGCGCCGGAAACCTTGAGCAGCTTCTCCACGCGCTCGGTGGGTTGCGCGCCTTGCTGCAGCCACTTGAGGGCGAGGGTGTTGTCGATCTTGACGATGGTCTCTGGGTCGGCCTTGGAGGCTCCACGAGGAGCGTAGGTCCCGAGGATCTCGAGGAACCGTCCGTCACGAGGTGAACGGCTGTCGGCCGCGACCACTCGGTAGGTCGGTTGCTTCTTCTTACCCATCCGCACGAGGCGAAGCTTGACTGCCACGACTGTCGTCCCTTCAAACCGGTGCCGGGTGGCACCTCATCATCGCGGTCCACGACCGTGGACTGCGGGTACTCCATGCTACTCGGTCTGAGACCGCTCGGTCACCGACCCTTGGGGGGGGTCACCCGACCGCCCTTCTTCTTCTTGTTCTTCGACCCTGCTCCCCCACCGACACCAGGGGCCTTCGGCGCCCATGGCGCCGATGGGAGGCCACCGCCGCCAGCTTGGCCGAGCAACTGCTGGAGCTGCGCTGGATCGGATTTCGCCAGCTGCGCCATCTGACGGGCACCGCTCAGGCCGCCGCCGAGGCCAGGGATCGAGGGCATCTTCCCCGCTCCGAGTCCCTTCATCATCTTCGACATCTGCTTGAACTGCTTGATGAGCTGGGCCACGTCAGCCACGCTCCGGCCCGACCCTCGAGCGATGCGGGCCTGACGGCTCCGGTCGATGAGGTCTGGGTTCTGCCGCTCGGCCTTGGTCATCGAGTGCACCATGCCCTCGATGCGGGCGATCTCGCCGTCGTCGATCTGGCTCGCAGCTTCACGCATCTGCTTGCTCATGCCCGGCATGAGCTTCATGAGCCCACCGATCGAACCCATCTTCTTGACCTGGTTCATCTGGTCCAAGAAGTCGTCGAAGGTGAAGGTTCCCTCGAGCATTCGAGCCGCCGACTGGGCGGCTTGCTCGGTGTCGATGGTGCGTTCGGCTTGTTCGATGAGGCTGAGGACATCGCCCATGCCGAGGATGCGATCGGCCATCCGGTCCGGATGGAAGAGGTCGAGGTCACCGAGCTTCTCGCCGGTCGAGGCGAAGGCGATGGGCTTGCCGAGGACGTACTTCACCGAGAGGGCGGCACCACCGCGAGCGTCGCCGTCGAGCTTCGTGAGCACCACGCCGTCGAGCGCCAAGGTCTCGTCGAAGGCCTTCGCCGTGTGCACGGCGTCTTGACCGGTCATGGCGTCGATGACGAGGAACGTGTAGTGCGGCGCGGTGGCTGCGGAGATGGCCGCGACTTCAGCCATGAGCGCTTGGTCGATCGACAGTCGACCAGCGGTGTCGAGGATGACCACGTCTCGTCCGAGACGGAACCCCTCCTCCACGCCGTGTCGAGCGACGTCGACGGGATCGGTCCCCGACGAGGAGAACGCCACGCCAGCCTGTTCGGCCAAGATGCGCAGCTGCTCGATTGCGGCCGGGCGCTGGAGGTCAGCAGCGACGAGGAGCGGGTTTCGACCTTGGGCCTTGAACCACTGCGCGAGCTTCGCTGCAGTCGTCGTCTTACCGGCTCCTTGGAGACCGGCCAGCAAGATCACCGTCGGCGGTCGAGAGGCGTAGGAGATCTTGAGCGTCTCCCCGCCGAGCACCGCGATGAGCTCTTCGTGGACCGCCTTGACGACCTGCTGCCCCGGCGTCAGGCTCTTCGACAGCACCTCCACGGAGCAGCGAGCAGCGACGTTGTCGCAGAACGCTCTGGCCACGCTGAGTTCGACGTCGGCCTCGAGGAGCGCCGTGCGGATCTCGCTCAGCGCTTCGGCGAGGTCGGCTGGGGTGATGCGACCGCGACTTCTGAGGCGGCCGCCAATTCGCTCGAGGCGATCGGAGAGGGCGTCGAACATCTCGGTCAGGCTACCGGGTCATCGGCGAGCAGCGCATCGACGAAGGCGGTGGGCTCGAAGGCGATGAGGTCGCTGGCGTGTTCACCAACACCGAGGAACCGAACCGGAATCTTGAGTTCAGCTTCGATCGCCACGACGACGCCGCCTCTGGCTGACCCATCGAACTTCGAGAGCACGATGCCGGTGACCGCAACCGCCTCGGTGAACTGGCGCGCCTGTTGGAGGGCGTTCTGCCCCGTCGTGGCATCGATCACGAGGAGGACTTCGGTGACCTGTCCGGGCTCACGGTCCGCCACCCGGCGAATTTTCTTCAGTTCCTCGACCAGGTTGACCTTGTTGTGGAGGCGACCGGCGGTGTCGGCGATGACCACGTCGAACCCACGGGCGCCTGCTCGTTGGACGGCGTCGAAGATCACCGCGCTCGGATCTGCGCCAGCGGCACCGAGCACGACGTCGACTTCGCTGCGTGCACCCCAGGTGGCGAGCTGCTCACCGGCGGCAGCTCGGAAGGTGTCGCCAGCGGCGAGGAGCACCTTCTTCCCCTCCCCACCGGCCCGGTAGGCCAACTTGCCGATCGTGGTCGTCTTGCCGACCCCGTTGACGCCGACGAGGAGCCACACGGGCACTCGACCCGCTTCGGCCTCGAGCGACAGTTCGCCGTGTTCGGGACGCTCGACCTGCGAGAGGGTCTCGATGAGGAGGGTGCGGAGGCGCTCGAGGAGACCGGATCCGTCGGTCACCGTGCCAGCGGCCACCTCTGCCCGCAAGGTCTCGAGGAGTCGAGTCGTGGTCGTCACGCCGACATCGCCACGGAGCAACGACGATTCGAGCTCATCCCACGTGGAGGGCTCGATGGCCTTCAAGCGGCGAGCAGCACGGAGTCCGGCGAAGATCCCCCGACTCTTGGCACTGGCTCCGGCCACCGAAGGAGGGATGCCATCTGAAACCTCGACCGCTGGTGTGACGACCGGGGCGACCGAATCGCCCTCCTCCATCGGCACCTCAGCGGGGGCTGTTTCAGCGGTCGTCTCGGGCACTGCTGGCGTTGGCGACACCTGCTCGATGCGTTGGGGGGCGGTGGCTCCGGCGCCGAGCACTGGTGAAGAACGACGCTTGGCGACGGCGACGCCCGCTCCAGCGAGCACCACGAGGACGGCGATGATGATGAGGACGGTGATCACGAGCTCGGGACCTCGCTCGACGCGTCCGTTCGAGTCCGGACCACGCGCTGGCTCACAACCTGGCTCGATCCGCCAGGGGCCATCGTGACGCCGTAGAGCGCATCGCCAGACTCCATCGTCCGCTTCTGGTGACTGACCACGATGAGCTGCGCCTCCTCCCGGAACTCCTCGATGAGGCCGAGGAACCGGTGCAAGTTGACGTCGTCGAGGGCAGCTTCAACCTCGTCCATGAGGTAGAAGGGCGAAGGTCGACTCCTGAAAACCGCGAAGCTGAACGCCAGTGCGGCCATCGAGCGCTCGCCACCGGAGAGGAGCGACACCCTGCGCACGTTGCGACCTGCGGGTCGAACTTCGATCTCCACACCCGTGTTGAGGAGGTCATCGGGGTCGACCAGGGAGAGCCGTCCAGTGCCACCAGGGAAGAGCATGGCGACGAGGGTCGAGAAATGCTCGTTCACATCGGCGTAGGCCGAGGCGAAACTGGTGACGATCTCCTCGTCGAGGTCGCCGATGACCTGCTGGAGGTCACGACGAGCTGAGCGCACGTCGCTCACCTGCTCGTCGAGTTCACGGTGGCGTTCTTCGAGCGCTGCGAGCTCTTCAAGCGCCAGGGGGTTGATCGGACCGAGGCCCTGGAGCTTGGCGGCCAAGTTCGCCGCGTGGCTCGTCGCGCTCACCCCGTCGGGGAGTTCCGGGCACGTTGCGCTCAGCACTTCGGCAGCGCTCGCCCCGAGTTCGCGCTCGATCAACTCGCCGAGCGTGCTCAGGCGAAGGGCGACTTCCGCCGCATCGACCTCCGTCGATCGCTGACGGGTGCCGAGGTCGGTGCTCCGTCGCTCGAGGTCCGCACGTCGCTGGCGGAGCTCCTCCAAGCGTGCTCCACCAGCGCGGACTGCTTGGAGTTGGGTTTGGTAGGCCTCGGTCAACGAGGCGACGAGGCCGTCGAGGCGATCGCGCTCGACGATGACACGATCTCGCAAGGTGAGCAGCGCTCGCCCGGTGGCGTCCAAGTGCTGGCGCCGGGCAGCAGCCTCTTCACGTTCAGCGGCGTGACCCTCCAGACGACGCTCGATCTCAGCCCGTCGACGCTCGAGGACTCGCTGGCGCTCATCGATCGCCGCCTTGGCCACCGCCAGCGCCCGCCGTCGACGGTCAACCTCACTGCGGAGCTCCGCAGCGGCTGCTGCTCGTCCATCTGCGGCAGCGAGCGCCTCACGGGCCGACGCGATAGCAGCCTCATGGACGTCATCACCGTCTTCGCTGCCAGCAATCGTGGCCGTCGCCTCATCGGCTGCAGCCTGGGCCTGAACGAGCTCTTCTCTGGCGGCCACGAGGCCAGCGTCGGCTTCGACCCGCTCCGTCTGCGCCGCGGCGATTTGGCGCTGGAGACCTTCGACCTGAGCGGCGAACCGGTCGGCGTTCCTCGTTGCCTCCGCGTGCGTCGTTCGAGCGGTCGCTGTCTGATCCCGAGCGTCGTTGGCCACGAGGCTGGCGCTCGTCGCCGCAGCGCGGTCGTCCTCAGCGGTCTGCGCAGCGGCCTCAACCGCTGCTCGAGTGACCACACCCGTCGTCGACTGGACCCGCCAACCCGATGTCGAGAATCGGTCACCGCTCATGGTGACGACGACGAGGTCGGGGCGGTCGAGCGAGAGCTCCATGGCGTCCTCAATCGCCTCGACGAGCACGGCGCGTGCGAACAAGGTGTCGAGTACCCGCTCGACCTCTGGACTGGTTCCAGGACGGGGTCGGATCCTCGTGCGGAGCGGTGCAGCCTTGGTCGGCAAGGTCTCGACAGGCTGGGTGGTTGCGCCGGGGGCGAGGACGAGTCCGGCCGCACCTTGCTCACGGAGCCGCTGCAACGCGCTCCGAGCAGCATCGCGTCCATCGACGACCATGGCGCCAACTGCAGCGCCGGCTGCGGCCTCAATCGCCCGCTCCCAACCGTCGTCGATCTCGACGAGGTCGACGAGCGCACCGACGACACCAGCGAGGCCTTCGAGCGCGGCGCGCCCGGCTGAACCCTCGAGGTCGTCCAGGGACTTCGAGAGGGCTTCGGCTCGAGCGGCGCTGCGATGGCTGCGATCAGACGCTGCTTGGAGCGCCGCCTCGGCTGAGGTGAGCCGTCGTTCTGCCATCTCGAGGGCAGTGGTGGCCGCTGCTGCTTCCGCCGCCGTCTCGCTGGCCCGACGTCGCGCCTCGTCGAGCTGAGTGGCGAGCGCTTCATCGGCGTCGATGCGCTTGGCCACGCGACCCTCTGCCGCGCTCACCCGAGATGCAGCGAGACCGACTGCTCGGGTCCGCTCAGCCACGAGGCGCTGCGCTTCTTCAACCTTGGCTCGTGCCGCTGCTTGGGCTGCCGTCGCTGCACGGAGTGCGGCCTGGGCATCTTCTCGGCCAATGGCCGCCTCGGCCTGGACGAGATCAGCATCCGCCGAGATGACGTCGCGCTCTTCAGGTTCAAGCGCCGCTCGGTCGAGCACCAAGCGCTCGAGGTCCTCAGTGATGCGGGCGGCTTCAGTCTCTAAGTTCGAGACCACGTCCACGTCGGCGTTGGCGTCGAGGGCCACGAGGACGGCACGATGGCGCTCGACGAGGAGCGAGATGGTGCCTCGAGCCCTCGCAGCGAGGCCCTGAATGGACGCCAGGAGGCTGGCGAGATCCTCCTCGCGACGAGAGGACAGCTCTGCTGCGGCGCTAGCGGCCTCAGTGTCGAGGGCGGCGATCTCCTGGCGGAGCGTCTCGGCCTCCGTCGCAATGGCCTGCGCTGCGACCTCAGCAGCGTCACGACGACTGGTCAGCTCTGCGAGTTCTTGGCCCGCAACGTAGATCCGCACCTCTCGCAGATCCGCGGCGAGACCAGCGTGGTTGCGGGCTGCGTGCGCCTGACGCTCGAGGGGACGCATCTGGCGGCGAACCTCTCGGACGAGGTCGCCGAGGCGCTCGAGGTTCTCCTGCGTCTGGGCGAGCCGGCGCTCTGCCCGCTCTCGACGGCGCCGGTGCTTCAAGACGCCGGCTGCTTCTTCGATGATGGCTCGACGCTCCTCAGGTCGAGCCTGGAGCACGGCATCGAGTTGACCCTGGCCGATGATCATGTGCTGCGAGCGCCCAATGCCGGTGTCGGAGAGGAGCTCTTGGATGTCGAGCAAGCGACACGGGGTGCCGTTGAGGGCGTACTCGGAGTCACCGTTTCGGAACAGGGTCCTCGTGATGGTCACCTCAGCGGTGTCGATCGCCAAGTCTCCGGTGGAGTTGTCGATGGTGAGGCTGACCTCAGCCCGTCCGAGCGCTGGCCGAGATGCGGTCCCAGCGAAGATGACGTCCTCCATCTTCGCACTCCGAAGTTGTCGAGGCCCTTGGGCGCCGAGCACCCAGGTCACGGCGTCGACGACGTTGGACTTTCCAGAACCATTGGGGCCCACGACAACGGTCACCCCCGGCTCGAACTCGAGGACGGTGGGATCGGCGAAGGACTTGAATCCCCGCATGGTGAGCGAGCGCAAGAACACGGGAGCACCCTACCAAGTAGGGCCAACCGCCTTCACCGACGGATCTGCCTCAGATCTGGCAGTGTTCGCACAGGTAGGTGGTGCGATCCTTCCACTTCACCTTGGTGATCGTGTTGCGGCACCGCCGACACGCCAGCCCAGCTCGGTCGTAGACCTCGTGGAATTGGCTGTAGTTCCCGGTCTTGCCCTCCAAGTCGCGGTACTGCTCATCGGCCAAGGATGAGCCACGGTGCTTGATGGCTTCGGCGAGGATCTCCACCGTTGCTCGGTAGAGGCGGCGAACTTCTGTCGTCGACAAACTCGAGGTGAGGCGGTCGTAGCGGAGCCCTGCGGCGAACATGATCTCGTCGGAGTAGACGTTGCCGATGCCACAGACCATGTGCTGGTCCATGAGGAAGGCTTTCAACTGCACTTGCTTTCGGTGCAGGAAGAACCCGAATTGCTCCCAGGTCAGCATTGACTCCACGGGGTCGCACCCGAGCTCCGCCAACTCCGGAATCCGGCGACGGAGCGCCCGGGCTTCAGGATTCACGACCGATTCGGCGACGTGGGTCGCTGCTTGGGCCTCAGCGGAGGGGACGACCGAGACGAAGAGCTCGCCGAAGGTGCGGGGGTCAACGAACCACAGTTCGCCACCTTGGGTGAAGGTGAACGTCACGTGGGTGTGCTTGATCTTCGGAGTCTTCGGAGTCTTCGCTCGATGCAGTTGCCCCGACATTCCGAGGTGGATGACCAAGGTGTTGCCGTCGTCGAGGGCGATGAGGAGGTACTTGCCGAGGCGGTCAACGCTCTTGAAGGTTCGTCCTTCGACGAGGTCACGGAAGGCCTTGGCGGTCTTGTGTCGACGCACCGCACGTCCATTGGTGACGGCACAGGACTTCACCTTCTTGCCCACCACTTCCTTCGCGAGGTCTCCTCGCAGGGTTTCAACTTCGGGAAGTTCGGGCACGATTCCACTCCTTCAACGCTTGGGCGGCTGCGTCTTGCTCAGCCGCCTTCTTCGAACGTCCGTCGCCTGAGCCGAGCACGAGGTCTCCAACCGCCACCGTGGCGGTGAAGCTGCGATCGTGGTCGGGTCCAAAGCCCACCGTGGTGTAGGTCGGCTGGGGGTGACCCTCGTGCACGACTGCCTCTTGGAGCACCGTCTTGGCATCATCGAGGCCCGGCGACAGCACTGCGTGGGCAATCGTTGCGCCGAGGGTGTCGAGCACGAAGCGTCGGGCAGGATCAAGTCCGCCGTCGACGTAGATCGCCCCGAGGACCGCTTCGTAGCAGTCAGCGAGGAGGGCGGGCTTGGACCGCCCACCGGTCTTCTCTTCGCCGTTGCCGAGGCGGAGCATCGATCCGAGGTCCAACTGCACAGCAACTCGAGCGAGCGATTGGGTGCTCACGACGGCCTTTCGGACATTGGTGAGGTCGCCTTCAGCGAACTCCGGGAACATCGCGAAGCAGTGCTCGGCCACGATGAGATCCAGCACGGCATCGCCGAGGAACTCCAGTCGTTCGTTCGAACTCCCGCCGTGCTCAGCAGCCCAACTGCGGTGGCACAGTGCGAGGTCGGCGATGCCAGGGTCTGAGAAGGCGTACGAGATCGTCGCCGAAAGACCGGTGGGGCCGGACAGATCAGGCAGCCCCGAGTTTGGCCGCTACGTAGTTGACGGCGTCGTCGACGGTCTTCAAGCCCTCGAGGTCCTCGTCGTCGATGCGAAGCCCTGCACCATCGCTGGCGAAGGCCTCTTCGAGGGCCTCCACGAGTTCAATGAGCGCCAGCGAATCGGCGTTCAGGTCTGCGAACGTCGCCGAATCAGCGATGTCGGCGATGTCCATCTCCAAGATTCCGGCGAGTTCGGTGCGCACCACGGTGGCGATTTCGTTGCGGTCCACGGGACCCTCCCTCTCGAGCGATGTGGCGTCCTGGCTCGGACGACCTGGGGTGAGCATACCGGGTGCGCGCCGAGAATTCGGGGACGCTCGGCGGTTCCTAGAGGATCGCCCCGGCGATTCCCGCAGTCGAACCCGACAGCGCTAAGTCTCGACCGACGGTGATGGCATTGGTCATGGCTCGGGCTGACGAGGACCCGTGGCTGATGATGCAGACCCCACCGAGGCCGAGCAACATGGCCCCACCAATGGCATCGGGGTCGAGCTCTCCGACGTAGGGGAGGAGGTGCGGCAGGAGGGTCATCCCCGCAGCCTTCGTGTCGTCATCGGTCCCAATGACGTCACCGAGGACGCCCATGATGAACTTGAGGGCTCCCTCCATCGTCTTGAGCGCCACGTTGCCGGTGAATCCGTCGGTCACGATGACGTCCACGGGACTCGAGAGGAGATCCCGCCCTTCGACGTTGCCTCGGAAGTGGAGTCCTGGGGTCGAGCGGAGCAAGGCATGCGCTTCCTTCACGAGCGGAGTCCCCTTGGTGTCCTCTTCGCCAATCGACAGGAGTCCAATCGTGGGCTCGGCGACGCCGAAGCGAGCCGTGCAGAAGGCGGCACCCATTTGGGCGAACTGCAGGAGCATCTGCGGCGTGCACTCGGCGTTGGCTCCGGCGTCGGCCAGCACCACTGGGGTCTTGCCCGGTCGCGGGATCGGCGCCCCGATGCACGGGCGGAGCACCGATGGGAGACGCCCCATGCGCAGGAGTGCGGAGGCCATCGTGGCGCCGGTGTTTCCGGCGCTGACCATGGCGCAAGCCCGGCCGTCACGGACGAGCTCCGCTGCTCGCACGAGCGAGGAGTCCTTCTTCGTGCGCACGGATTGCCCTGGATCATCGTCCATGGCGATCACCTCCGTGCAGGGGATGAGCGGCAAGCCGAGCGTGTCACCCACGAGCTCTGGAGGGCCGACGAGCACGACGTCGATACCGGCGTCTTGGGCGGCACGCGCCCCTTCGACAATGGCTCGGGGGGCGTTGTCACCACCCATTGCGTCGACGGCAACGGGCAATCCCGCCAGTTCCGTCACCGGGCGGAGTTCCGCCCGGGCCACGTCAGCCGACCTCTACGGCCTGGCGGCCGCCGTACCAACCACAGGTTGGGCACACGACGTGGGGCAACTTCGATTCGTTGCACTTCGGGCAGAGGCTGCGAGCCGGACGCTTGAGGACCCAGTTCGAGGCCCGACGGCTGCGGCTCTTCGCCTTCGAGGTCTTCCGCTTTGGAACGGCCATGGTGACTCCAGATGGAACAGGGCGCAAGTGCGCCGGAGGTGCGAGGGACAATCCTAGCCGAGCCCACCGGACCCGGTGACCACGAGAGCGAAGTCACCCCTCGTCGGGGTCGTCACCCTTCAAAGCGTCCAGCGCAGCCCAGCGCGTATCGATGGGTGCAGCGCACGAGCAGGTCTCGGTGTTGCGGTCAACCCCACAGCTCGGACACAGTCCCGCGCAGTCCTCTCGGCACAGCGGCAGGAGGGGAAGCCCAACGATGAGCCACTCCCGACCAGCAGGACCGAGGTCGATCATGTCGTTCTCAATTGCGTACGCCTCGTCCTCAGCGCCGACCTTCTCCATGAAGAGTTCCTCGAATGGCGCAGCGAGGATTCCCCCAACGGGGAGGGCGCAACGAGAGCACAGGCCTGACCACGGGGCGGTGGCGACCCCAGTCGCCATGATGGACCCCTTCGACGAGGTCAAGGTGGCGGTGATCTCCATGTCGGCGCCACCGTCAATGCGAGAGGCCGTTGGAGCGCTCGGCGCCAACTCGTCGTCAGGGTCGAAGGCACCGACGAGCGCGACCTCGGTCACGGTCCCGAGGACTCGTCGCAGGACAGCGACGTGGACGATGAACGGATCAGTCGCGCTCACAGATCGTCGTTGTCGAAGAACCCCGAGCCGTCGGTGTCGCCATCAGCCTCGCTCCCCGCCAATGGGGCTTGGCCCGCTTCCACGATGGGCTTGAGGCGATTCCGTCCGGCGACGACGGTCTTCATGATGCGGTCGACGACACGCTCCATCTCCCCCAACTTGACGTCGCAGTAGTCATCGACTTCGTGCCGTCGGCGTCGAGCTTCATCGTTGGCTTCTTCGAGGATCTTGGCGGCTTGGAGACGGGCCTGACGGACCACCTCTTCCTTGGCGGCCATCTGCTGCACCCGCACCCGAGCTTCTTCGAGCATCTGGTCAGCTTCACGCCGCTTCTCCTCGATGAAGATGTCCTGATCTCGGAGGAGCCATCGGGCCCGCTTCAAGTCCTCGGGGAGCGCAGCCAACGCGTCCTCGAGGAGCTCCAAGAGGTCTTGACGCGGCACCATGACGGTGCTGCTCAGTGGGATGCTCCTCGACTGCTCGACGAGGTCGAGCGCCCGTTGGAGCAGGATCTCCGAGTCGACGTCGCCGCCGAAGTCCTCCGCGTCGAAGTCTTCCTGGTCGTCGCCCTCGTCGAGATCGGGGCGGATGGGACGGATGGGGGCAACGGGTTCGTCGTCGAACTCGAAGAGATCATCGAAATCACTCATGGGGAATCCTCCTTGAATCGGTTGAGGAGTCGAGCGTTGACCGACGCCGGAACGAATGCTGCGACGTCGCCGCCGTAGCGAGCTACCTCTCGCAGCAACTTCGATGCGATGAAGGAGTGGGCAGACGACGTCGGGATGAACACCGTCTCGACGCCCGAGAGGGAGCGGTTCATCTGCGCCATCTGGAGTTCGTTCTCGAAATCCGAGACCGCTCGGAGGCCCTTCACGATGGCGGTGGCACCGACGTCTTTAGCGACGGTGACGACCAGGGTCGACACCGAGACAATCCGGACGCACGACAGGTGTGCCGTGGCCTCGGTCAACATCTCCTTGCGCTCTTCCAGGTCGAAGAGCGGCTCAGACTTCTGCGGATTGCGAACAGCGGCAACGACGACCTCGTCGAACAACTTCGCCGCCACCTCGACGACTTCTAAGTGGCCATTGTGGAAGGGATCGAAGGATCCCGGGAACAGCGCCGTCTTCATCGTGCGTCCCCATTTCGTTGTTCGAGCACGGTCACGAGCGTAGTTCCGTAGCGTCGGGATTTGGTGGTGATCCACCCATCGATATCGCCGAGGTCCTTCTCGCTCTCGGCGATGACGATCTCGGCGCGCAGACCGCTGAGGAGTTCGTTCCAGTTGGCGAAGTCGTAGGGAGGATCGGCGAAGACCACGTCGACCGGCCCCGGTGGCTGCCAACCCGGCAAGGTCGCCCGGTAGCGCACGCTGGTGTCGAGGCCGAGACCCACGGCGAGCAGGTTCTCCTCGGTGGCCTTCAGGCTCCGCACCGAGCTGTCGACGAAGTAGACCTTGGCCGCTCCACGACTCAAGGCTTCAATGCCGAGTGCCCCTGATCCGCAGAACACGTCGCACACCACGGCATCGACCACTCCCCCGCGCGAGTAGACGATGTCGAACATGGCCTCCTTCACCCGATCGGCCGTTGGTCGAACCCCGCTCGGGATCGCCGCCGTCAGGCGCCGACCCTTCGATGTGCCACTGATCACCCGCATGGGTCGAACCTAGCGGGAACTCAACTCTTGAAGAGGAAGTCCGCTTCTTCGGCGTCGAGCAGCAGGCGCAGCTCATCGGCGAGGCCATCGAGTCCAGCCAAGAACGGGAAGTCTCGGCAGAGTTCGACGGCAGCAGCATTGGCAGCGTCGATGAGATCCCCGTCACGGGCGAGCGATGCCAGGGCGAGGTCGCTCTCGCCACGCTGACGCGCGCCGAGGATGGTTCCCTCACCCCGTAGCTCGAGGTCCACCTCGGCGAGCGCGAACCCGTCCGTCGATGCTTCGAGCGCCCGGAGCCGCCGGGTGGCATCGGCCGTTGGAGCGGCACCGAGCAGGAAGCACTGGCTGGTGTGCGCCCCTCGACCTACCCGGCCACGGAGCTGGTGGAGCTGGGCGATGCCGAACCGGGCGGCGTCTTCAATCACCATCACCGTGGCGTTCGGGACGTCGACGCCAACTTCGATCACCGTGGTGGCCACCAGCACATCGAGCGCACCAGTTCGGAATGCGTCCATCACGAGGCGCCGCTCGTCAGCTCGCATCTGGCCATGGAGGAGTCCCAATCTGAGCCCAGCGAGTTCACCTGCCGCCAGACGCTCCACCTCCTCGGTCACCGCTGTCACATCCAGCGTCGCCGACGCTTCAACCAGCGGGCAGACCACGTAGGCCTGCCGACCATCGGCAATCGCCCTGCGCACCGACTCCCACGCTGCTTCCTCGAGGAGCGGCGTCGAGGCCCAGGTCGTGGCGATCGGGGTCCGCCCCGGAGGGAGCTCGTCGATCACCGATCGGTCGAGGTCACCGAAGAGCACCATCGCCGCCGTTCGAGGGATGGGGGTCGCCGTCATGACGAGGAGGTCAGGGTCCCGACCAGCGCCGTCATCCCCCCGACCCTTCGCCCGGAGCGCGGCGCGTTGCTCCACGCCGAAGCGGTGCTGCTCGTCGATGACGGCGAGGCCGAGGCGGGCGAAGGACACCCCTTCAGAGAGCAGGGCATGGGTGCCGACCACCAAGGAGACAGAACCGTCGGCGAGTCCACCGAGCAGACGTCGGCGATCTGCAGCCGGGGTCTTGGACGTGAGAAGGGCAACCTCGAAGGGCGCATTGGAGAAGAGGCCAGCAGCTGTGGCCACCGAGAGACCCTCGCAGAGCGAACGGAGCGACTGGGCGTGTTGCTCGGCCAGGACTTCCGTTGGAACCATGAGGGCCCCTTGGTATCCGCCGTCGATCACAGCGAGGAGCGAGAGCAGGGCGACCACGGTCTTGCCGGATCCGACGTCACCTTGCAGGAGTCGGTGCATGGGTTGGCTACTCGACAGATCGCCGAGGATCTCAGCGAGCACTCGCTCTTGGGCGGCCGTCAGCGGGAACGGAAGCCGTGCGAGCAGCTGTGCTGCCAGACCCGACGCTCCGGAGCGCTCGAGGAGGTCAGCGCATCTCGCGTGGATGATCCCGAGCGCCTCATCTTCGATGACCGCTCGCCGGAGCTGGAGCGCGAGCTGCAACCGGAGCAGTTCGTCGAAGGCGAGGCGCCGACGGGCTGCACGCTGGAGCTCAACTGACTCAGGGCGATGGATCTGGACCATGGCCGTTGTTCGGTCGCAGAGGTCGAGCCTCGATCGCACCACAGCGGGGAGCGGGTCGTCGAACGCCCCTGCCCTCGTGAGCGCTTCGTCGACGAGTTCGCCGAGGTCGAAAGAGGTGAGCCGAACCTTGCTGCTCGTTGGGTAGACGGGGACGATCCGCAGCATCTTGTCCGAGACGTGGTCATCGGGACTGAGGGCCACTACATCCACCACGGGATTCGCCATCTGGCGACCACCTCGGAAGTCCCCCACCTTCCCGAAGAACAGTGCGAGGGTCCCCTCGCTCAGCTGCTTGGCTCGCCACGGTTGGTTGAAGAAGACGATCGACAGCGCTCCCGAGGTATCGGTCACGGTCGCCTCAACCATGCTCCGCCCTTGCCGCGTGGTGCGCGTGGTCACGCTGGCGACGGTGGCGAGGATGGTCACCTCGTCGCCCACGTCGAGATCGACCACATCGAGCTTTCGGGTCCGGTCGAGGTATCGGCGGGGGTAGGTCGTCAACAACTCGAGGACCGTCGTGATCCCGAGCGCCTTCAATGCGGCAACCTTCTTCGGCGTCGCTCGCTGCAGCCGCTCGACCGAGATGGCATCGAGTGCACGGAGGCGACGCCCTGACGTCGCCGCAGGAGCGGCGTCGCTCACTCGATCCCGAAGAGGTAGGGGTAGAGGGGTTGTCCTCCCTGGTGCACTTCCGCTTCGACGTCGGGGCGTTCGGCGTGGAGCCACTCGGTGATCCGTCGGGTCGTGGCAGCGCTCGAGCCATCGCCTTCAATGATGGTCACGAGATCATGGTCGTCGGTGACGAGGACTTCGAGGAGCCGGCATGCTGCCTCCCCGAGCGTCTCGGCAATAGAGAGAATGCCCTCTCGCGATAGGCCAATCCAATCCCCGACGTGCACCTCGCCAGCGTCGACCACCGTGTCTCGCACTGCTTGGGTCACCTCTGCAGCGATCACCCCTGACGCACTGTCCGTCATCGACACGGCGTTCTCTTCGGCAGATGCCTCGGGGTCGAAGGCCAGCAACGCGGCGAAGCCCTCGACGATGCTCGAGGTCGGCACGACTCGAACCGTCTTGGTCGTGAGCTCGTTCACCCGTTCGGCAACGGGTCGAATGTTCTTGTTGTTCGGCAGCAGAATGACCTCGTCGGCAGGCAAGGCCTCCACCGCCGCGACGAGCTCCTCAGTCGAGGGGTTCATGGACTGACCACCGACGACGAGACGGCGAACCCCGAGGGACTTGAAGATTCGCCCAACCCCATCACCGGAGACGACGGCAACCACTTGACTCGTTGGCACCGGACCGACCGGGGCGTCGTCGTGATCGTGGGCGTGCTCCACCACCCAACGCTCCTCGACCACCTGCTCCAACAGATCGGTGACGCGGATCTGCCGTGGCCGGCCGCACTCGATCGCCGCCTCAATCGAGGCGCCGATGTCGTCGGTGTGGATGTGGCAATTCCAGATCCCTTCGCCGCCGACCACGACGATCGAGTCGCCAATTCCGGCCCACACCTCTTTGAAGGCAGGGATGGTGGCATCAGGGGCCTCGAGGAGGTACATGACCTCGTAGCGCAGATCGCCGACCCCATCACCTTCGCCGTGGCCGGTCAGCTCATCGGTGACCACGACGATGGAGTCCGCCTCGGGCGCCTCCGGGAGCGCACGACCGTCGAGGCAGTGCAGGAGCGCGTCGAAGAACAGCAGGTAACCCGTCCCGCCGGAGTCGACGACGCCGGCCTGCTTCAGCTGCGGCAGCTGCTCAGGGGTGAAGTCGAGCGCGAGCTTGGCTGCATCACGGGCTGCCTCGGCCACCGCCAAGAGCGACAGGTTCGCACCGCTCGCAGCGGTCGCCCCTTCGCCGGCAGCCTTAGCAACCGAGAGGATCGTCCCCTCCACGGGACGGACGACGGCCTGACGGGCCAGTCGGTCCGCGTGGGCGAGGGCTCCAGCCAGCGTTGGGCCGTCGATGGATTCCACAGCACTGAAGCGCTCGGTGAACCCACGGAGGAGTTGACTGAGGATGACGCCGGAGTTCCCTCGAGCTCCCATGAGCGACGCATGGCTCACCGCCTTGCAGACCTGCGCCATCGTCGGAGCACCCTCGAGCTCATCGAGTTCCTTCGCCACCGACTCGAGCGTCAGGGCCATGTTGGTGCCGGTGTCGCCGTCGGGAACGGGGTAGACGTTCAGCCGGTTGACGACCTGCTGATGGCTTCGGAGGAGGTCACGGTAGACCCCCATCAGGGTCCGTACCGCGGTGGAATCGAGAGTTTCGTTGGGCGCCATCGAGGGTGATGCTAACCTCTCAGAGGTTCGAAGGCGGGCAGATGTTGCCCAGCCGGCCCCGACGAGGGGTCTGAGAAGGAGAGTTGTCCATGGCATCGGTTTGTGAACTTTGCGGCAAGAAGCCGTCGTTCGGCATGAGCCTGAGCCACTCCCACGTTCGCTCAAAGCGTCGTTGGAACCCCAACATCCAGCGGGTTCGTGCAGTGGTGAACGGAACGACGAAGCGCGCACACGTGTGCACGTCGTGCATTCGCGCCGGCAAGGTTGAGAAGCCAGTCCGTCGCGTCATCCCGACTTCGTCGAACTAGCTCCCTCAGTGGCGCCAGCCACGAAGCGGCAATGGAGCACCACGCAGCGTTCGCTGCGCCGGATCAGACGTTGCCGTCCCGATCCGAACGGGCGGACGTAATCCCGCAACCGTGAAGGCATCCTCCAATGCCTCGGGGTTCCCTGTCGCGATGATGAGTTCGTAGTCGTCACCCCCACCGAGCGCATCGTCGAGCGTCGCTCCGCCAGCGACTGGCACCTCATCGAGGTCGACGCCAACGCCAGAGGCCCGAGCGATGCGGTCGAGATCCAGGCTCAAGCCATCGGAGCAGTCGCACATCGCCGACACGCCAGCCGCCCTCGCTGCTCGCCCCTCTGCCATGCGGGCGAGCGGTCGCCGATGCGCCAGCGTCGAGGCGTCATCACCCCCCGACCGAAGCGCTCGCAGACTCGCAGCGGCAGCTCCGAGTTCGCCGGTCACGAAGAGGGTGTCCCCTGGACGAGCCCCACTCCTGAGGACGACGCCTCGGCCGTCGTCATCACCGAATGCCGTCACCGTCACGCTCCAGATCGGACCACGCACGACATCGCCACCAACGACGGGAGCGCCGAGATCGATCGCCGCCGCCAAGACGCCGTCGTAGAGCTCCTCGAGCTCGTCGAACTTCGGGGCGACCACGGCGACGACGACGCCGACGGGACGGACGCCCATGGCGGCCAGGTCACTCACGGCTGTCGTCATGGAACGCCAGCCGAAGTCCTCGAGACTCGATGCACTGAGGTCGGCGTGGACGCCATCCACCACGGTGTCCACCGAGACCACGGTCCGACCCGACAACGCCAGCACTGCGGCATCATCACCCACGCCGACCTCAATCCCCGAGGCCTCACTGCCGAGCGACCGGCAACGTTCGAGGAGCCGCTCCACCGCCGCAATCTCATCCATGTCCCTATCTCCCGGTCAGATTGCTCGCATCTGTGCTGACCTGCGTAAAGTGTCTCCACAGCATGTCGCCAAACCGTGCGACAGCGAGGAGGAACACCCCCATCATGGCTCCCACCAAGAATGCTCGACTCATCGCTTGGGTCGATGAGGTTGCGGCACGAACTCAACCAGAACGAATCGTGTGGTGCGATGGCTCCGCCGATGAGTACGACCGCATGTGTCAGCTGCTCGTTGATGGCGGAACCTTCACGAAGCTCTCCGACGCCAAGCGGCCGAACAGCTACTGGAGTCACTCCGACCCAGGCGATGTCGCCCGCGTCGAGGACCGGACCTACATCTGCTCGACCAATGCAGTCGACGCTGGACCGAACAACAACTGGCGCGATCCCGTCGAGATGCGTGGCGTGTTGAACGACCTCTTCGACGGCTGCATGCGTGGCCGCACGATGTACGTCGTCCCCTTCTCCATGGGTCCCCTCGGTTCCCCGATCTCACACATTGGCGTGGAGATCACGGACTCCCCCTACGTCGTCGTCAACATGCGCATCATGACGCGTATGGGCCAAGCCGCCCTCGACCAGATCGGTGAGCACGGCGACTTCGTTCCCTGCCTCCACTCGGTTGGCGCACCCCTCGCTCCGGGCCAAGCAGATGTTGCCTGGCCTTGTGATGCAGAGAACAAGTACATCGTCCACTTCCCCGAGACCCGCGAGATCATCTCGTACGGATCGGGATACGGCGGCAACGCGCTCCTCGGCAAGAAGTGCTTCGCCCTCCGCATCGCCAGCGTCATGGCCCGCGATGAGGGGTGGCTCGCTGAGCACATGCTCATCTTGAAGTTGACGAGCCCGGCCGGCATCACCAAGTACGTCACCGCTGCATTCCCGAGCGCCTGTGGCAAGACCAACCTCGCCATGTTGATCCCCACCCTTCCCGACTGGAAGGTCGAGACCGTCGGTGACGACATCTGCTGGATGAAGTTCGGCCCCGACGGCCAGCTCTACGCCATCAACCCCGAAGCTGGCTTCTTCGGCGTGGCTCCTGGCACCAACATGGAGACCAACCCGAACGCCATGTTCTCGGTTGAGGCCAACGCCATCTTCACCAACACCGCGTTGACCGCAGACGGTGACGTGTGGTGGGAAGGCATGACTGCCGAGGCTCCCGCTGGAATGACGGACTGGAAGGGCAACCCGTACGACCCGGCTTCGGGTGCACCAGCTGCTCACCCCAACGCTCGGTTCACCACTCCCGCCGCACAGGACCCAGCAATCGCTCCCGAGTGGGAGGACCCTGCTGGCGTCCCCATCTCAGCGATCCTCTTCGGTGGCCGTCGTGCTTCGGTGGTTCCGCTCGTCTTCGAGAGCTTCGACTGGAACCACGGAGTCTTCCTCGGCTCGATCATGGCCTCGGAGACCACGGCAGCCGCTGCCGGTGCTGTGGGGAACCTCCGTCGTGACCCCTTCGCCATGCTGCCGTTCTGTGGCTACAACATGGGCGACTACTTCGGCCACTGGCTGAACGTGGGAGCGAGTGCCGACGCCAGCAAGCTCCCGAAGATCTTCTACGTCAACTGGTTCCGCAAGGACGCAGATGGTCGCTGGCTGTGGCCTGGATACGGCGAGAACTCTCGGGTCCTCGAGTGGGTGTTCAACCGCGTGACCGGGACCGGCGAGGCCGTGGAGTCGCCCATTGGCTTCTTGCCCACCAAAGACGCCATCAATCGTGATGGCCTCGACGTCTCCGAAGCCGACATGGAGATCCTCCTCTCCGTCGACGCCGATGACTGGCGCCGTGAGGTTCCCCTCATCCGAGAGCACTTCGCCCAGTTCGGCGACCGACTCCCCGCTCCGCTGCATTCTGCAGTGGACGACTTGGAGCGTCGCCTCGGCTGAGGTTCACCCGAGCAACGTGAAGAGCTGCATCATCGAGGCGGGCCGTCTGGCCCGCCTCGATCTGCAACTGCCCTCGGCAGTGCTCTCCCCCGCATTGAGATTCGGCCGATGAGGTAGGCCCCAGTGGCCCCGAATGCGACGCAGGCGATGACCACATCGCCGTCGACCATGGAGAGTGGGATCACGACGGGAACGAGCGCTCCGAGGACCCAGACCAACTGCTGGCGGGTGGCGAAGCGGGCGAAGGCCCGTCCTTGGACCTCTTCGGGCACGAAGCGTTGGGCCATGGCATCGAAGGACGGTTGGCCGAGCGATCCCGCCAGACCAACCACGAGGGCGAGTGCCACTTGAGCGATCAGTCCGCCAACGCTGGCGGCCACCGATGCGGCCACCACCACGACGATCAGCGCGATGGCCAAGATCTGCTGCTCTGCGACGAGCCGACGGAGCCGAGCCATGACGACGAGCCCGAGCATCGCTCCGAGGCCACTGGCACCGAGCACGAGGCCGTACCAGTAGAGGGGGGCGCTCGCCCGGCGGAGGCCGAAGGCGACGAGGAAGAGGAGGAATCCCGCGAGGCCTCGCAGCACCGCATTGGCGGTGAGGCCAATGGTGACCTCAGGGTGGGCCACGGGCTGGAGGGCGGCGAGGTGGCGATCAGGGCGTCGGAGCGGGCGGTCGCTCCGCTCCGTGCGACCGGTTCGCCGGATGACCGGAAGACGAGCTCCTGCGAGTCCTCCGGCGAGGAAGACCGCTGCGTCGAGGTAGAGGACGCCGTTGGCACCAACCGTCTTCAGGACGATCACCGCAGGGATCGTTGCGAGGAAGCCAGCGATCGTTCCGAGCAGGGTGAGGCGAGCGTTCCACTCGGCGTACCCCTCGTGATCTTCACGACGCCGCTCGCCGCGCGCGATCGCTTGTTCTTCATCACGGGCTGCCATCTCAGGAACGAGTGCCCCCTTGGTCACGCCGTAGAGCTTCGAGAGAATCAGGATGAAGAAGGCCTCGGGGAACAGCAGGAGCGAATGGAGATCCCGAGCCATGAACGGGCACAGCGCGGCTCGACCAACCGCAGCGACGACCACCATCGCTCGACGGGCCCCCTGGCCTCGATCGATGAGTGGACCGAGGAGTGGGGAGACGACGGAGAAGGGCGCGATCGTGATGAGGAGGTAGAGCAGGACCTTGCCCTTCGCTGCTTCCGGACTGATGGAGAAGAACAGGGATCCGGCGAGCGAGATCGTGACGAGGGTGTCACCAGCGATCATCAAGACCTGCACGAGCGCGAGGCGTCCGAAGGGGCGACCTTGATCGAAGAGCTCCGCAACGGCATCTCGAAACTGCCCACGAAGCCGGGTGTGGAGCCGTCCGTTCACCATGAGGTCAATGTAGGCCACTGCTCACGGTGCAGTGGGAGGCAACCTACTTCTCGAGGGAGAAGTGTCCTTCCAGCTTGAACGAGGAGGCTGGTGTCGCACCCTGTGGAGCGACGAGCGCTACCGATTCGCCCCAATTGGAGAGCTGCACGCTCCACTTGGGCGCCCCTGACGCCTTAGCTGGCAGCTCTGCGATCGGGAGATCACTCGGCAACCCAATCGAAACCGCCACCTGCTGGCCCGTCAGAATTGCGCCATCAGCGGGAGACGCTTCGAGGCCTACCACCTGCACCACTTGCCCACTGGGTCCAGACGTTGGCTTCGTCGCCGTGAGATTTCCCTTGAGGGACAGAGTATCGAGGACCCCCGCGAACGAGGCAGAGCCGACGATGGTTTGGTAGAGACCGTCTCTCGGCGTGAACGAGATCCATCGCCCGGCAAGCTTGGCGGCGAGCCCCTGGGAGAGTCCGAACAGGTTCCGCAGCGTGAAGGCATCAGCGTTCAAGTACGCCGCAGGGTCCACGACGACGATTTGTGCGCTTCCTCGCTTCGCCCCGACGGAATTGGTCAAGGTGGCGAGCGCTCCACTGGTCGACACATCGGCAACGACGCTGTCGTTGTGGGAGCCGAACGTCGCCGACCACACTTCGTGGACCGATCCGGCTGTTGCCGCAGCTTTCGCAGCGCTCTTCAAGTACTGCGCTGGCGAGACCACTGGAGCCGTCGCTACCGTCGTCGTCGTGGTCGTCGTCACGGGAGGTCGGTGCCCCTCGTGCGGTTGCTCCGCCCCTGCGAGACCCGGCACCGCTGCCACCATGGCGAGTCCGAGTGCGAGGAGGGCTTTGCGCATGCACTCACAATACCGATGCGATCACCGCACCACACTCCACGCTCCTCTCGAATCTCTCAGGAACCACGCCCGTAGAATCGACCCATGGCGCCTGGCCCCTTCCTCGTCTACGACGACGGCTGCGGGTTCTGCACCACGGTTGCGTTGGCGTGGCAGCGACGAGTGCGAACCTCCACGGGGGCGGAACTGCTCCCCTCAACGGCGGCGGTAGTTGGTCCGCGTGCTGTTGGGCTCACCCAAGCCGAGGTCGATCGATCGGTGTGGTGGGTGGCGGATGGGATTTCGGTGGAAGGTGGTCGTGCGGTCTTGGCGGCGTTCGAACCACTCAGGCAACCGTGGCGGTTGGCAGGTTGGGTCCTGCGCTGGACGCCGCTGCGCTTCCTCGCGATCGGCCTGTATCCAACGGTTGCACAGCATCGGCATCGCCTCCCTGGGGCGACTGGAGCATGTGCGATCGCCACTGATCACCCTTAACTGAAACCTCACTCGATCGAATTCCTAGTGAGCCAGAATTGCAAAACGGGAGCACTTTCGTTAGCGTTCCCATATGGCGCCACATCCACGCACCGCACGGCGATGGGCTTTCGTCGCTGGACTCGGTGCCACGTGCGCAATCGTGGGGGTGCTCTTCGTCCCGCTCCACGGGCGCGACCGACCAGGTGTTCTGCCCCCCCTCGACCCAGCCGCCTCCTGCCAAGACCGGCCCGATCGGAACGACGTTCACCGTCAACGGCGTCCGCGTCACCCTCGAACGAGTGATCGATCCCGCCAGTGCCGCGCTGGCCTACACCTTCCCCAGAGCCGGCACGCGCTACGTCGCCGCTGTGCTCGACCTCGTCAACACCTCGGAGAATCCCTCAACCGATAGCCCCTTCGAGCTCCTCAACGTGGTGGACGGCGATGCAGCCGTCGTGCTGCCGGATTTCACGAGAGTCGCAGAATGCTCCCAGAACTTCACCGCTGGAACCTTCACCTTGGGTCCCTTCGAGGAGCAGCACGGCTGCGTGGCCTTCCAGGTTCCCCTCGGGACGCAACCTGCAATCGTGCGGTACGCATCTCCGAATCCTTCGGAACCTGACGTGGCGTGGAATCTCGGCCACGGTTGAACCTGCGCAACGTTGTGGGGCCGGTGGGGATCGAACCCACAACCAAGGGATTATGAGTCCCCTGCTCTAACCATTGAGCTACGGCCCCTCGGTGGTCGTCCACCAAATCTGCTCGTGAGGACGCTACTGCCCAAACGTCGATCTGAGCACCGGACGGCACCACGGAATCTCCGAGGGTCGGCGTAGGGTTGCTCTCATGCGCCACGCGTCGCTCACGAGACAGCTCTCGCCGAACAGGCCATCCCCTCGTCGAGCACTGATCGGCGGCGGCATGGCCGTCGTGTGCTGGAGCATCTTCATCGACCAGATGACGCGAGTTGGCGGGGTCGTCGTCTCGATGACGATTCCGAACACCCATGTCCTCGCTGATCTCTACCACCGGTACCTCGACGCCTCAATCGCCACGAGCCATGGCGACCTCTACGCACTCCGCCGTGGAGCGTTCGACTACCCACCGATCGTCGCCTACCTCTTCGCCCCGTTCCACGCCATCGGCTTCACGCAGACAGCGGGCCTATGGACGTTCGGGAGCGTGGCCGCTCTCGCCATCATCGGCGCCATCGTGCTGCACGAGGTGACCTCACTCGCACCAGCGAGCGCATGGTGGTGGTCCGCCGTCGTGTTCACCCCCCTCATGACGTTGGCGTCGATCCCCGTCCAGAGCAACTTCCTCTGGGGGCAATTCGGGCTCCTGATCATCGCGACCTGCCTCGTCGACCTCTTCGTGCTCCCGGAGCGATTCCGGGGAACGCTCATCGGTTGCGTTGCAGCGATCAAGATCCTCCCCGGACTGTTCATCGTCTGGTTCCTCGCACGCCGCCAATGGGGCGGTGCGCGTCGCCTCGTCGGGGCTGCTGCTGCCGTGACCGCCATCGGGTGGATCCTCGCCCCGCACTACAGCGCTGAGTTCTTCTTCCACGTCCTCCCGAGCGGCAAGGACATCACGCTGGCGACTGGAGAAGCTGGAGCCCAATTCTCATCGTGGACGTTGCACGCAGGGATGTTGGCGAACCAATCGCTGAAAGGGCTCCTCAGTCGTCCACCCTTCCTGTGGACCTCCACCTCATCGTGGCTCCTGGTCGCCGTTCCGGTCGCACTCTGGGGTGTCGCACTCACCGTCGTGACCCTCCGACGGGAGCGGGAATTGACCGCGTTCATCGTCCTTTGGGCGACGATCACCCTGCTATCGCCCGTGAGTTGGCTCCACTACTTCGTCTACGTGGTCGTTCTTCCCGGAGTTGTCGTCGCCGAGTGGCGGCGATCTCCGCTCATCGCTGGGGGTGCAGCAGTGTTCTTCGCGACCACCATGGTCAACCTCGAGAATCCTGCGCTGACCGCCCCTCCGGCGATGCACCTCGCTGCACTCGCTGCATTCAGCCTTCGAAACTGCTTCGTCCTCGGTGCGGGGTTCTTCCTCGCCTGCGTCTCCATCGACACCCTCGTCACCACGAGGATGACGGCCGAACAATCGTCTCGAAGACTCCGCTGATCGCCGCATTCCCGTTCAGCAGTGCTCTAACGTGAGTCTGACGTGCAAGAACTGAGGAGGTCGCGGATGAGTTCACCGTCACAACCCACTGATGGAACTCCCGAAGTTGAGCACCTGATCGAGGAACTCGACCACGAAGAAGCTGGTCTCTTGGCCACCTACGACGCCATCCCTACGCGGGCCAAGGTTGGCGTCTTCGTTGGCGTCGTCCTCGCCATTGCCATTCTCCTCGCGATCTACCACGATGCGTCCTGGCATTGGTTCGAAGTCCACACGGGCACCGTCAATGAGACCGGCCCCTACTACGGCTTCTGGAGTGGGTTCGGATCTGACCTCGGCGAGGCCACCTTGGTCGCTGGCGCAATCGCGCTCTTCCGGCACCACAGCTGCCACGTCCGCGGCTGCGCCCGACTCGGGCGCCCCGTCGAAGGGACGCCATACCTCGCCTGCCCGAAGCACCACCCGTCCCACAAGGGCTCCAAGCGCGGCGTCACGCAGCGGACCATCCACGAAGCACACGAACAACATCGGTCGTGATCGACTCGCTTCAACGTTGTTGACGGCCGAACCGTTCGCTCGCACGGAACGGTGTACTTAGCATGTGCATAGGTGAAAGCACCGCGCCACCCTAAACGGCTTCAGGCTGGAACCCTTGCCAACGTGGTTCTCGCAACACGCATCGTTGCGGCCGAGTTCGCCATTGAGGATTCCGACCAATCTGCAGCGGAGGGGCACCCCCTCGCACAGTGGGGACTTGGATTTGTCCTATCTCAGCGCTGCGAGCAGCGCCGTCGTCGCTACGTGGGAGAGGTAGGTGCTCTCGGCGATCGTCGTGTGGTCGAGGTCCCCGACAACGACGTTTCCTGCCACAACGGGAGCGCACAGCGAGCCCTTGCAGAACCAGGTGTTCGTCGGGATCAAGGATGCGTGCACTGCCGCTGCCACCGCTGGGTCTCGGCTCGTCAACGTGGTCTGGTACATCGGCGTGGTCGCCGCACACTGCAGTGGCGTTCTCGCCCGGGCCAAGCAGGCCGGGACGGCAGTGTGAAAGAACGGAGATGTTCCCATGATGATGCGCTTGATAGAAGGGGTGCCTGCCGTTGCATTGGTGAAAAACTTGGTCATCCCGCCCACCCACGTTGGGATGGAGATCTTCCACGACATCGCCAGCGACTGGACTGCGACGATTGCGGTCGGCTTCATGCTGGCGATATCCCGCTCGACGGCCGCGTGCCATGTCACACAATTGGTGGCGATCGCTGCTGTCGTCAACTGCGATGACGTGTAGTTGAGATCTGCAGTGGGGCAGCCCTCGAACATGAAGACTGCGAGCTTGTACTGACTCGTTGCGAGACCCGTAGCGAAAGCGGGAATCCAGTTTCCAGCATTGGAGTCTCCGAAAAGGACGATGGTCTTCGCGGCATTGGGATTGCCGAAGAGGCAGGGAACGGGAGCGCTGACTTGCGCTGGGACATCGTTCGGGTTGCACGCCTTGCCCTCAAAATCGCCAATCGACGTCTCCAATCCTGTCAACGTTGACAGGGAGGACAACGATGGCGTCAGCGTTCGTGGGACGCTCGTCGCTGCGAGCGAAGACTGAACTGCGGACTGGACCGCTTGGAGGCTGTTGGCAATTCCCGAAGCTCCAACGACATCGCCAGTTGCAACTTGCATGGGAAGGGCAATGGCCATCGAACTTGCGAGCACGAGGATTGCGCGCCGTATCCGACTCTTCCGCATCGCTCTAGCTGACAACATTCCACGCCCCTCTCGCTTCAGATCATCAGAGACGTTAGCGGCCACTCGCCCCGAGGTCACACCGGCAAATTTCTGCTCGACGGAGGAAATTCTCTGAGTACGTGGCGTCGCGTCACTCCATCCCACCCCTCGTCGTGCGACCCTTGCCGAAAGATGAGGGCTTCCCCGGCCGGGTGCATGACCCTGCACTTGAAGGACTTCAAGTGCACCCGTCGAAGAAACAACCTGCTCACGAATGCAGTGGCAGTTCACTAACCTCATGATCATGGAACGTTCCCGGCCACGGAAGACATGAACGTCTTAGTCACCGGTGGAGCCGGTTTCATCGGGTCACATGTCGTCGACGAACTCCTCGGTCGTGGCGTTACGGTCACAGTGATCGACGATCTCTCGACTGGATTTCTGTCGAATCTCCCCCTCGATGCGATCACTTTCGTCGAAGGATCAATCGTTAATGGGGAGACCGTTCGTCGGGCAATGCGGAACATCGATGCGGTCGTCCACCTCGCCGCTCTCGTCTCGGTCCCACGTTCGATCGAAGACCCTCAGCTCAGCGCTTCCATCAATCTGACGGGAACCCTAAACGTGCTTGAATCTGCTCGGGATGCGGGGTGCTCGACAGTCGTCCTCGCTTCGTCGGCTGCGGTGTACGGCAATTCCGACCGACCCGTGCAATCAGAAGATGATGCGTGCTTCCCGCTCAGCCCTTACGGCACAGAGAAGCTCGCCAACGAGGGCTACGCGCGATCGTTCAACCAGGCATTCAGCATGCGAAACGTCTGCTACCGATTCTTCAATGTCTACGGCCCGCGACAACTCCCCGATCACGAGTACGCCGCCGTGTTGCCGAAATTCATTGGCCGAGCGCTCCATGGCGAACCCTTGAGCGTGCATGGAGATGGCGAACAATCGAGAGACTTCGTCTTCGTAACAGACGTCGCTCGAATTTTGAGCTCGACCGTACTCGGGGACTGCGAGCCTCACGATCTCGTGTACAACTTGGCCTTCGGTGACGTGCACTCCGTCAACGCTGTCGCGCACCACGTCCTCACGGCCACGGGCTCCACCGATCCAATCGTTCACGCCCCCCCGCGGCCCGGCGACATCCGTAGTTCTCGGGCAAATCATCATCGCCTCGCATCGCTCTTCCCAGAATTTCGCCCAACAGCATTTGCCGACGGAGTCGCAACAACCGCAGCCTGGCTCTCGAACGCATTGGCGAACCGACAAATTGTGGAGAGCTCAAGTCCACGAGAGGACCAAACTCCGTGAGTAGGACAGCACAGCCATTCAACGGGGGCCAAGACGGAACCAATAGCCCTCCGGCCACCAGCGAAGCGCCGACAATGAAGGAAACCTCATCATCCACTCCCGTAGTTACCGTAGCCGGGGCTAGTGGGTTTCTCGGTGGTGCCGTAATTCGAGCACTCCTCGCGAAGGGCTACCAGCCCATCGGGCTCGCTCGAAGTGCGACTGCCGCAGCGACGATCGAATCTCGTGGCGTTCAAGCGATTCGCTACGACGAGCACAATCCCGAAACCCTTCTGGCCGCGCTGCGACGCTCCGGCGCAACACGGCTGATCTCCTGCCTCAATCTCGCACTGGGCCAGGGGCCTCTTTTAGTTGAGCTCGCCGAGGCAGCGGGAATCACACGAGGCATCTTCGTGTCGACGACCTCAATTTTCACCACGATTCCCAACCATTCGAAACCAAAGCGTCTCGCCGGTGAAGCTGCGATCGAAAGTAGTTCGATTCGATCCACGATTATTCGGCCGACCATGATCTACGGGCTGCCCGGTGATCGCAATATGGAACGGCTCCTCAGACTCCTTCGCGTCACGCCGATCGTCGTAGTTCCCGGAAGTGGGGGAAATCTGATCCAGCCTGTTCACGTTGATGACCTCGGCGCCTTCATCGTCCACGCGCTGGCGAACGACCAGACCATCGATCAGGCCATCAATGTCCCTGGACCGTCAGCGATGACCCTCCGCGAGGCTCTCCAGATAGCCGCGGGATCTCTCAACAAGAAAGTGCGCATCGTCTCCGTACCGCTTGCGCCAATGATTCGATTCGTATCCCTCTATGAGCACCTCTCGCGTCGTCCGCGAATACGCGTTGAACAAGTGCGTCGCCTCAACGAAGACAAGGCCTTCGATCCAGAACTCGCCATTTCTCTGGGCTTTCGGCCAACGCCATTTGCCGTCGGCATTTCCGAAGAATCGACGAAGCTCTTCAATCGATAACGGGCTCGAACGGCCAGACCGTTCTTGAAACCGATGATCGAATCACCGGCAGATCACGAGGTCGTCACCGCCCGCAGCACAGCCGCTGTTGCGACTCTTGAGAGGTAGACGCTCTCGACCTGTGTGAGGTGATCATGATCAGCGGCAACGACATTCCCTGCAACCACAGCGGGACAAATTTGACCCGAGCAGAACCATTGACTCACCGGGATCAGCTTTGCCTTCGAAACTGTGGCCACCAGCGGGTCTCGTACGTTGATGATGGATCCGTAGGTCTGCGAGAGGTTGAGCGCGCAGTTGGACGTATTTCGTGCCCGAGCGAGGCACTGTGCTACTGGAGTCATGAAGAACGGCGTTGTTCCCATCACAAATCGCTTCGTGGCAGCCGAGTGCTGCGTCGCGGCGGCGAAGAATTTCGCCATGCCCGCAGCCCACGTCGCAGGTGGGACGCTCACGAGCTCATAGGACGATACGGCGAAGATTGCGACGGGTCGCAGCGCACTAATTTGCCGTTCGACGGCTGCGTGCCACGTTCGACATGCCGATGCGTTGGCAGCCGTGACCAGCATCGCCGCCGTGTAAGCAATGTCCGCGCTGGGACATCCTGCGTAGGAGAACACCACGAGATGGTACGAACTCGAACTCAGGCCAAGAGAGAGTGCAGGAAACCAGTTGCCCACATTGGAATCTCCATAGAAGACGATGGTCTTGGAACTCTCGAGGTTCCCAAAATCGCACGCGACTGGACTTCCAATCTGCGCCGCGTGGGTTGTCAAGTTTGGAGTGCACGCGTCGAGGAGCGCTACGCCAGTTTGACGATACGTATCCACAACCGAATCGAAGGGCGGATTCAACCGGTGAGCGCAACGAGCTCGGCGAGCTTCTCCGATGGTGTCATGAATTGAAGTGTCTCGCGAGGCCGGCCGTTCAGGCTCCGCTGGATGCGCTCCAAGTCCTCAGCTGACTGCTT
>Ga0208877_1000108_pt1 | contig 29744 bp, 47 predicted proteins | sample CryBogCBH29Jun09_FD_184624 | JGI IMG/M metagenome (GOLD analysis project Ga0208877, IMG submission 184624) | Freshwater microbial communities from Crystal Bog, Wisconsin, USA - CBH29Jun09 (SPAdes) | ecosystem: Environmental > Aquatic > Freshwater > Lake | place: Crystal Bog, Wisconsin, USA...
TGAGCCAACGGTGAGCGTGACCTGGTGAGCGATGGCGGCCGGAATTTCCGAGGGCGAGGCTTCCCCCAGCACGAGGATTGGCGTGGCGAGCCCTTCGCCGCGGAGCTCGAGGGCCTCATCAACGAGCGCGACGCCGAGGTAGTCAATACCGGCGTCGGCCAGCAGACGGGCCATCAGGGCCGCGCCGTGGCCATAGGCGTTGGCCTTGACGACGCCGCAGAGCTTGGCGTCACCGGCGAGCGCGCGCAGCACGGCCACGTTGTGGGCGACAGCGCCCTTGGAGATTTCGGCGCGACCGCGGCGCTGGCTGCTCACCGGGACCCCTGCGCGCTCACGAAGGCCACCGCAGTCGCGGCGGAGTGGGACTGTGACACCAGCAGTTCGCTCACGCCACGTTCAGCGGCCAGATCAGCGGCGACCCCGTGGAGTCGGACCGTGGGGGCCCCGCTGGCGGCCCGTACCAATTCAATGTCGTGCCACTTGGCGGCGCCCAGTCCCGACGACAGTGCCTTGAGCACGGCTTCCTTTACGGCGAAGCGCGCCGCGAGGCGTTCACTCTGACCATTGGCGTCGCGACGCTCGTTCTCGGTAAAGAGCCGGGCCTCGAGGGCCGGACGGCGCTCGAGCAGGGCGCGAAAGCGCGGTACGTCGACGACGTCCACCCCCACCGCGATGGTGCGCATTATTCGACCGTGACCGTCTTGGCCAGGTTGCGAGGACGGTCCACGTTGCGGCCGAGGCCGCGAGCCGTGTGGTACGCGAACAGCTGCAGCGGCACGATGTCGACCATGGGTGACAGCATCGCGTCCACCGCCGGCACGCGCAGCACGAAGTCAGCCACCGAGCCAATGATCTCGTCATCGTCGCGGGCCACGGCAATCACGCTGGCGCCACGGGCCTTGACCTCGGCGAGGTTCGAAAGGATCTTTTCGTGCATCTCGGGGTCGGTGCAGACCGCCACCACGACGACGCCCGGCTCAATCAGGGCCAGGGGGCCGTGCTTGAGTTCACCGGCCGGATAGCCCTCGGCGTGGAGGTAGGTCAGTTCCTTGAGCTTGAGCGCACCTTCGAGGGCGGTGGGAAAGCCCACGTGACGACCAAGGTAGAAGTAGTCGCGAGTGTCGAGCAACGCGTCAGCGACGGCCTTGACGTCGGCCTCGCGTTCGAGGGTGGTCGAGATGGCCGCGTGCACCCCCGTGAGCTGGGCGAAGAGGAAGTCGATCTCCTGCTCGCTCAGGGTCCCGCGCACCTGCGCGAGGCGCAGGGCCAGCAGTTCGAGCGCCGCCACCTGGGCCACGAAGGCCTTGGTGGAGGCCACCGAGACTTCGAGTCCGGCGCGGGTGTAGAGGACGGCGTCGGCCTCGCGGGCCAGTGAGGCGTCGACCACGTTGGAGATAGCGATCACGCGGGCGCCGCGGCGCTGGGCTTCGCGGGTGGCCTGAATGGTGTCAATGGTCTCCCCGCTCTGGGAGACGCCGATAACCAGCGTGCCAATTTCGACAATGGGGTCGCGGTAGCGATACTCACTGGCGATGTCGACATCCACGCTGAGCCGGGCCCAGCGCTCGATGGCGTACTTGGCGACCTGGGCCGCGTGGTGCGACGTGCCACAGGCCACCAGGACCACCCGGCGAATATCGCGCAACTCGTCGTCGCTCAGACGCAGTTCGTCAAAGACCAGAGTGCCGTCGTCGCGACGGCGATCGAGCAGGGTGTTGCGAATCGCCTGGGGCTGCTCAGCGATTTCCTTGGACATGAAGTCGTCGTAGCCGTCCTTCTGGGCCGTCTCGAGGTCCCAGGAGATATGCAGCTGGTGTAACCGCACGGGAGCGCCCTCGAGGTCGATGGCCTGAAAGCCAGCGGGGGTCAGTCGGACGATCTCGTCGTCGTTCACGCCATAGAAGGCGGTGGCCTTGTCCAGGATGGCCGGCACGTCACTGGCCAGGTAGGTCATGCCCTCAGCCGTTCCCACCACCAACGGCGAGATGCGGCGCGCGGCCACGATGACGTCGGGCTCGGTGGCGTCCATCACGGCAAGAGCGAAGGCGCCCCGGACTTCGAGCAGCGTGCGGCGCACGGCCTCGAGCAGCTCGTAGCCGTCGCGGCGGAATTCCTCGATCAGGTGCGCGAGGACTTCGGAGTCGGTGACGGAGGTGAAGGTGTGGCCGCTCTCGAGGAGGCGAGCACGCAGGGCCACGTGGTTCTCGATGATGCCGTTGTGAATGATGGCCACGGCCCCCGAGCAGTCGAGGTGGGGGTGGGCGTTGATGGCCTCAGGAGCGCCGTGCGTCGCCCAGCGCGTGTGGCCGATGCCCGAGGGGTAGTTCGCCGGCGCCTCGTCACACTCGTCGCGCAGGGCGGCGACGGATTCGGTGCCCGAAGCGGCACGAGCGCGCCAGGTGTGACCGGGGCGCACCAGGGCAACACCGGCGGAGTCGTAGCCACGGTATTCGAGGCGTTCGAGGCCCTCGAGGAGAGTGGCCAACGTGTTAGTGGATCCAACCACCCCAATGATCCCGCACATGGGTCAAAGTCTACCCGTGAACTTTTTTCACTTTTAACCCCACGGGGCTTAGGAAAAATGTTCCGCCAGGCCGTCGGCGAAGTCGCGCACGAAGTCGGCACTCAGCGATTCAATCATCACCCGCACGAGGGGCTCAGTGCCCGACGGGCGAATGAGCAGCCGAACGTCATCGGGCGCCACTTCGTGGCGCTGACGCAGCTCCTCGAAGAGGGTGCGCACCGCGTCGTCGTCGTAGTCGTCGCGGGCCACGTTGATCAGCGCCTGGGGCACCCGCTGCCACGCCTCGTCACAGAGGGTGGCCAGTGCGCCACGGCGAGCCACCAGTTCACAAACGCGCAGGCCGGTCAACAACCCGTCACCGGTGGGGCTCAGATCGCGAAAAATGAGGTGGCCGCTCTGTTCGCCGCCAAAGAGCCACTCGCGCTCCTCGAGCGCAATCAGGACGTTGCGGTCCCCCACGTCGGTTTCGAGCACGGTGATGCCCGCGGTGTGCATCGCCCGGTGCAGTCCGAGGTTGCTCATCGAGGTCACGACCAGACCCGTCGAGCGCACCGAGGGAGCGTCGAGTGCGAAGAGCACCATGAGGTCGTCACCGTCACGAATGGTGCCGTGTGCGTCCACCGCGATCAGGCGGTCGGCGTCACCGTCGAAGGCCAGTCCGAGGTCGGCGCCCAGTGAGCGCACCGCGGCGACGAGGTCGTCGGGGTGCGTCGAGCCACACTTCTCGTTGATGTTGTGGCCGTCGGGGGTGTCGTGCAAGGTGGTGATGCGTGCGCCGGTGGATTCGAAGAGTTCGTGCGCCACCGCCGACGAGGCGCCGTTGGCGCAGTCGAGAACGATGTGCAGATCGGTCAGGTCACCGGGCACCAGGGTGCGCAAGTGCTGGGCGTATTCGTGCTGGGCGCTCTCATCAATAGCGACGTCGTCGAAGCGGTCACGCGGCGCGGGCGGGGCGGCATTCAGTGCCACCGTCACGGCTTCTTCGGTCGCCATGTCGAGCTTCGAGCCGCCGTAACCGAGGACCTTCAGACCGTTGTCCTGGTAGGGGTTGTGCGAGGCCGAGACGACCACGCCCACGCCACCGCGGCGCTGGGCAATAACGGCCACGCCAGGGGTCGTGAAGACGCCGAGATTGTGTCCGGGGGCACCGGCGTCAGCGATGCCGGCCAACACGGCGGCCGCCAACACGGGTGAACTTTCACGGGTGTCGTAGCCGACGAACACGTCGGTCGCGAAGACCTGTCCCACGGCACGACCCAGCCGGTAGGCCAGGTCGACCGTGATGACTTCGTACGCGGTGCCGCGAATGCCGTCCGTGCCAAATTGCACGGCCATCGGCATTAACGCTTCGAGTACTGTGGCGCCTTACGGGCCTTCTTGAGACCGTACTTCTTGCTCTCCTTCTTACGCGAGTCACGCGTAAGCAAGCCAGCCTTCTTCAGCGCCGGACGAAGTTCCTCGTTGAGCTCGAGCAGCGAACGGGCAATGCCCAAACGCAGCGCGCCAGCCTGACCGGCCGAGCCGCCGCCCTCGAGGGTGGCGACCACGTCGTAGGTCTCGAGCTGCTCGGTCAAGCGCAGAGGCTCAACCACCATCATGCGGTGCGTGGCCGAGGTGAAGTAGTTCTCGAAGCCGCGGCCGTTGATGGTGATGACACCAGTGCCAGGGCGCAGCATGACGCGCGCAATGGCTTCCTTGCGGCGGCCGGTGGTCTGAGTAAGTGGGGTGGTCACGAAAAGTCTCCTTAGCCGCGGCGGATGGCCGAGGTGTCGAATGCGGAAGGCTGCTGCGCAGCGTGCGGGTGCTCAGGACCGGCGTACACGAAGAGCTTGCCCATCTGAGCGCGGCCCAAACGGTTCTTCGGGATCATGCCCTTGATCGAGTCAAAGACGAGCTTGGCTGGGTCGTTGTCGTGCAGCGACTGCCACGACGTCGAACGGATACCACCGGGGTAGCCCGAGTGGCGGTAGCGGAAGTTCTGCGCGAGCTTGTTCGCGGTCACCACGACCTTGTCGGCGTTGATGATGATGACGAAGTCACCCGTGTCCATGTGCGACGCGAAGGTCGGCTTGTGCTTGCCACGGAGCAGCGACGCCGCAACGGTGGACAGGCGACCCATGACGAGGCCTTCGGCGTCAATCACGTGCCACTGACGCGTGATTTCTTTTTCTTTTGGTGAGTACGTACGCACAGTTCTTCCTTCAGCGATCTCATGCAGTGCCCGTGCCGAGACAGGGGACTTTTTATTCTACAAAGCCGGAGGGTCCTCCGGCAAATTCTTCATACCCGACCCCCACCAGACTGAGGCCACCCGCGGGAGCGGGGGCCGGCAGTTGGAACCGGTCGTGGCTCGAAAGCCTAGTCGTTATCTCACTTTCGGGCAGTTGGCCGCGGCCAATCGCCACCAGTGTCGAGGTCAGTGACCGCACCATGTTGTGGCAGAAACTTTCGGCCCGAATGGTGAAGCGCACCACCGGGGCCCGCTCGGGGCTCATCTGCCAGGTGTCGGGCAGGCGCTCCCAGCGCGCCGCGAGCACGTGGCGAATCAGTGGGTCGTCGGGCGTCTTGTCGACCGGCCGACGACAGAAGGCGCGAAAGTCGTGGGTGCCGATGACGTCGGCGGAGGCTCGGTTCATCGCCTCAATATCGAGGGGCCCCGCCACGGTCCAGCTAAAGGCGTCGTGCAGCGCGAGGGCTGGCGGCGTGCTCTCGAGCACCAGGTACCGATACTCGCGCCACTGCGCCGAGAACCGGGCATGAAAGGTAGAGGGGACCTTGCGGGCGGCGATGAAGCGAATCTGACCGCGCAGTTGCAGATTCAAACTGCGCAGGAGGCGCGCCTCTTCCGGACCACGATCGTCACGAAACAGTGGCGACGGTAGATCGACGTGAATGACCTGCCCGAAGGCGTGCACGCCCGTGTCGGTGCGACCAGCACCAATGATGAGGGGTTCCTCGTCGAGCCGCAGCGTCTGCTGCAGCGTGGAACGCAGGAGGCCAGTGACCGTCGTTAGTTCGGACTGCAGGGCGAAGCCGTGCAGGCCCGCACCGTCGTAGGCGAGGTCCAAACGCCACCGCTGGGTGGCGTCAGGGAGTGCCTCAGACGAGCTCAATGCGCGCCATAGGGGCGTTGTCGCCCTGACGCGGCCCGAGCTTCAGAATGCGGGTGTAGCCACCAGGACGCTCGGCGTAGCGAGGGGCGACCTCGGTGAAGAGCTTGTGGGCCATGTCCTTGTCGCGGATGAAGGCGACGACGCGACGCTGGGCGTGCACCGAACCCTCGGGCGAGTTCTTCGCGGCGGTGATGACCTTCTCAACGATGGGACGCAGCGCCTTGGCCTTGGCCTCGGTGGTGACGATGCCCTCAGCGGCGATCAGCGAGGCGACGAGGTTGCCCATCATGGCCTTCTGGTGCGCGGCACTACCGCCGAAACGCTTGCCCTTTTTTGGAGTTCCTAGCATGTTCTTAGTCCTCTGCTCGCAGTGAGAGACCGCGCTCTTCGAGACGGTCGATGACGTCCTTCAGCGACGTGTTGCCGAAGTTGGTGATGGAGATCAGGTCGCGCTCGGTGGCGTTGACCAGCTGCGCGATGGTGTTGATGCCAGCGCGCTTCAGGCAGTTGCGTGAACGCTCGGTCAAGCCCAGGTCCTCGATGCGGGCGTTGTTCAGCTCGCTCGCTTCGGCCTCGGCCTGGCCCACGTCACCCAGCTTGGGAGCCGGTGCTTCGTTGTTCAGGTCCGCGATGATACCGATGAGCTCACCGAGCGTCTTACCGGCCGAGGCCAGTGCGTCGCGGGGGCTGATCGAACCGTCGGTCTCGATGTCGAGAACCAGCATGTCCTGGTCGCGCGACTGCTCGGAGCGCTTGGGCTCCACCACAATGCTCACGCGGCGGACGGGGGTGAAGATCGAGTCGAGTGGGATTACACCGATGGTGCCGGTGCCCTTGTTGTACTCGGCGCCGACGTAGCCCTTGCCCTGCTCCACGGTCAGCTCGAAGCCGAGCTTCGAGTTCGCGCTGGTCAGGTAAGCCAACTGCAGGTCGGGGTTGAGGATTTCCACGTCAGCGGTCGTCGAGAGGTCACGTGCGAACACGGGGCCTTCGCCCGACTTCTCAAGACGCAGCACCACGGGCTCGTCCGAGTGGAGCTGAATCAACAGGTCCTTGAGGTTCAAGCAGATGTCCTGGACATCTTCCTTGACGCCGTCAATGACGTCGAACTCGTGCAACGTCTGGCCGTCGAACTTGACGCGGGTCGCCGCGGCGCCCGGGATCGACGACAGCAGGGTGCGACGCAGGGAGTTGCCCAACGTGTGGCCAAAGCCGGGGTCGAGCGGTCCAATGCGGAACGACTGGCGGTTGGAGGTTTCCTCACCAATCGGTTCGATGATGGGGCGTTGAATCAGCAACATGGGGACTCCTTACGATCTAAAAGTGGGGGGCGATTACTTCGAGTACAACTCAACGATGAGCTGTTCCTTGATAGCTTCGTCAATCTGCTCACGGACAGGAACAACGCGAACGGTCACGTTGAAGCCGTTGTCGCCAGCCTCGAGCCAACCAGGCACGGTGCGGGTCAACACGTCACGGTTACGAACGACGTTGAAGTTCTCGCGGGTGGCGGGCTTGAGCGCCACCACTTCGCCGGGACGCACGCGGTACGAAGGAATCGTCACGCGCTTGCCGTTGACGGTCACGTGGCCGTGGCGCACGAACTGGCGAGCCTGCGAACGCGAGGCACCCCAACCGGCACGGTAGGCGACGTTGTCGAGACGGAGCTCGAGGAACTGCAAGAGGTTGGTACCAGTCATGCCGGGACGGCGGCTGGCCTCTTCGTAGAGGTTGCGGAACTGGTTCTCCAGCAGACCGTAGATACGACGAGCCTTCTGCTTCTCACGAAGCTGGCCGAGGTACTCACTGCCCTGGCGCTGACGAGCCGCGCCGTGCTGGCCTGGTGGGAACGCGCGCTTCTGGCGGTCCGAGTTTTCTGCAACGGGGCACTTCATCGTGTGGCAACGCTCACCCTTGAGGTAGAGCTTGGTGCGCTCACGACGGCAAAGTCGGCAAACGGGTCCTGTGTAACGAGCCATGATCTTCCTTAACCGCGCTTCCGCTTCTTGGGGCGGCAGCCATTGTGTGGGAGTGGGGTGACGTCCTTGATGGCGACTACTTCGATGCCGGCACCGGCGATCGAACGAATCGCGGTCTCACGACCGGACCCGGGGCCACGAACGAGCACGTCCACCTTCTTGACGCCGTGCTCAATCGCCGCGCGCGCGCACTTCTCAGCGGCGAGCTGGGCGGCGTAGGGGGTTGACTTGCGTGAACCCTTGAAGCCGACCTGACCCGATGAGGCCCACGAAATGACGTTGCCCTCGGGGTCAGTGATTGACACGATTGTGTTGTTGAACGAGCTCTTGATGTGCGCAACACCGAAGGCAACGTTCTTACGTTCCTTCTTGCGCGTCTTGCGAGCAGCGGTGGGCTTAGCCATTACTTCGATACCTTCTTCTTACCGGCGACGGTGCGCTTGGGTCCCTTACGAGTACGTGCGTTGGTGCGAGTGCGCTGACCGCGAACGGGCAGGCCCTTGCGGTGACGGATACCCTGCAAGCAGTTGATCTCCATCTTGCGCTTGATGTCCTGTGCGACGTCACGGCGCAGGTCACCCTCAACGGTGATGTTCTGGTCGATGTACGCACGGAGCTTGTTCACGTCGGCCTCAGTGAGGTCCTTGACGCGCGTCGACTCATCGATGCCGGTGTCGGCACAGATCTTCTTAGCGGTGGTTGGTCCCACGCCGAAGATGTAGGTGAGTGAAATCACCGTACGCTTCTCGCGGGGAATGTCTACTCCGGAAATACGGGCCATGTTCTTCCTCTCCTAGCCCTGGCGCTGCTTGTGACGCGGGTTCTCGCAAATCACGCGGACGTGACCGGCCCGTCGAATGACTTTGCACTTCTCACACATGGTCTTGACGCTGGCGCGAACCTTCATGTCGTTTCTTTCTCGATCTCTAACGAACTTGAGTTATTTGTAGCGGTAGGTGATACGGCCGCGAGTCATGTCGTAAGGCGTGATCTCGACCTGGACCTTGTCACCGGGGAGAATACGGATGCGGTGCATGCGCATTTTTCCCGAACTGTGGGCGAGAACGGTGTAACCATTCTCAAGTTCCACACGGAACATGGCGTTGGGTAGAGGCTCTACGACGGTTCCCTCAACGGTAAACGCGTCTTCCTTTGGCTTACTCAGGTTCGTTCTCCTTGGTACGGTACAGCTACGTGACGACGCAACGAGCGCAATCACGGTTGACCTCTATTAGAGGTCGGCTGACTATTCTACCGAAATTCTCAGCCAATGCAAAAGCGACAAAAATCGCGCTGATTTCTCGTTGTCGCGACGACGAAAAACAGTCACTCCCCCGCGATACGGGGCGCGCATTAAATGACAAAGCCGCAGGGTCATACCCCTGCGGCCGTCAGTGAAAATTAGTGAAAGTCGGGGTAGCCCGCACCGGTGCGTGGGCGGAAGGCCTGCGACACGCGGCTGTCCGACGTGCGACGAGTCAGGGCGCGGCGTCCGGAACGACTCCAGGTCGAGATCAGGGGGCTGACGCCGGGGGTGTTGCTCTGGGGGGCGTTGAGCATTTCAAGGTCGAAGGCCTCGAGTGCGGCTTCCTCGTTGGAACTAAACAGTTCAGACATGGGGTTCCTCTACGCCGGTGGCGGGGGAAGAAATCTCCGGCACCGGCTGACCGGGAGATTTCTGGACACCGACGCTTTTGCTGAAGGGGGGAAACAGCAAAAGCGTCGATGTCACCACGTCCATTGTAGGGGACGAAATCCCGATTTCCTTATAAAATAAGGCTTCTAGAGGAATACCCTTCATCACTATATTTGATACAAGTAGCAAAATAATCAGTTGTGTGAATACTAAGTGAACAAGTCATGTATTCACCGTGAACAAAAGTGCCCTTGAGGGTACCGGGGACGACGCGACTAGGCGATCGTGAAAATTTCGGGACCGTTGTCGGTCACCGCAATGGTGTGCTCAAAGTGAGCGGAGAGCTTGCCGTCCTGAGTCATGACGCCCCAGCCGTCATCGAGGACGTAGGTGTCGTAGCTGCCGACGTTGACCATGGGCTCCACACAGAAGACCATGCCCTCCTTGAGGACTGGTCCCGGTGAGCCGGGCCAGTAGTTCGGGACCTGCGGACTCTCGTGCATCGCAGTACCGATGGCGTGACCCACGTACTCACGAACCACCGAGAAGCCGGCGGCTTCGGCGACCTGCTGCACGGCACGACCCACCTCGTGGAGACGGTTGCCGATAGTCAGCTGGTCAATGCCGGCGTACATCGAACGCTCGGTGACCTCGATGAGGCGCTTGGCCGTCGCGGAGATCTCCCCCACCCCGGCGGTGTAGGCGGCGTCGCCGTGGTAGCCCTCGATGATGGCGCCGCAGTCGACTGAGATGATGTCGCCCTCTTCGAGCACGTAATCACCGGGGATGCCGTGCACAATCATGTTGTTCGGCGAGGTGCAGATGACCGCGGGAAAGCCGTGGTAGTTCAAAAAGTTTGAGCGAGCGCCGCGCTTAGCGATGACCTCGGCGGCGAGGTTGTTGAGGTCCATCGTCGTCACGCCGGGACGCAGGGCCGCGCGGGTGACTTCGTGCATCTCGGCCACGACTTTGCCGGCCTTACGCATCTTGTTGAGTTCGTCGGCGTTGCGGCGCATGACTAGAGACCGCGATCAGCGACGATGGTCATGATGTCCGCCGTCACTTCGTCGGGGGCCTGGTTGCCATTCACGTGCACCAGCAAGTCGCGGGCCTCGTAGAAGTCGAGCAGTGGCGCGGTGTCGCGCTCGTAGGTGGCGAGGCGCTGCAGAATGGCGGCGGGCTGGTCATCGTCGCGCTGGACGACGTCTCCCCCACACTTCTCACAGGTGCCCGAGATGGCCTCAATGTCCGTGTCGCGGTAGATGGCGCCGCACTCCTGGCAGACGCGGCGTGCGCTCAAGCGCTCGGCCACGAGCACCGAGTCAACGTCGAGGCTCAAGACCAACTTGATGCCGTCATCGCCGAGGATCTCCTCCAGCAGGGCCGCCTGGGCCTGGTTGCGGGGGTAGCCGTCGAGGAGGGCGCCACGCTGGGCGTCGGCCTCGGTGAAGCGCTCGCGTACCAAACGACCAACGAGTTCGTCGTTGACCAAGTTGCCCGCGGCCAGAACGCTTTCGACCTCGAGGCCCAGCGGGGTCTTCTCGCGCACCGCGGCACGCAGGATGTCACCAGTCGAGACGTGAGGAATGCTGAGCGACTCCGCGAGGCGCTTGCACTGGGTGCCCTTGCCGGCGCCCTGCTTGCCGAGGACGACGATGATGACGCGACCCGACATGACTACTTCTTCAAGAAGCCTTCGTAGTTACGCATCATGAGCTGCGAGTCAATCTGCTGCATCGTCTGCAGGGCCACACCGGTGGCGATCAACAGCGTCGTACCGTAGTACGGGAAGCTGGTGATGTGCCAGATGGACATCAGGATTGACGGGACCACGGCGACCGCGGCGAGGAACGTCGCACCGACCACGGTCAGACGAGACAGCATGCGAGCGAAGTAGGCCTCGGTAGGAGCACCGGGACGGATGCCGGGCACGAAGCCACCCTGCTGGCGCAACTGCTCGGCCTGCTGGTGGGGTTCGAAGGCGATGTACACGTAGAAGAACGTGAAGGCGAAGATCAGCAGGAAGTCCGCGGTGATGTAGGTGAAGCTCGTCGGGTAGAGCGAGTGGTTCACCCAGTTGACGAACCAAGTCCAGGGGACGATGTTCGACAACAGCACCGGGATGTACAGCACTGACGACGCGAAGATGATTGGGATAACACCCGACTGGTTGACCTTCAGCGGGATGTAGGTCGAGTTACCGCCTACTTCCTTACGGCCGACGACACGTCGGGCGAAGGTCACCGGAATACGGCGCTGGCCCTGGTCCATGAAGACAATGAGCACGAGCAGCGCGAGCGAGATCACCAAGATGGTGATGAACTTGCCGGCGCCACCTTCAGCCCACACCGCGCGGCCACCCGAAGGCAACTTGGCAACGACGTTCGAGAAGATGAGGAGACTCATGCCCTGACCGATACCGCGCTGGGTAATGAGTTCAGCCAGCCACATCACGAAGCCAGTACCGGCGGTCATGATGAGGACCATGAAGAGGCCCAGCCAGAAGTTGAACTTCGGGATCAGGTCGATGTTGAAGCCCAACAGCGCCTGGTCGTGGCCGTGGAAGGCGTAGACCAGACCCGTCGACTGCAGCAGCGCCAGTCCGATGGTCAAGTAGCGCGTCACCTGGGTGATGTGCTTCTGACCCTCGGCACCCTGGTCTCGCCACATGGCGAGCTTCGGGATAACCGTGGTCAACAACTGAATAACGATGGACGACGTGATGTAGGGCATCACACCGAGGCCGAAGACGGCCAAACGCGTCAGCGCGCCACCTGAGAACAAGTTCAAGAACCCGAGCACACCGCTCGAGCTCGACTTCGACTGCAACAAGGCCACCTGAGACCACGACACACCGGGGATCGGTACGTTGGCGCCCAACTGGTAAAGGCAGATAATGAAGACCGTGAACAGGACCTTGTTACGAAGGTCCGGGACGCGGAAAATGTTCGACAGACGACGAAGCATCGGAGTTCCTTAGCGGTTCTGGTGCTGGTTACCCGCCGCAGCTGGACGTACCTTGAAGGGCAGGTCGAGCACGGTCGTGGTGCCACCGGCAGCTTCGATCGCGGCCTTGGCCGAGGCCGAGAAGCCGTGAGCGGAAACGTTGATAGCGGACTTCAGTTCACCGCGACCGAGGACCTTGATGAAGTCCTTCTTGCGCAGCAGACCGTTGGCAATCAACACGTCGGGGTTAATTTCGCTGACACCCAGGGCCGCAATGGCGTCCAGGTTGACGGGCGTGTACTCCACGCGGAAGGGGTTCGTGAAACCCTTCAGCTTGGGGATGCGCTGGAGAAGGGGAAGCTGTCCACCTTCGAAACCGGCGGGAATCTGGCGACGAGCCTTCTGACCCTTGGTACCGCGGCCGGCCGTCTTTCCACCCTTACCACCGATACCGCGACCGAGAATACGCTTGCGGTGCGTCGTGCCTTCTGGCGAGTGCAGGTCGTGCAACTTCATTAGTTGACCTCTTCTACTGTGATCAGGTGCGGCACCCGGGCAATCATCCCGCGAATCTCGGGACGGTCGGGCAGCACGTTGGACTGGCCAATGCCACGGAGACCAAGCGCGCGCAGCGAACCGCGGTGCTTAGGCTTCGTGCCAATGCCGGAACGAATCTGGGTTACTTTGAGCTGCGACATGGCTTAGGCCTCCGTCTTGAACAGGTCAGCTTCGCGCTGACGCTCACGGTAGGCACGCAAGGTGCCCGAAGGGATGACGTGGTCGGCGGGCTTGTCGCGCTGGGCGGCAATCTCTTCCGGACGACGAAGCTGCTTGAGGCCCTCGATCGTGGCGTGGGCCACGTTGATGCCGTTGGAGGAACCCAGCGACTTGGCGATGATGTCCTTGACACCGGCCATTTCGAGGATGGCGCGAGCCGCACCACCGGCGATAACACCCGTACCGGGAGCCGCGGGCTTCATGAGCACGCGACCGGCACCGGCCTCACCGAGGACGGGGTAGACAATCGTGGTACCGGCGAGGGGCACGTCGAACAGGTTCTTGCGAGCCTCTTCGATACCCTTCTGCACGGCCAGACCGGCTTCCTTGGCCTTACCGTAGCCGAGGCCAACCTTGCCGTTGCCGTCACCGATGACCATCAACGCGGTGAAGGAGAAACGACGTCCACCCTTTACCACCTTGGACACGCGGTTCACCTTGATGGTGCGCTCTTCAAACTGTTCCAGGTCACTCATTTAGAACTCCAGTCCGTCGGTGCGCAGCTGATCCGCGAAGGCGGCCACGCGACCGTGGTAGTCAACGCCACCGCGGTCGAAGACCACGGCGGTGATATTGGCGGCCTTCGCGCGCTGCGCCAGGGCAGCGGCAATGGCCTTGGCACCCTCAACGTTGCCACCGTTGACGTCCTTGAAGGCAGCTTCCACGGAGGAAGCAGCCGCCAGGGTCACGCCAGCGACGTCGTCGATGATCTGTGCCGAGATGTGCTTGTTGGTGCGGCTGACAGCCACGCGCGGACGAGCCGCGGTGCCTGACAACTTGCGACGGATGCGGGCCTGACGGCGCTTCCGAAGTTCGTACGTTGAACGAGCCATTATTTCGCTGCCTTTCCAGCCTTGCGCAGAACCTTCTCACCGAGGTAGCGCACACCCTTACCCTTGTAGGGCTCAGGCTTACGAATCTTGCGGATCGACGCGGCCACCTGGCCAACGACTTCCTTGTCCGGTCCCTTGATGATGACGCGCGTCGGTGCGGGCACCTCGAAGGTCACGCCCTCAGGGGCGTTGTACTTCACGGGGTGCGAGAAACCGAGTGCCAAGTCCAGAACGGCGGGGTTCGAGGTCGCGGCGCGGTAACCGACGCCGATGATCTCGAGCTCCTTGGTCCAGCCCGTCGTCACACCGACCACCATGTTGGCGACCAGCGTGCGGGTGAGGCCGTGGAGTGACTTGTGCTTCGTCTCGTCGCTAACGCGACCAACGGTGAGCGTGTCACCCTCCTGGGTCAAGAAGATGCCTTCGGGCAACGTACGGCTCATGGTCGCGTTTGGACCCTTGACCGTGACGATGCCGTCGACTGCTTCGATGGTGACACCAGCGGGAACAGTGATGGGATTACGACCGATGCGTGACATCAGCACACCTCCATAGAAACGAGCTTGTTACCAGACATAACAAAGCACCTCGCCGCCCAGCTTGGCCTTACGGGCTTCGCGGTCGGTCATCAGGCCGTGGCTCGTGGAGACCACGGCCATGCCGACGCCGCCCAGCACCTTGGGCATCTGGTCAGACTTCTTGTAAATACGCAAACCGGGCTTCGAGACACGCTTGATACCAACGATGGTCTTCTTGCGGTCCTCGGAGTACTTGAGCGTGATCTCCAGCGTCTCGCCGGGCTTGCCGTCAACGGTGGTGACGGTGAAGCCGGCAATGAAGCCTTCGCGCTCGAGCAACTTGGCCAGGTTTACCTTCAGCTTGGAGCTGGGCATCTTGACGGTGTCAAACATGGCGGCATTCGCGTTGCGAATGCGCGTCAGCATGTCGGCAATGGGGTCAGTCATAGTCATAATCTGATCTCCTTACCAGCTGGCCTTGGTAACGCCAGGAATTTCACCGGCGTGCACCATTTGACGAAGGCAAATACGGCAGAGGCCGAACTTGCGGTACACAGAGCGGGGACGACCACAGCGCTCGCAACGGGTGTAGGCCCGCGTTGAGAACTTCGGCGTCTGCTGCTGCTTGATTCGAAGCGATTTCTTCGCCATGGACTATCGATTCTCCTGCTTGAAGGGGAACTTGTACGCACGCAAGAACGCGCGACCCTGTTCGTCATTGGTGGCCGTGGTCACGATCGTGATGTCGAAACCGCGCGGCGCGTCAATCTTGTCGTAGTCAATCTCCGGGAAGATCAACTGGTCGTTCACACCGAAGGTGTAGTTGCCACGACCGTCGAACGACTTCGGGGACAGGCCACGGAAGTCACGGATACGCGGAATGGCAACGCTCACCAAGCGGTCGAAGAACTCCCAGGCGCGGTCGCCACGAAGGGTGACCTTCGTACCGATGGCCTGCTCTTCGCGCAACTTGAAGCTCGAAATTGACTTACGAGCACGGGTCACGATTGGCTTCTGGCCGGTGATCAGTTCGAGGTCACGCTGGGCACCCTCGAGCAACGAGGCCTGCTGCGTGGCACGACCGACACCGGAGTTGAGAACAATCTTCTCCAGGCGCGGGACCTGCATGATGTTGGCCAGGCCGAGCTCTGCCTGCAGGGCCGCACGAATTTCGTTGTCGTACTGGACCTTCAGACGTGGACGAGTAGTTGTGGTCATAGTGCCTCTCCACACTTGCGGCAGACGCGAACCTTGGCGCCGTCCGTGATCTTGTAGCCCGCCTTGGCAGGACCCTTGTGGCCAGCGCACCACAGCGCGACGTTCGAGACGTGCAGTGGCATCAACTTCTCGATGATGCCGGCCTGCATGGTCTGGCTCGTCTGCTTGGTGTGGCGCTTGGCGATGTTCAGGCCGTCGAGGACAACCTTGTTCTTCGCTGGCAAGGCCTCTTCGACCTTGGCGCGCTCGCCGCGGAACTTGCCCGCGAGGACGAGCACGTCGTCACCCTTACGAATCTTCATTACAGCACCTCCGGCGCCAGGGAAATAATGCGCATGAACTTCTTGTCACGCAGCTCACGGCCGACTGGTCCGAAGATTCGGGTACCACGGGGCTGGAGCTGGTCGTTGATCAACACCGCAGCGTTGTCATCGAACTTGATGTACGAACCGTCGGGACGACGCTTCTCCTTCGAGACGCGCACGACGACGCAACGGACGACGTCACCCTTCTTCACGGCGGCGCCAGGGATCGCGTCCTTCACAGTTGCGATAATGACGTCACCAATCGAGGCGTAACGACGGCGGGTACCACCGAGCACGCGGATGCAAAGGATTTCCTTCGCACCGCTGTTGTCGGCAACCCGGAGACGGGACTCTTGCTGAATCATCGAGCACGCTCCACAATTTCGGTCAAACGCCAGCGCTTGAGCTTGGACAGGGGACGGGTCTCCACCACGCGGACACGGTCGCCAATGTTGGCGTCGTTGTTCGCGTCGTGAACGTAGAGCTTCTTCGAGCGCTGCACGGTCTTGCCGTACTTGGGGTGCGAGACACGCTCGGTGAGCACGACGACCAGGGTCTGGTCCATCTTGTTCGAGAGCACGATGCCTTCACGAACCTTGCGGCTGTTCGGACGGGTACCGTCGTCTTCGACCACTGCGGCCTCAACCTTGGCGGTCTTGGTCGGCGTCTTGATGACGAAGGTGGCGGGCACCTTGGCCTTGGGGGCCGGTGCTGGTGCGGCAGCGGGTGCTTCTTCAGCAACCTCTACAGCAGCCTCTTCGACAACAGCCTCGGGGGTCTCGGTCTCAACGACCTCGACAACCTCTTCGACTGGTGTTTCGACGACTTCTTCGTTGTTCGTCACATCACTCATGACGCCACACCCTCTCCAGCGGCCTCAGCGGCCGCGATCTCACGCTCGCGCAGGAAGGTCGCCAGGCGAGCAATCTCGCGACGAACCTCTCCCAGGCGGGACGAGTTGTCCAACTGTCCAGTTGCGAGCTGGAAACGCAGGTTGAAGAGCTCACGACGAGCCTCACCCAAACGCTCCACCAGCTCGGTGTCGCTGAGGAGCCGAAGCTCCGCTACGCGTTCTTTTGTCTTCGCCATTAGATGGTTACCTCCGGTGCGCCGTGAGTTCCGGGGCGGATCACGAACTTGGCCTTGATCGGCAGCTTCTGGATGGCACGCTCCATGGCAGCACGTGCCAGGGCCTCATCCACACCACCGAGTTCGAACATGATGCGGCCGGGCTTGACAACGGCAACCCAGAACTCGGGGTTACCCTTACCTGAACCCATGCGGGTTTCGGCCGGCTTGGCGGTGACGGGCTTGTCCGGGAACACGCGGATCCAGACCTTTCCACCACGCTTCACGTGACGGGTCATCGCAATACGAGCTGCTTCGATCTGACGGGCGGTGATCCAGCCGGCCTCGAGGGCCTGGATACCGAAGTCGCCGAAGGTGACTTCAACGCCACCCTTGGCCATACCCGTCATGCGACCGCGCTGCTGCTTACGGTGCTTTACCTTGCGGGGCATCAACATGATTACTCAGCGTCCTTTCGGAAGTGGGGCGTGTCGTTGTGCTCGGAAGCAGTACGACGCTCAATGTCCTCTTCGACGTTGATCTGTCGCTCGACCTCTTCGGTCACGGCCAGCAAGTCGGCGGGGTTGACGTCAACGCCAACGGCCTCGACGACGACTTCTTCAACGACAGCGTCAGCGTCCACGCGACGACGGCCTCCACCGGCACGAACGACACCCTTCGGGGCGGCCGACGCGGCGGCGACGGGAACAGCGTCGCCGGCAGCCAGAGCGGCCTCGCGAACAATCTTCTCGTCGTTGGTCAACTGGTAGGGCAGGATGTCGCCCTTGTAGATCCAGACCTTCACACCAATACGGCCAGTCGAGGTGCGAGCCTCACGGAAGCCGTAGTCAATGTCGGCGCGCAGGGTGTGCAGTGGCACACGGCCTTCGCGGTAGGACTCACGACGTGACATTTCAGCGCCACCGAGACGGCCCGAGGCCTGGATGCGAACACCCAGTGCGCCGGCCTTCTGGACGGTCTGAATACCACGCTTCATCGCACGGCGGAACGCCACGCGACGAATGAGCTGGTCGCAGATGCCCTGGGCAATCAGTGCGGCGTCGAGCTCGGGCTGCTTGATCTCCTGGATGTTCAGAGAAATCTTGTTCTTCTGACCAGTGATCTTCTCGAGGTCCTTCTTGAGGCGCTCGGCCTCGGCACCACGACGACCGATCACGATGCCCGGGCGGGCGGTGTGAATGTCGACGCGGATACGGTCCGAGTTGCGCTCAATTTCGATACGGCTGACGGCAGCGCTCTCGAGCTGCTTGGTCAGGTAGTCGCGGATCTTCCAGTCCTCGATAACGAGTTCCTTGTAGCCGCGCTCCTTGAACCAGCGCGACTTCCAGTCCGTCGTAATGCCAAGGCGGAAACCGTAGGGATTTACCTTCTGACCCATTAGTTGGTCTCCTCAGTCGTCTCGTCCGAGTGTTCCTCGGCGGTTACTTCTTCCGTAGCGGTCTCGTCAGCAACGACCTCGTCGGCGACAACCTCGTCGGTGGTCTCGACGGTCGTCTCTTCGACCTCGGTGGTGGTCACGTCAGTGACGTCGGTGCTGGTGTCAGCAACTTCGTACTGCGCGGCAGGAACGGGCTCACCCTTGCGACGCGAGCTCGCCACACGGCGGGCACGGCTCGCCGTGGCCGAAGCGGCACGAGCGATACGCAGCAGTTCGAGACGGTTCTCGTCCATACGCGACACGATCACGGTGATGTGGCAGGAGCGCTTGCGGATTGCACCGGCGCGGCCACGGGCACGAGGCGTGAAACGCTTCATGGTGATGCCCTCGTCGGCGTAGGCGGCCGAGACGTAGAGCTCTTCGGCAACCTGGCCGTCGTTGTTGACGGCGTTGGCGATAGCCGAGTTCAGCACCTTCAAGATGACGCCAGCGGCCTCACGGGTGGTGCCCGCCAGGATCTCGCTCGCGGTCTTGACGTCCTCACCACGGATGAGGTTCAGCACCACGCGGGCCTTGGAGGCCGACATGTGGAAGCCCTGCACCGAAGCGCGGGTTCCGGGGCGTTCGTTGGTCTTAGGTCCGGTCATTAGCGACGTCCCGTCTTTTCCTGGCCAGCGTGGAACTTGAAGGTACGCGTCGGCGAGAACTCACCGAGCTTGTGTCCCACCATGGACTCGTTGACAAATACCGGCACGTGACGGCGACCGTCGTGCACGGCGAAGGTGTGGCCGACCATGTCGGGGATGATCGTCGAACGACGCGACCAGGTCTTGATGACCTTGCGCTCGTTCGCGGCGTTCATGGCGTCAACCTTCTTCAGAAGGTGAGCGTCAATGAAGGGGCCCTTTTTGAGACTACGTGACATGTTCTACCTACCTCCGCGAACCGCGTCCGCGGCGACGACGAATAATGAGCTTGTCCGAAGGCTTCGGCAAGCGGGTACGACCTTCTGGCTGACCCCATGGCGACACTGGGTGACGACCACCGGAGGTCTTACCTTCACCACCACCAAGTGGGTGGTCCACTGGGTTCATGGCAACACCACGAGTCTGCGGGCGCACGCCCTTCCAGCGGTTACGACCGGCCTTACCGATCTTGATCAGTTCGTGCTCCGAGTTACCAACGGTGCCGAGCGTGGCGCGGCAGTCGATTGGCACACGGCGCATTTCGGTCGAAGGCAGACGCAGGGTGGCGAAGCCGCCGTCCTTGGCCACGAGCTGGACGCTCATGCCAGCACTGCGGGCCATCTTGCCGCCGCCGCCGGGGCGCAACTCAACGTTGTGCACCGTCGAACCGGTGGGGATGAAACGCATGGGCAGGGCGTTGCCGTTGCGGATGTCGGCCTTGGGGCCCGACTCGACCACGTCGCCAACCTTGAGGTTGTTCGGGGCGAGGATGTAGCGCTTCTCACCGTCGGCGTAGTGCAGCAACGCAATACGGCAGGTACGGTTCGGGTCGTACTCAATGGTCGCAACCTTGGCCGGCACGCCGTCCTTGTTGCGCTTGAAGTCGATGACGCGGTACTGCTGCTTGTGACCACCACCACGGTGACGTGACGTCTTGCGGCCGTAGTTGTTACGACCACCCGACTTGGGCTTTGGTTCGAGCAGCGACTTCTCGGGCGTCGTCGAGGTGATCTCGGCGAAGTCCGACACGGTCTGGAAACGGCGACCGGGGCTGGTTGGTTTGCGGTGACGCAGTGCCATGGCAGTCCTTAGTTCTCAAAGAGGTTGATCGAGTCACCCTCGCGGAGGGTAACGATGGCCCGCTTCGTGTCAGGGCGCGAGCCCACGACACCGGTGCGACGGTTGCGCGTCGACTTACCCTTGCGGTTGAGGGTGTTGACGTTGGTGACCTTCACGTTGAAGGCCTGCTCAACGGCGTTACGCACGTCGATCTTCGTGGCCCGAGGGTCCACGATGAAGACGTAGGTGTGTGCTTCCATCAAGGCGGTGCTCTTCTCAGAGACGACCGGACGGATGAGCACGCTCATGGCGTCGCGCATTAGTTGCTCTCCTTTGCGGCGGGCAGGGTGGCGTCAGTGAAGAGCACCCAGTCCGAGTTGAGGACGTCGTAGGCGTTGAGTTCGCCAGCGTCGATGGTCTTGACGTTCTCGAGGTTGCGGAACGAGTGGTAGGCCACTGAGTCCTCACGACCGATAACAACAAGAATCTTGCCTTCGAGGCCAAGCGCGTTCAACGTGGAAATCGCGTCCTTGGTCTTCGGCGTGCTCCAGGCAGCGAAGCTGTCGACGAGCACAACGTGTGATTCCGACGCACGGTCCGAGAGGGCCGAGTAGAGCGCCAAGCGAATCATCTTCTTGGGCGTCTTCTGGTCGTACTTACGCGGCTTTGGTCCGAGGGCCACACCACCACCTGGGTAGTGAGGTGCACGGATCGTACCCTGACGGGCACCGCCGGTACCCTTCTGAGCGAAAGGCTTCTTGCCACCACCGGAGACCTGCTTACGGGTCTTCGTCGACTGCGTACCGGCGCGCTTGGCGGCGAGCTGGGCCTTGACGACCTGGTGCATGACCGTGACGTTCGGCTCGAGGCCGAAGATCGAGGGCTCGAGGGTGACGGTGCCGAGGTCGGCGCCGGTCACTGACTTACGAGCAGCGGTGTAGGTCTTGTACGGAGCGCGCTCCTTCTTGACCGGACCACGGAGAGTAAAGACGTCGCTCATCGAGCACCTCCAGCCTTCATCGGGTTCTTCACCGACGTGCGCAGCACGACCACGCCACCGCGAGGACCGGGAACGGCACCCTTCACGAGAACGAGGTTGCGCTCAACGTCAACGCCAATAACTTCCAGGTTCGTGGTGGTCACCTGACCGCCACCGAGACGACCGGCCATCTTGGTGCCCTTGAAAACGCGACCGGGGGTCGAGCAAGCGCCAATGGAACCAGGTGCACGGTGGTGCTTGTGGTTACCGTGAGCGGCACCCTGACCAGCAAAGTTGTGACGCTTCATACCACCAGCGAAACCCTTACCCTTGCTGACCGCAGTGGCGTCAATCATCTCGCCCTTTTCGAACACGTCGCCAGCGATCTCCTGACCTACGGTGTAGGCCGAGACGTCGTCAAGACGCAGTTCCACGAGCTTCTTACCAGGCGTTACGCCCGCCTTGTCGAAGTGGCCGAGCTCAGGCTGCGTCAACGTCGAGGTACGACGAGTACCCCAAGTGACCTGCAGGGCTGAGTAGCCCTCCTTCTCCGGCGTCTTTACTTGGACGACGCGAGCTGGACTGACCTTAACAACGGTTACTGGGATAGCGCGATTTTGGTCATCCCAGACCTGGGTCATGCCCACCTTCTCGCCGACGATCGCTTTGGTCGCCACGTTTGCCTCTTTCTTCATTCGCTGTGTATCGGATAGTCCGACACGCAGACGCTCCGTTCAGGTAAAAAACCCGAACGGAGCGCTCGACTTTTTTCGCTTGACGTTCCCTTTCGGGCAATCAAGCAGATCTGTTGTTCCCGCCTTTAGGGCAGGACTTCTACGTTACACCACGGTGACGAGGGAATGCAAAGGCGAATTCCCTCGCTATTCCCGGCGACAAGAAGTTCTTTTCCGCTCTTCGCAGAGGGATTTTGAGCTCCGTATGCATTCAGAATGCCCACGCCTCAACCAGCGCCCTTGCACCCTTGATTTATTGGCTTTTTGGTGCTCAAAACGCTAGTTTGCAAATAGGAACCGTTGGGGAAAAGAATTCTAACGCTTGCACGTAATTAGGGAATTTGCCAATGAGATCATTTGATGAGTGGGTGGAGGCCGCGAAAAGCGCGTTGCCGCCAACAGGGGATGACGTGACCATCCTCCCCGACGGCCGTCGTATTGATTCGCGGGACGCCGTGTACGACTGGCTGGCGGAAATTCAGGCTGAAGCCAACATGCTCACACCCCGCTGCGGCTGGGGCGTTCCACATCCCACTGTCCCCTACGGCGTTCCCGGAAGCCAATTGCCCTCTGGCATAGTTCCCGAAAATCCTGAGCTTCTCCGTCCCTTTAAGAAGTAGAAGTCTCTATTTTCCGAGGATTGCATCTTCTTTGTGTATATCTTTTGGTGATTGATTCATTTTTGTATTGATAAAGAGTTGTTTCTTCGGCATCTGCCCGACAGTTGTGGTCATGGCCGAACAACCGAAGAACCTTGACGCAGCGTATCTAATGGCAACCCTCGAACAATGCCATGTGCAGTATGTGGTTATCGGGGGCATGGCCGGACTCTTCTTCGGAGCACAACGCCCCACCGAGGATCTTGATTTGGTCATTCGACGTGAGCGCGCAAATTTACGCAATCTTGCCGATGCACTGAAACAGCTCAATGCCCGGCTTCGTGTTGCTCACATGAGCGACGAAGAGTCGATCTCCCTCTCGGTTCCAATCGATGAGCTTTTCTTAGAACAGAACCACACCACTACTTGGCAGACCGACGCTGGACCGCTGGACGTACTTTCTGGTTTGCAATTTGAACGAGGGTCTATTGCAACGTACGACGAATTAGTGGCGAAGTCCTCAACGGTTCATCACTTCGGACTAACCATCGTCGTTGCGAACATTGACGACGTAATTCGAGCAAAAGAGTTTGCCAATCGCCGCAAGGATCTTGATGCCCTCCCTGAACTACGACGCATTTCCCGTTCAAGTCACGGAGAGACAGAGCTCTAACGGGCTCAAGACAACGAATCTGACTGACAATGGCCGCGAGCAGTTGTACGAATGATGATTTCGCTACATTCGTCTCGATTTGTCCTAATCAAACCCGACAAGTCAGCGTGTCGTAATTCGAGACCCACGGGTTCAAGTGGTCGCTATCTATATGATTCTCAACATGATCATTTGTGGCAACTGCCGTGGAGAGCATGAAGGCGTTGAAGAAGTCCGCAAGTGCAGTGGTCTGGCCACGGCGCACAAGGAATCCAAAGCGCCCAAAACGCCAAAGGCCAAGAATGCTCGGACATCCCAGCCCGCTAAGAACAAATACCTCTGTGGCGACTTTTCCCACTCGCACACCACCAAGAAGGATGCCCTGGAGTGTGCCAAGCGCGGGGGTCGCCCCAAGAATGTCAAAGAGACGGTCTACGTAACCAATCGTGGGGACCGGTTCCATAACAACAAGAATTGTCCAGCTCTGAACCAGAACCTCCATCACACGTTGCACGCTGTTCTCTGGCTCCACATCAAGTATGAGCACTACACCGCGTGCAAGAAGTGCATCTTCTGATTGAACAGCAAAAGGCCCCCGTCGCTTTCGCGACGGGGGCCTTTTGCTGAACTACTTAGTTCTGGCGGATCTTGATCTCGATGTCCACACCGGCGGGAAGGTCGAGACGCTGAAGCGAATCGACAGTCTTTGCCGAGTGGTCGACGATGTCAAGAAGGCGCTTGTGCACGCGCATCTCGAAGTGCTCACGAGAGTCCTTGTGCTTGTGCGGTCCGCGAACCACCGTGTAACGGTGCTTCTCGGTTGGCAGCGGCACGGGACCCTGCACGCGGGCGTTGGTACGCTCCACGGTTTGCACGATCTTCGCGGTGGACTGGTCCAGGACCTGGTGGTCGAAGGCCTTCAGCCGGATGCGGATCATTTGACGGTTGTCGGCCATGTGTCGACTACTTCAGGATCTTGACGACGCGACCTGAACCCACGGTGCGGCCACCCTCGCGGATGGAGAAGGTCAAGCCCTCTTCCATGGCGATTGGCTTACCCAGGGTAACGGTCATCTCGGTGTTGTCACCAGGCATGACCATTTCGGTGCCGGCAGGCAGCTCGATGGTACCGGTGACGTCCGTCGTACGGAAGTAGAACTGCGGACGGTAGTTCGCGAAGAACGGCTTGTGACGGCCGCCTTCTTCCTTGGTCAACACGTAGACCGAAGCCTCGAAGACGGTGTGAGGGGTGATGGAACCTGGCTTGCAGAGAACCTGACCGCGCTCGACTTCTTCCTTCTTCGTACCACGGAGCAGGGCGCCGAGGTTGTCACCGGCCTGGCCCTGGTCGAGGAGCTTGCGGAACATTTCGATGCCGGTAACGGTCGTCTTGGTCGTGTCGCGGAGACCGACGATTTCGACTTCGTCACCAACCTTGATCACACCCTGCTCAACCTTGCCGGTCACCACGGTGCCACGACCGGTGATCGACATGACGTCCTCAATTGACATGAGGAACGGCTTGTCGGTCGAACGCTCGGGCTCGGGGATGTAGGTGTCAACGGCAGCCATGAGCTCCATGATCTTGTCACCCCAAGCAGCGTCACCGTTCAGGGCCTGGAGGGCCGAGACGCGGACGATTGGGATGTCGTCGCCTGGGAAGTCGTAGCTCGAGAGGAGCTCACGGATTTCCATTTCGACGAGCTCGAGGAGCTCCTCGTCCTCAACAACGTCAGCCTTGTTCAGGGCAACGACGATGTAGGGAACACCCACCTGGCGGGCGAGCAGCACGTGCTCACGCGTCTGGGGCATAGGACCGTCAGTGGCCGAGACCACGAGGATGGCGCCGTCAACCTGGGCGGCACCGGTGATCATGTTCTTGACGTAGTCAGCGTGACCAGGCATGTCGACGTGGGCGTAGTGACGGTTTTCCGTCTCGTACTCAACGTGCGCAATGGAGATGGTGATACCGCGCTGGCGCTCTTCCGGGGCCTTGTCGATCTGGTCGAACGGCGTGAAAGCCGAACCAGGGATGCGGTCGGAGAGGACCTTGGTGATAGCGGCGGTCAACGTCGTCTTACCGTGGTCAATGTGACCCATGGTTCCGATGTTTACGTGCGGCTTCGTGCGCTCAAACTTAGCTTTTGCCATTGTCGGGGACTTACTTTCTGTCTTGGGGCACACCCACCTTGGGTGTACCGGTTTGGTTTTCGGCCCTCCCCGACGACGGTTTGGACCTTTGGTTCACTGGTTTCCCAGATCTTTGTTACGCGCCAGTGGCCTTCGCCACGATCTCCTTAGCGATCGACTCGGGCACTTCCGCGTACGAATGGAACTGCATACTGTACGTTGCGCGACCTTGGGTACGCGAACGCAGGTCTGTAGCGTAGCCGAACATGTCAGCCAGCGGTACTAGGGCCTTAATCGTCTGGCCATTTCCCTGTTGTTCCATGCCTTCAATTCGACCACGGCGTGAGGAGAGGTCACCAATAACGTCACCCATGTAGTCCTCGGGCGTAACGACTTCGACAGCCATTACGGGCTCCAGGAGCACGGGGTTCGCCAAGCGAGCCGCCTTCTTTACCGCAATCGAACCTGCAATCTTGAACGCCATTTCAGACGAGTCAACGTCGTGGTAGCTACCGAACGTCAAGCGGACGCGAACGTCCACGACGGGGTAACCGGCCAAGACACCCGAGGTCAGTGCTTCGGTGATACCGGCGTTGACCGGTCCGATGTACTCCTTGGGGATGACACCACCAGTGATTTCGTCAAGGAACTCGTAGCCACCGCCGGGGCCCGTGGGCTCCAGGGTGATCACCACGTGGCCGTACTGACCCTTACCACCGGTTTGGCGAACGTACTTCTCTTCGACCTTTTCGACCTTCTTGCGAACGGTCTCACGGTAGGCCACCTGTGGCTTACCGACGTTGGCGTCCACCGCGAACTCGCGGAGCATACGGTCAACGAGCACTTCCAAGTGGAGCTCACCCATACCGGAGATAACGGTCTGGCCGGTCTCCTCGTCCGTGCGGACACGGAAGGTGGGGTCTTCTTCGGACAGCGAGTAGAGGGCCTTGCCCAACTTCTCCTGGTCGGCCTTGGTCTTGGGCTCCACGGCCACGTGAATAACGGGCTCGGGGAAGACGAGGTTTTCCAGCTGAATCGGGGCGTCCATCGAGCTCAAGGTGTCACCAGTGGTGACCTGCTTGAGACCCACGGCGGCGACGATGTCACCGGTGCGGATGGTGTCGAGGTCTTCACGGTTGTTGGCGTGCATCAAGAGGAGGCGTCCGAGACGCTCCTTCTTCGATCCCTTGGTCGTGTTGATGACCGTGTCACCCTTTTCCAAGGTGCCCGAGTACACGCGCAGGTAGGTCAACTTACCGACGTAGGGGTCGGTCATGATCTTGAACGCCAGGGCCGAGAACTGCTCCGAGTCGTCCGCCAGACGCGTCAATGGCACGTCGGTGTCGGGCTTGGTGCCTTCGGTGGGTGGCAGGTCGAGCGGCGATGGCAGGAAGTCAACGACGGCGTCGAGCATGGGCTGGACACCCTTGTTCTTGAAGGCCGAACCGTTAAGGATTGGCACGCAGTGACCGGCGAGGGTTCCGCGACGCAGCGATGCACGAATCTCGGCCACGGTGGGCACTTCGTCGTTCATCATCTTTTCCATCAACTCGTCGTCGAAGGTCGTCAAGATGTCGAGGAGGTCGGTGTGGTACTGCTCGGCCTGCTCCTTGTACTCCGCGGGGATCTCGACAACTTCGAGCTTCTCGCCCTTGTCGTCGTGGTAGATCGTGGCGGTCATCGAGCAGATGTCGATGATGCCCTTGTAGTCACCCTCGGCGCCGATAGGCAGCTGGATAACGGCGGGCACGCAGTTGAGGCGGTCGCGGATCATGTCGACACAGCGGAAGAAGTCAGCACCAGTACGGTCCATCTTGTTCACGTAGCAAATACGTGGGACGTTGTACTTGTTGGCCTGGCGCCACACGGTCTCGGTCTGGGGCTCCACACCGGCAACGGCGTCGAACACGGCGACAGCGCCGTCGAGCACGCGCAGTGAGCGCTCCACTTCCACGGTGAAGTCCACGTGGCCGGGGGTGTCGATGATGTTGATGCGGTGGCCGTTCCACTGACAGGTGGTCGCAGCGGAGGTGATGGTGATACCACGCTCCTGCTCCTGCACCATCCAGTCCATGGTGGCGGCGCCTTCGTGTACTTCACCGATCTTGTAGTTCTTACCGGTGTAGTACAGGATGCGCTCAGTCGTCGTCGTCTTACCGGCGTCGATGTGGGCCATGATGCCGATGTTGCGGACCTTGTCCAGTGATACTTCGCGAGGGGTCGTCATGTCAGGAAACTCTTCTTATTACCAGCGGTAGTGCGCGAACGCCTTGTTGGATTCGGCCATCTTGGCCATGTCTTCGCGACGCTTCACAGCGGCGCCAACGCCGTTGGAGGCGTCAATGATCTCGGCAGCGAGACGCTCGGCCATGGTCTTCTCACGGCGCTTCTTGGCAAAGTCCGTCAACCAACGAATGGCGAGGGTGGTCGCACGGCGAGGGCGAACCTCGACCGGCACCTGATAGGTCGTACCACCGACGCGGCGGCTACGCACTTCCAGCTCCGGGCGAACGTTCTCGAGGGCGCGCTTGAGCGTGGCGACGGGGTCGGAACCAGTCTTCTCTTCAACCGAAGCGAGCGCGGTGTAGACAATGCGCTCAGCGATGGTGCGCTTGCCGCGCTCGAGGATCTTGTTCGTGATCTGGGTAACGATGATCGACTTGTAAATCGGGTCGACCGGTACCTCACGACGGACTGCGGGGCCTTTACGAGGCATTACTTCTTCTCCTTCTTGGCACCGTAGCGACTACGAGCCTGCTTACGGTCACGAACACCAGAGGTGTCGAGCGCGCCGCGAATGATCTTGTAACGGACACCAGGGAGGTCCTTCACACGGCCACCACGCACGAGCACGATGGAGTGCTCCTGCAGGTTGTGACCAACACCGGGGATGTAGGCGGTGATTTCCACGCCAGAGGTCAAACGGACACGGGCCACCTTACGAAGAGCCGAGTTCGGCTTCTTCGGCGTGACGGTGTGCACGCGGGTGCAAACGCCGCGACGCTGTGGGGCACCCTTGAGTGCCGGCGTCTTGGTCTTGGATACTTTGTCCTGTCGGCCCTTTCGGACCAACTGTGCAATTGTGGGCACGCAGAACCTCTTCTGGTTGTTACTTCGTTCTTTACACGCTTCAGCGATGCTGGAGCGCGGAATTGTTATCTTAGGCCAACGGGACCCGATGGGGCAACTCCGTACTTCCAGTTGACCAGGTCGCCACAACTGCACAAGTTTTCGAATTAGTTACCCTCATGTTTAGGACCTTTTGAGCCACAAACAGTTTCAAGTGGAATCAAATCCTCTTCCGTTTCAACAGTTGGATTTACATCAAATTGTCATCATATAGATTAGAGAACCGTGGCGGATTCTCTAAAATTTCAAAATTTTTATCAAGTATTGGATTTATCTCGATTTGCCACCCCCCTCCAAATCTCAGAGGCTTACAACTCCAAGCTAGCTCTGATAACGAACGCGGCTCTCGAAGATTCGACTCGCTCGGCGCGTCTTCGAGAACTGGAATTTGCTTGCGCCACTTTGTTGGATCCAGTCAAGAGGGCTCAATTTGACCAACAGCTCTCAGCACGGGACAATCGGAAGCCTCACTATCAGACCCTCGATGTCGAAGAGAGCGCTAAGCCGGAGGATATCAAGAAGGCCTGGAGAAGGCTGGCAAAAATTCACCACTTCGACGTCAACCCTATGGATAACGAAGAGAGTCGTCGCTTTCACAGTGGGGTGATGATTCAAATCAACCTTGCCTACGAGGTACTCAGCGATCCGATTAGGAAAGCTGAATACGACTTTGGAATCATCTTCCGGAGGGACGCGGGCACTCCTTACAATTCGAAGGACGAGTCACAAAGGGACGAATTCCTGCGTGACAATCTCGATTTTTATTCCGAAGCTGGTCTAGTAGCCGTTCCCACAGTTGAAGAATGCGACAAAATTGAAGCCTTACTGATTGAGTCAGCATTCGTTACAGCTCCGCCCTCAAAACACCTTGTGAGCTTCTCTATGATTTCGAAGGTTCTCAACCGACCGCTCGAAAACAAACACGAACTTACGATTATCGAGAATCGTGACTACATCCGAGCCGGACTGTTCGTGGTTGGGACTAGGCCTTGGGTGATTGAGGGAAACTTTTCGTTTCCTCCAATTGCAATGCTCGAATCCTTTGACGACGACTTTCTTCCGATGAGTGGGTCGGCAAGACTTTGCCAGCAGTACTGCTTCAATTATTTTGGACTAGTCCCAATCGATGCTGGATTGCGTCAGCTTGCTGAAATGAGTCTTCAGTACCGGAACCTGATTCGACAGCAGGTTGGCGGTTGGAGCGGTGACAATTGGTGGAGATCCGACTTTTGAATTGCAGCTGGTCTCTGAGTCTTAGTTGGCTCGACTCAGAGACCAGCGAAAATTAAAGGTCCGCCGCCTCGCCGAAATCAGCTCCCCTACCCTCGGCTTCATCGACGATTACGATGGATTCGTCGTAGCTGGCGCCGATGTTCTGGAACGCCTTGAGGTCTTCGCTGAAGGTGTCGGTCTCGCTGGTTTCGCCCAACAGGCTGGCCAGGTCGAGGTCATCGTCGCAG
>Ga0208877_1000113_pt1 | contig 29057 bp, 43 predicted proteins | sample CryBogCBH29Jun09_FD_184624 | JGI IMG/M metagenome (GOLD analysis project Ga0208877, IMG submission 184624) | Freshwater microbial communities from Crystal Bog, Wisconsin, USA - CBH29Jun09 (SPAdes) | ecosystem: Environmental > Aquatic > Freshwater > Lake | place: Crystal Bog, Wisconsin, USA...
CTTTAAATAGTGACGGTCGGTGTCGGTCATGACAGCACCCCCATCGTCCTTTGGGCGATCCCCTCGATCTCCGACACGATCCCGCGGCGGTTCTCGTCGCACAGCCTCAAGATGTCCTTGAGGGCATCCCGAAAGTTGTTGGCGTCCACGTTGGCCGCGTGGAGCGCATCACGCATCCGGTTGGCTTCAGATTCCGTCACGGATCACCTCCGCAATCACGTCCAAGACGGCGATGCACATGAGTATTTTGACGGCGAGCCAAACGGCGGCCTCGGCTCGATCACCGGACTCGTCGCGCCCGATGAATTCCTGATCATCGTCCAAGTTCATACTTTCCTCCTCGCTGCGTTGATTGACCGCCATACGTCGATGACGATCTCGGCCCGTTCCCGGCGGGCTTTCAAGGTCTCGAAAATTTGCACACACTCAATGTAACGATCATCCGATTCCGTCACACTTTCATCAATTTCGGCTTTGGCCTGACGCTCGGCGACGGTGCCATCAACGGTCAAGAACACCTTGGCGCGAGCGCGCTTGCGGGCGATTTCCGACCGTTCTAGCTCGGCTTTTTCCAAGGCATAGTCCTTGTCGGTCTCGCCCAGGTAATGCAAGGCGGCTTCCATGCGGTCCTGTGTAATCTCACTCATGATCGGGAACCGCTACGACTTTGAAAATCCCCCGAGAAATTACGTTGGACAGCAACACACTTAACCGTCCCACGCTTAAAGATGGGTTCCGGTTTGACAGCATCTGATTAATTTCCCGTCTCGATAACGGGTTTTTGTTGCCCAAAAAATCGACGACATCGTTAGCGATTTTGCGATAGTCGTTGTGAGGCATCATTTTGATTTTTGACAAATCGCCAAACGACAACCAGCAATTAGAAGGAGCCAATTGACGCCATTTAGGCTGATGCCCCGTCGATTGTTTGACGCCGGGCTGCGGAATCGTTTTTGCAGCGTTTGGCGGGGCAAACATCATGTTGGCGATGATCGTTTGTGCAATTCGATCAGCTTCCGCCTCCATTGCGGCAGTCACTTTCTGGTCAACCATTGCGCGCAATTTGTTTTCGTAGTCGTTCATTTTGCAATCCCCGTTTGATTGTTTTGAAGGTTACGCAACGCCCCCACCTCAGACTGCACCTCGGTCAGGAACCGCCGCAGGTCGGACTCGTATGCCGCCATGACCGTTTCGTCGCGCATGACTCGGACCATGAAGAAGTCCAGACCGGACGGCATCCGGTCGTCCCACGACACAAAGTCGCACCATTGGGCGCCCGTTACCCACAGGTTGTGGGTCACCTGCGGCAGGTAATCGGACGGCAAGCGCTTATCCTTGAGATACCCGCAGTGCGTGGCTGATTTGGGACACTTGATCTCAAGGATGCCCTCAAAGTTGCGGATGTCGCCATCGAGCGAACAGCCAACCGCCAGATCCTCGCGGATGACAAACCCAGTTGTGCGGACAAGATTGCCCGTCTCGGCCTCGTACCGGGCGCGAGCGAGCGGTTCGGCATCAATGCCGCGCTGCATGGCAGGGCTGACGAACCCCGACGGTTCCATCGGCGTCCCGGTCAAAGTTTCGACGGCGAGCTGAAGCCGCAAGTCACGCCGGGCGGCAGCTTCACCGCCCGACTTGAGTTTGGCCAACATATCGCCCGCCACGGAACCGGTCAGACGACCGGCCCGGGCTGCGAACCATTCCGAGGTGCGCTGTTCGCACTCGATAATGATGGGCTTCATGCCGCCACCCGCGATGCTTTGGTCTTGAGGACTGCCCACTCGCTGCTGTAGGTGCTCTGGACGTGGTTGCGGTATTCCATCGACGCTGCCGACCAAGCCGTTCTGAGGGCGTCTGAGCCGCTATCAGCCACGGCGTGCATGTCGGCCCACCAAGACGCAAAGCCTGTCGGAGCGGCGTTCTGCGCCGATTTACGGGCGGTCTGGGTGGCCTCCTCGGCATCGTCGTCCTCGTCACCGCAGACGCCCGCAATCGCCATCAGGCTAACGCGGCGGATGTACGTCGTCGCCGACGCCCATTGTTGCGGCTGCTGATAGGCGGGCAGCGGCACCTGCGACTCGATGCGGTCGTCACCGTAGTACAGGGTGGTGACCAGCACCTGCGCGCCTTCGTAGAAGTCATAGGTCTGGGTCATGGCGATGCCGTGGCGCGCCAACACGGGCACGACGGCGTCGCGCACAGCCGCGAGGCTGGCGAACTTGGACTTGAAGTGCGGGTTGACCTTGTCAAAAGTCGGGTTGCGCATCTCCGCCTGAGCTGCGGACAACGCCTGGTACAAAGTCCGCGTCGGCGGCGTCGGCTCCGGCATCGGCTCGTCGTGCAGATTCTGAATGTCAGTTATAACGTGTTCTTTCATGCGTCCCATGATTATTCTCCCTTCAAACTGTTGATTTCGGCCTGCAAAGCCGCGAGTTTGGCGGCCTTGATGTCCGATACGCGCTGATCGTGATTTGCCAAAACCTGCTCCGCGGTCAGCTCGGGCAATTCGATTTCGACGATTTCGGTCGCGCGGACGTAATCGGTCGGGATGTGGTCAGCGTCAACGATGTGGATCAGCGACGGATTCCAATTGATCGCTTTGATCCACTTAACCCCACACACTCGTGCTTTCATGATGCCCTCCCAGGCTCAATTCCAAACGAACAGAACAAACGCTACGCCGATGCAGAAGCCGAGGCAGATCCACGGCACAATGTCATCCAACTTGTCGTGATTCATGAGCGCACCGCCTTTTTGTTCGGGTGCTCCGGCGGGACGTACAAGTCAGCTAGCGTTTCGATGATGAATTCGTGGAACGGCGTCTGCTCGTCCGGGTAGTACTCAAGGATTGGGCCGTTCTTGCGAAGGTCGCGGCGGGTGACCACGTAGCAACCGTTAAACCAGTCGACAGACCACGCTACGTTGTCGATGAGCAATTCGATTTCCATGTTTTCCTCCTGTCAGCACCGTGCCGACGTGGGTAGAACTGTAAACCCGGTTGAAGATAGTGTCAACTAGGTTGACAAAAATATTTTGCATGGGATGATTGGAGACATGGAAATACAGCAAATCATCGCCCATTTTGGGAACATCAGCCGCGCAGCTCGTGGGCTGGGCGTGTCGCGTCAGACGATCTACAACTGGATCAACGGGCGCAAACGACTGACGGACATGCGTCGGCGGGACATCGAGATGCGTATGGGGAAGCAAACCCCGGCGTCGGTGGCCTGACCGAACCGGGGAATGCCTGGGGCATTGGCGATAAGAGGCGTACCCACGGGGGTGCAGTTTACAGAAGTTGATTTGTCAATAGCAAGAAGGGACGGGAAATGTCGCAATATGACAAGACGAACACCGGCGTGGTGTTCAAGAACGACCGCAGAACGGAAGACTGGCACCCGGAATATCGGGGCACCATCAACGTGGAAGGCGTGGAATACTTCATTGATTTGAAGCTGCGCCAGGGCAAGAACGGGACGTTCATGAGCGCAAAGGTGAAGCGCAAGGATCGCCCTGCCGGCGGTAAGGCGGTGCCAGCGGCCATGCCGACGTCCATTCCGCGGCCATCCGAGCCGATGGACGGTTTTGACGACGACTCGATTCCGTTTTAGTAGTATCATCGGAACTGGCGGCTTACCACGACTGATCCTCGTGGGACAGCCACAAACCTTCTCCATGGTTGCCGCCAGTCCTCCTGTGGAGAAGGTGTGGAGAACTTATGCACAAGCCCCTGCCTTGGTTCCGTCTCTATGGCGAGATCGTGTCCGATCCCAAGGTCCAGCTGTTGGACTTTGCCGATCAACGACACTTTGTCATGGTCCTTGCCCTTAAGTGTAACGGCACGCTTGATGCCGATTATCCCGAACCAGAATTGCGTCAACGAGCGGTTTGCAAAGCCCTCGGGTTGAACTTTGAAGAAGGCGCGGAAGTCTTTGGCAGACTTTGCAAAATTGGCCTTATTACTACCGGCTGGCAACCCAAGAAATGGGCCGAGCGGCAGTTCATTAGCGACCATTCAGCCGAGCGCACAAAGCGGTGGCGTGACGGGAAGAAACATCCTGTCACACAGTCACAGACCGTTACTGTGACGGCGAGTGACCGTCACGGTGACGGCGATGTGACGGCCAAGATTCAGAGTCAGAGTCAGATACAGATACATAAACAGAATCAGACCATACGGTCTGACAAGTTTGAAAATGGTCTTTCGGATGAAGAGGAACGTCAAAAGATCATTGAATTGAAAAAGATCGTTGCGCCAATCGTGAAGAAACTGTCAACATAGTTCACATGGCAAAACGCATTCTTAACTTTGAGCAGATCTGCGAAATCAAATCGGCAGCGGCGCTACGTCGAACGCTGTTAAACAAAAGTTTGGCAAAAAAGTACGGCGTATCGCCCTGCACCATCCGCAACGTGATGAACGATGACACGTACAAGCGAATGTTGGCGCGCAAAAGGAGCCGCAATGCCCTGGCCAAACCGTCGTAACAAGTTTGGCGCGAAACCGACCGTCGTGGACGGCAAGCGGTTCATGTCGAAACTGGAGGCTGAACGGTATCGTCAGCTCGTGCGGATGCGGGACGAGGGGTTGATCGCCAGTTTTGAGTGCCAGCCGAAGTTTGAGTTGATCGCGGGTATCCGCTACATCGCGGACTTCAAGATCTGGTGGCTGGACGGTCGCATATCGGTGGAGGACGTCAAGGGGGTGGAAACCGAGGCGTTCAAATTGAAGCACAAGATCTGGAATTCACTGTACAGCGAAATTTACGGGCCGCTCCAGATCATTCGTCAAAGGGACGTCAAGAAATGCTCGTCAACGACTTAGAAATCAGTCAACGCGTCGCCGAAACAGGTCGTGCGCTCACCGAACTGGTGGGCATCCTGCACAATAACCTTGAACCAGCCGTACAGATGAACCTAAATACGCTCGCAAACGGTGGGCGCATCTTGGTTTGTGGCAACGGTGGATCGGCTGCCCAGGCACAGCACTTGGTCGCCGAACTGGTGGTGCGTTTCGAGACCGACCGTCGCGCCCTGAACGCCATTGCTCTGACTGCGGACACCTCGATCCTGACCGCGTGCGGCAACGATTACGGGTACGACAAAGTGTTTGCACGCCAGATTGAGGCGCTTGGCACCTCGGGCGATACCCTGATCGCGTTTTCGACGTCGGGTAAATCAAAGAACATAAAAGAGGCGATCCACGCGGCCCACAAAAAGGGGATGCGAATTTTGGGCATCAGCGGTCGTAAGGGCATGAATGCTCTGTGCGAGATCGACATCATTTGCCCTGGCGAATCGACGGCGGTGATTCAGGAAATGCACATGGTGGTTACCCACATGTTGTGTGCCTGCATTGAGAAGGGCGTGCCGAAATGACGCCGGCGGAAATCCTCAACAACATCGTGCAAACCCGCATCATGGTCATCGGTGACCCGATGTTTGACATCTACCACCACGGGACGGCGAGCCGGATTAGCCCGGAAGCGCCCGTCCCCGTGTTCGTGGAAGCCGCGACCGAATCCCGGGCCGGTGGGGCCGCGAACGTGGTTCACCAGCTTAAGGCGTTGGGCGTTCAGACCGATACGTTCTTCCCGAAGCAGCCGTGGACCGAAAAACACCGCTACATGGTGGGCAATCACCAGTTGCTGCGGGTTGACAAGGACTTGATCAAGCGCCCGACGTCGCTGCCCGACTTGTCCGGCTTGGATGCGGTCATCCTGAGCGACTACGGCAAAGGCTGGCTGACGTATGACCTGTGCCGACACGTCATCGAGGAATGCCAGCGGCAGGACACGGCGGTCATCGTGGACCCAAAAGGCACGGGTTGGGCCAAGTACGAAGGCTGTTCGATCATCTGCCCGAACGAGGTGGAAGCCCGTCACCACGAGGTGCACGACTTTGACACAGTACTGTTCAAGGAAGGCGCCGCGGGGATGCGCCTGAAGCAGTACGACAAGACGTATCAAATCCCGGCGACCGCGAAGGCTGTTTATGACGTCACCGGGGCCGGGGATACGGTCGTGGCGGTCTTGGCAGCCGCTGTGGCGGCGACCGCTCCGATGCACGAGGCGGCGATCATGGCGAACACGGCGGCGGGGTACGTCGTGGGCATCCCGGGGACGGCAGTCTGTTCCTGGGAAAAATTGAGGGACCTGACATGCAAATCGGATTCGTAAACGGCTGTTTTGACGAACTGCACGAGGGCCATCGGCTCATGCTCGCCGAATGCCTAGAGAACTGCGAGTACCTGGTCATCGCGCTCAATAGCGACCGCTGGATCCGTAAGAAGAAAGGCCCGGGCCGTCCGTCGCAGGACTGGCGGATGCGTATGTGGGCGATCTACGACTGGCACGTTGACCTGCGGATGACAAACCGGGGTGAAGTGACCCCCATTGCGGTGGTGCCGTTCGAGGGCGACGATCAGGGCCTCCTGATGCACATACGCCCGAACATCCTGTTCAAAGGGTACGACCACAGCAACCTGCCTATTTTTTATCGCAAGGTGGGGTGGAAAAAATTACCGGATGGTGAGAAGATCTTTGAAGGTCCGAAAATCCATCAGTGTCAACACTTGCCGGGTTTTAGTACCACCGCCATTTTGGAGCAGCGCAATGCAAAAGCCGAAAGGGTCGTACCCGACGCACAAGATTTGCCCGGCTGACTGGCGCGATACGCCAATCATCACGGGCGACTACGACCTTGATGCGACCATTATGCACCGCAACAACAAGGACTTGCCGCATCGGCTGGAACTGTACACGCGGCGCACCAAATCACCTTACGGCGCCCTGAGCGCCTACAACGCGATTCAGAACTACCACGGAGATACCTGATATGTCTGCTGACAGCGCGCATAAGTTCAAGCCGGGAATGGCTAAGAAGGCACCGAAGGGTAAGGGCGTGCAGACCGAAACGCCGAAGCTCAAGGGGCCGATGGGATACGAAAAGCCATCGGCGAACAAGACCCGCAGTTGATCGATTGGCTCTGGGGCGACCCCAACCAGGACGATGACGAGACGGTTCCAGTCCTGTTCATGGACTATCACGTTGAGCGAGATGATGATGCCACTGAAGAAGGGGACGAGTAAGAAGGTTGTCAGCGAGAACATCCGCGAGATGGTCAAGTCAGGACACCCGCAAAAACAGGCAGTTGCAGCCGCTTTGTCGACGGCGCGCAAGAAGAAGTAAACTTAGTTGACACAATGACTAAAGCCTTGAAACAGCCTCACCGTTCCAAAGGTGGGGCGCCAGAAGGAAATGACCACGCAGCCAAGGGCGCCGAGTTCAGACACGCGATCAGGCGGGCGCTTGCTCGGGCTGGTGGGACGGTGGACAAAGGACTCGACAAGCTCTGCGATAGTCTTATCGTGGCGGCTGGTAGCGGAGAGCAATGGGCGATGCAGATGGTGGCAGACCGTCTGGACGGTAAGGCAGCTCAGACGGTCTACGTAGGGGAAGCACCGGAGGCGATTGCAGCACCACATGGGGACGAACTCACACAACGGCTCAACCGCGCACTCGTTGGACGCAGTGCGGTCGAGACTCAGGACCACACCGTTCAATAGCCTGTTGCCCGTCTGGGACGCCCTGGACAAGAACGGCACGGACTATGCGGCCATGCGGTGGTTGGCCACGGCGGATCGGTACTATCTACTCGTCAAGCTGCTAGGCCGCACCGATGCCTGGCATCCGTGGCTGTACGCTCGATGCCGGGAAGTCGAGGCGGCGCCCGATGGCTACCTTGATCTGTGGGCCCGTGAGCACTACAAGTCGACCATCATTACCTTTGCCGGCATCATCCAGACGATCCTGAGCGACCCTGAGATTACGGTCGGCATCTTCAGCCACACCAAGCCGATCGCCAAGGCGTTCTTGGCCCAGATCAAGCGTGAGCTGGAGAACAACCGGCTACTACAGGCCCTGTTCCCCGAGATTTTGTACGCCAACCCGTCAGCCGAGTCGCCCGCGTGGTCGCTCGATGGCGGCATCATCGTCAAGCGCAACAGCAACAGCAAAGAAGCCACGGTTGAGGCGCACGGCCTCGTGGACGGTCAGCCGACATCCCGGCACTTCAAACTGCGGGTGTACGATGACGTCGTGACCTTGGAGTCTGTCAGCACGCCCGAGCAGATCCAAAAGACTACCGAGGCGTGGTCCATGTCCGACAACCTCGGGTCGTTGGGCGGCAAGGTCTGGCATATCGGGACGCGATACAGCTTTGCCGACACCTACCAGCACATTATGGCGACTGGCGCGGTTCGGCCACGCGTCTACCCGGCCACCCATGACGGCACCAAAGACGGGCGGCCGGTCCTGTTCAACCAGTCCGAATGGGACAGGCGCGTCAAGACGCAGTTAGAGTCCACCATTGCGACCCAGATGCTTCAGAACCCGTTGGCAGGGTCGCAGCGGTGGTTCGACCCGGATGACCTACAGATCTACCAGGCACGCCCGGAATCGCTCATGGTTTACATCATGATCGACCCGGCTCGGTCCAAGAAGAAGGGCAGCGCGAATACGGCAATGGCGGTCGTGGGCATTGACTTCCAAGGCAACAAGTACCTTTTGGACGGCTACGACCACAAGATGGACCTGCTCGAGCGGTGGAGCGGGATGCGTAACCTATGGGCCAAGTGGCGGTCGGCCCCAGGCGTGATCGGCGTCAAGGTGGGTTACGAGCGGTATGGCGCTATCGCGGACATGGATTACTTCCAAGAGCGCATTCGGGTCGAGAACGTCCAAGGCTTGGACATCGAGGAACTGGAGTGGCCTGCCGAAGGGCCGGGGTCGAAGGATGACCGCGTACAGCGCTTGCTGCCCGACATTCGTGGCCACAACTTCCACCTACCGTACGAGCCCGCCGATGGCGACCCTGACCTGACCGATCAGCAGCGGCGCATGATCGGGGCCGGTTACGACTACCGGATCGCCAAGCCGATCATCCAGCGCGACGAGAACGGCCAACTGTACAACCTCGCAGAACGGTTTAGAATGCAGGTGGGTTATTACCCGTTCGCGGGCCTTAAGGACTTGATTGACGCGGTATCGCGCATCTATGACCTTGATCCCCGACCGCCTGAGTACATCGACAGCAACATTTTGGAACCGGAGCTGCTGTGAGACTTGACCTGACCGACAACCAGATCCGTAACCTGCTCCGCACGGTGGATCGTATCGCTGACGGTCGGGGACATCTCACCACGGTTGAGGCGGGGCAAATCCGACGCATGGCAGGCGAGCTGCAAGAGCTGCGCTCTCGTGAAGCCGTCACGCGTCACCTGTCCAACCTTGAAGGCACCTACTAATGGCACGCTCAACCGTACCCGCCAGTCTTGGCTTACCCGTCACCAGTCGGGTATTCAGTTGGAACGAGATGTGCCGACGCGCATGGGGTAGCGAGTTCAGCGCGCCCGATCACCGAGTTTACGAATGGTCAAACGGGCGAGGGTTTGACAGCACCGACCGTGGCACGACGGGGTTCTACACGCCCGACGTCCGCGACATCCTCACCGAAGCCGGGTACGCGATCCAGATGGAGCCGCCTGCAGATTCGGTTGGCGACCCGATCCTCCGAGAGTAACCCATGCCAAAGATTTCCCAATTCCCATCGGGCGGCCTTGCCCAAAATACCGACCTGATCCCCATCGTGCGTAACGGTGGCGACTACACCATCACCGGCTACAACCTGGCATCCCTCGCATCCTACGGTCAAGCCTACGTCGGCACGTTCACGGCAACGGCTGGCCAGACGGTGTTTACCCTGCCCGCGTCACCCGGCTCGTTGGCTAACCTTGCTATTAGCGTTGACGGCGCCGTCATGGTGCCTGGCACCGACTACACATGGACGACCCCGACGACACTGACGTTCACTTCCGGCCTGTCCAACGGCCAGACGGTGCTGTACCGCTACACATCCAGCGTGCCAGTCGGTACGGCTATCGCGGGTGGCGTCAACGGGCAGCTGCTGTACAACAATAGCGGCGTGGTGAACGGCTTCACCATGAGCGGCGACGTTACTGTCGTGCCGACCACGGGCGTGGCGACGGTTAATGCGCCGTCCAGTCACATCACCTACACCCAAGGCGGCACGGGCGCGACATCGAGGACGGTGACGAGCAAGTTGCAGGAGTCGGTGTCGGTACTCGATTTCGGGGCTGATCCGACGGGTAGTTCGGACTCGACCACGGCGATTAACAATGCCATTGCCACAGGCAAACATATTTATTTCCCGTCAGGCAAGTACGTCATTTCAAGCACGGTCACAGGTTCAACTGGCGCATGGATCGGCGACGGATCTGGTGATGTTTACGACAGTACATGGAACGCTGGAACAACGATGTTTGTTCTGTCGGGTACGAATAGCGGAAACGCTTTTTTGTTTCCCCCGAGCGTATTCCAAGGCATTCATGTCAATGGTTCAAGCACGGCAACTATCGGTATTCAAGTTGGACAAAACAACGGCACGTTTGTCGGTTTTCTAAAGTGGCGTGACATTACCGTTCGTCAATGCGTCCTTGGAATGCAGATGTACAACTGGTACATGGGTGACTTCAGCGACATTACGATTGCTGGAAACACTAACGGAATTCGCATCTCACCAACTGTTACGACGCCCGATGGCGGTTACTTTACGTCCACTTCGTGGAAAGACATTTACATCGGTTTCAATACCGGATACGGGTTATACGTCAGTTTGCCGTTGAGTTCTAGGTCGTGGAATTGGACTAACGTTGTTATTGAAGACAATGCAACGTCAGGCCCATATCAGGCGTATTTGCAAAACGTTAATGCAACTATTCGCGGATTGTATTGCGAAGCCACATCGGGTTATCCCGTTATCTCAACCAACAATTGTACGCTTCACGTTACCTATGGATTCTTCAATGGAACCGGTGGATGGGACGCAACCTCAAATGCGCTCACTCTTGTTTTGGATGAAGTCAATTTTGCAACGGCAAGTGACGTATTTTTAAATTTGGCATCAACAGCCAAGATTTACGCCAATAACTCAACGATTCAAACTGACTTACGCTCCGCAGGTAGCACCACTCTCGGCGGTTTGGTCAATACGACAACAGGCGGCGTATTGGTCAATAATCGCCCAAAAGTATTGTCTCTTGGCGGTCCATCAGTTGACGGGCAATATCCGAGCGACTTAACCAACGATTGGACATACACGACAACTGTAACGTCAACTGTTGCCGCGGGCGCGACGAATGTCGTTGTCACAAACAAATATTTATACAATCTTTGGACTGGAGGCGTGTTGGGGGTTGCAAACGTCAACGGTTATTACCCTGGCCTAATTGCAAGCGTAACTCCCGGCAATACCGGTTCACCGCATTACTTTTGCGTAACGCTGACAAACACTACCGCTTCGTCCATAACGCTGACCGGCGTGGGTATTTCGGTTGGGTTTATTAAATCCAACGCGACGGCGTTCTAACCATGATCCACGCCGACTTCAACGCGCGCGGCCAGATTACGTCGGTCGTAAGGAAATAACATGACAGCCTCATACAACCTCTCCCAGCTCGGCAGTCACTACAATCAGGGCGGCACTGGCGCTGTTGACCGCACTACGGCGTCAAAGCTGCAAGAGTCGGTGTCGGTACTCGATTTCGGGGCTGATCCGACGGGGACAAGCGACAGCACTACGGCAATTCAAAACGCTATCAGTGCGGCGTATGGCAAGACGTTACGCATTCCAGCGGGACAGTATTTAATTTCTGGATCAGGACTCACCGCAACTAACGTCATTAGCATTGTAGGCGATACGTCGTCATTGAATGGAACGGCTCAATCTACGTTTCTGTATTCAGGAACCGGCAACGCATTGTCAATAAATCCCGGTTCTACAAAAATCTTTAATGCGTTTATTCAAAATTTATTGATTAAGGCAACCGGCAGCGCTATTTCATCCTCAACAGCTGTTGCGTTGAACTTAGTAAATAGCAATTACGGCGTATTTCAAAATTTGGTTGTGAGCGGATTTACATCAGGAACCGCAATTCTTGCCACTGCATCTACAGGTCAAATTGGAGCGTCTAATCAATTTATTGGTTGTGTGCTGTGGAACAATTTTACTGGTTATCAGTTCGACGGCATTTCATCGAGCGCGGCCGATTACGCATCAGTAGTTTATGGCGGCGCCGTAATCGGTACCGGCGCAACTGGCAGTCGCGGATTGGTCGTCACACAATATTCTCAAGACCTTGCGTTATTTGGTGTCGATTTTGAAACGCAAGACATCAACATTGATCTCTACGGCAATTATCCAACGTGTGGCGGTGGCGTCAAATTGATTGGTTGCCGTACCGAATTTAATACGTCATATCAGATCAGAATTAACGCAAACACAAATCGTACACAAATTATCGGTCATCGTTTTGTAGGCGGTTCATTGGCAACGTGGATTTCCGATAGCGGATCACAAACGATCTGGATTGGAGCAGACGCTAATGTGCAGCTCAACACCGGTAACTTGACGCTGCTGAACAACATTCCATTGGTTGCCGTAGACAATGGCGGCACGCAGCGGCAAGTGCTAAAGATGGCAACAAACAACACGTTGCAAATCGGCTTTACTTCTGGCAATGGCAATTTTCCATTGGGCAGATGGAATTTTGGCGCTGCGGTGCAATTAGTTAGAACCGCTCCGGTATACGGGACAACAGTCACAATTGACGCTTCGCTGGGTAATTCTTTTGACATCACGGCAACAAACGGCACTGGGTTTACAATTAGCAGTCCGACAAATAGTTACGATGGCGAAATTATTAACATCACCATTCTTAATACATCGGGCGGCGCTCTAGGCGCTATTACGTGGGGCGGCAATTACAAAATGTCTACGTGGACGTCACCAGCCACGGGCAACAATCGCTCAATCACGTTTAAGTGCAATGGAACATATTGGTACGAATTGAGTCGCGCAGCGGCAGACGTTCCGAACTAAGGACACCCCATGATCCACGCCGACTTCAACACCGTCCTTGAGGCGGGCGACCCCGAAGAACTGACGCAGCTCGAGCTGGCCCAAAAGGTGGGCGACGCGCTCAACAAGGCGTATCCGAATCACCCGTGGGTCATCGGCTTCCAAGGCGGTGGCATCGTCGTGCGACACCTTGCCATCGCGGGTGCGGTCGCCAACACATTGGGCAAGGAAGGGTTCAGCAGCCTCCTCCCGAAGAACAAACTGGGGACGCCGGACGAGATCCGCGAATCCTGCATACGTTTCGGCGGCGAGCTGCTCGAAGCGTTCGATTTACCGCGCGGGGCATGGGACGGTCGGGAGCCACAGGTGCCTAAAGCATGGCGCTATAAACAAACGAGCAACTTCACATGACCGACAGCACCCAGTGGCGTCCGCAACCGCCGAGCATCAAAGACCCGCCGGCGGGTGACGTGCATCTTGACTACATGGCGAACGAGCAGGACGGCGAAGGCATCATGCCCGAGCAAGTCAGTCCCGAGGATCAGTACGACGATTTTGACCCTGAGCAACCGAACTGGAAGCGTCGGGCGCAAGACGCGTATCGGTTCAGCACGTCATTCGTTGACACGAACTACCGCGGCGCCTGGGACAACTCCATTAAGGCGTTCAACAACACGCACCCGTCGGACTCGAAATACAACAGCGAGATATTCCGTAAGCGGTCCAACATATTCGTCCCCAAGACCAGGGCGATCATCCGCAAGAACGAAGCGGCTGCGGCAGCGGCATTTTTCAGCAACCTCGACCGCATCTCGGTCACGCCGGTCAACGGCAACGACGAGGTGGAGCGCGTATCGGCTGACGTCATGCAGCAGCTGATCCAGTATCGGCTTACCAAGTCGATCCCGTGGTTTCAGGTGTGCATGGGCGGTCTACAGGACGCGCAGGTTCAAGGCGCGTGCGTGGCTCACGTCCACTGGCGCTATGCCATGCGGAAGGATGCCAAGGGCAAGCTGATTCGGTCGGACGATAAGCCGTGCATTGACCTCATCCCGATTGAGAATTTCCGGTTCGACCCGTCTGCCAACTGGACCGACCCGGTCAACAGCAGCCCGTACATCATCCACATCATCCCGATGTACGCGGTGGACGTGAAGCAGCGCATGGAGCGTCCCGATCCGAAGGGGCGCCAGTGGAAAAAGTACCCCGACAGCGCCTTGATCTCGCCGATGACCGATGACAGCACCCGTCGAGCGCGTACGGGCGTCGCTCAGGATCCCCACATGGAGCGTCGCACGATCAGCGATTACGACATCGTTTGGGTGCATCGCCATATCCATCGTTGGAACGGCACCGACTACCAATTCTGGACGCTCAACAGCGACAAGATGCTGACCGATCCGGAGCCTTTGGATGCCACCGTGTTTCACGGCAAGCGCCCGTACGTGTTCGGCGTCGCCAACGTGGAAACGCACCGACCGATACCGTCAACGATCCCGCAAATGGTGAAGGGGCTGCAGGATGAAATCAACGAAATTAAGAACAGCCGTCTCGACAATGTTAAATTCGTACTCAACAAAGGTTATTTTGCCAAGCGTGGTAAAAACGTCGACCTTCCCGCCCTTGTCCGGAACGTACCGGGACGCGTCGTTCTCATGGACGACCCCGCGACCGACGTTGTGGAAAACACTTGGCCCGACATAACCGCATCGGCCTACGCTGAAGAAGATCGGAACAACGCCAACTTTGACGAGCTGGTGGGCAACTTCAGCGCCGCATCCGTCAGCACCCAGCGCAGCCCGCGCGAACCTGCCAGGGCGATGACGCTGCTTCAGGCGCCCGCCAACCTACTGACCGACTACATGCTGATGACGTACTGCGAGACGTTCATCGCGCCCGTCCTGCGCCAACTGGTGCTGCTCGAGCAGCATTACGAAACCGATCATACGGTCTTGGAGATCGCCGGCAAGAAGTCCAAGCAGTTCCAGAAGTTCGGCATGGACAAGGTCACCGACGATATGCTTGAGCGCGAGATGACGGTCAACGTCAACGTCGGCATGGGCAACACCGACCCGGTGACCAAGATGCAGAAGTTCCTGTCCGGCATCATGGCATTTGCCAAGATCAGCCTGAAGCCGCCGCCGGGCGTCAACCTTGAGGAAGTGTTCAAGGAAGTCATGGCGCTGTCGGGTTACAGTGACGGAGAGCGGTTCAGCATGGGCAACGATCCTGAGAAGGCAGCGCAGGCAATGCAGCTCAAGCAGCTTCAGATGAAGTTGCAGCAGCTCATGATAGAGCGTCGGGACAAGTCCGAGGCCAATGCGGTCAAGCGCGAGACGGCGACTCAGTCCAACATCGTCAAGCTGCTGCTGGCCGACAAAGAAGATCAGCACGAGAACATCAAGCTGTACGCCGGCCATCTGGCCGCCAAGGATCAGGCCGAGCATCAGGCGCAGTTGCAGGCGCAACAGGCGGCTGCACAACCGCAAAATATGCAGAAACCTGCATAAAAGGGGCATAAATGGGGAGGCACATTGATCCAGACGAGCCGCTGGTCCGTACAGCGGTTTTTGGGAAGCAGGTTGAGGACTTTTTGACGTCCGATATCGGTGATTACCTGCTCCAAAAGGCCAAACACGACGAGCAGACGGCCATTGAGGAGCTAATTTCGGGTGTCGGCGTCCTTGAGGACCGCCAGATTCGCGAGATTCGCAGTCGGATCTACTGGGCGCGCAATTTCACGCAATGGCTAGGCCATGCCGTGGACATGGGGCGTCAATCGTTGGAAATGCTGAAGGAGGATGAATAATGGCTGAACAAATGACCGATGAAGAAGCCCGCGCCAAGCGTGAGGCCGAAGCTCGAGCTGCCAACAAACAGCGCAACGACGAGCGCTTGGAACGTCTCAACGCCATCGCCAACCAGGCTGACGAGAAAAAGTCGGCTGACGGCATGGAAGATCTGGAAGACGAGGCGTGGACCGAGCAGGGCCCGCGCCGCGAACGCGAGACTGAGCAGGATGACGGCACGATTGTGGCCGAAGCCGAGCAGCAGGACCGCGATTTGGACGAAGCCCGCGCTGCCGGCGCTGACGACGTCCGTGTCACCAACGGCGAGACCTACTACCGCCTGATCGTCAACGGTCAGGAGCGGTGGCTGACGCTCCAGCAGCTGCGTGAGAACGCGTCAAAGGTGTCCGCGGCTGACGAATACTTGCGTTCGGCCAAGGAACTTGTTAAAAATAACCTCAGCGCCACTCCATCCCACAGGGACGAGTCGGCGGGCGCGGATCGAGGCCGCGTGCGCGAACTGCTCAACCGCGCGATTATGGGTGAGCAAGAGGCGATTGACGAGTTGGCACAGGCCATTGAGCGACCATCCGCCACGGCGGACGTTGCGAGACTTGTGGACGAGCGCGTTGATGGTCGGTTGACGTTTCGCGAAGCTGTTAATTGGTTTGACAAGGAATATTCGGCAGAGCTATCGGATCCCCGCTTGAAGGAATACATGGTCTGGAAGGACTCGCAGTTAGCGCAGGCCAACCCGGACATGGACTTCAAGGAGCGACTCCGCCAGGTTGGCGAAGAAGCGCGGGCATTGCGAGGCCGACCGAGTGCGCCAGCTGCTGATCCGCAGCGTCGAGCCGACAAAGAGCAGCGCAAGGCGTCAGTTCGGTCGATTCCGGTGGCCGGTGGACGGCAATTGGATGAGGCCGAAGAGGACGAGAATGAGACGTATGAGATGTCCATCGCCAAGATGGCACAGCTCCGCGGTCAAGCTCGCCCTATCGTGCATCGACGTTAAAAACCTCGTCATGGTGGCGAGGCCAACACTAGGAGTCTCGCCACATGGCAGGTCAAGTTTGGGCTGTTAACAGCCTCGGCGGCTACCTCTACAGCCGTCAGCTCTCGAACGTACTGCGCGCTAACGTGCAGCCTCTCGTCAAGTTCCGTCAGTTCGCTGACGTTCATGACATTTCTCAGCAGGGCAAGAAGAAGGGTGACACCTTCACGTGGGACGTGTTCTCGGACGTGTCGGCGGCTGGCGCCGTCCTCGTTGAAACGAACACGATGCCGGAAACCAACTTCACGATTGTGCAGGGTACCCTGACGGTCACAGAAGCTGGCAACAGCGTTCCGTACTCGGGCAAGCTCGACAACCTGTCGAAGTTCCCGGTTGAGGACGTCATCAAGAAGGTGCTCAAGAACGATTGCGTCAAGTACCTTGACCGCGGCGCGTGGACGCAGTTCAACCAGACGCTCTTGCGCGCCATCCCGACGGGCGGTACCTCGGCGACTGCGGTCACGCTGTACACGAACGGCACGGTCACCGGCACAAACTCCATTGCGTTCAGCAACGCCCACGCCAAGGCGATTGTGGACGCGATGAAGGAGCGCAATATCCCGGCGTACATCGCGGACGATTACTACGCGATTGCATGGCCGACGACGCTGCGTACCCTCAAGAACAACCTTGAGACGATCCACCAGTACTCCGACACAGGTTTTAACCTGATTATGAACGGAGAAATTGGCCGATACGAAAATACACGTTACGTGGAGCAGACTTCAATTTCTAAAGGTACCGGCACAGACGGTATCACCACAAACGCGTGGACCAACGGTCAGTCCGACTGGATCTTCTTCTTCGGTAACGACACGGTGGCCGAAGCCATCGCGGTTCCTGAGGAAATGCGCGGCAAGATTCCGACCGACTACGGTCGCAGCAAGGGCATCGCCTGGTACTACCTCGGCGGTTTCGGCATCGTCCACACGGCTGCGATTAACACCCGCATCGTGAAGTGGGACTCGCAGGCCTAAGGAGCAATAGCAATGTCACTTCAGAATACGACCAAAAATATGGCCTACGACAACGCCGCCTACATCGCGCGTGGCAATTTCGCCACCGTGATGACGGCGGGTTCGGGCGGCGTCTCGGGCAAGTTCGTGGCACACGCCAACATGCTGTTGTTCGGGCTCAACGCCTATACAACCACGGCTGGCACCTCGACCTACACGGCGACCCAGTACTACAACTACGCGGGTTCCTCAACCGCGGCCACCGTCCACGTGAACGCGTCGCAGCTCTCGCTGATCCGCATCACCAACACGGCCTCCGCCGGCGTCGCGCCGTCCCTGTCGACCTCCACGATCGGTCCTTTCTACGTCGACACGCTGTTTGCGAACGGCACGGCGACGGGTCAGATCGGTGCGGTGGCGCAGGTGGCGCTCAACACGTCCACGGGTTCGGCGGGTCTGAACGGCCTCGCCATCAACCAGGGCGATCAGATCTACGTTGTGAACGGCACGGACACGTCGTCGGTCAATCTCATCACGATTGACTACTCGGTTCTGCCGCTCGCTAACGTGGTCGCCTAAGGAGAAACGTATGCCTAAGATCACTCAGCCGGGTCGGAAGATGTACGAAACGCCGCAGGTCACCCCGGACCAGCTCGCAACCGAAATGTACGGCGGCGAAGCGCCGTCGCACACGGACGTCATCAAGTCGGCCAACGCTCGCGCCCAGAAGCGTCACGAGATGAAGGGTCAGCACGTTGCGGACGTTGAGGTGCTGCCGGACAGCGCCGAGATGGTTCACAACGAGCTGGTCGGCGTCCGCAACTCGGGATATTTGGTCAAGAAGGGCCTCGAGTACGGCGTCAACGCGTTCTACAACTCGTTGCCCCCGGGCATGGACATTGAAGATCAGGAAGTCTCGGACATCCGCAAGATGGACGTGTACGCCTACCAAGGCGGCCTTGGCTATCCGGGCGATGGTTGGGTCTACCGCAGCGCGGGTTCCATGATGCCTAAGACGAAGGACATGGGCCGCGTTGCGGAAACCAATTACATCGGCCGCAAGAAAGTCTGACCTAGGAGCCAGTCATGCCGAAGATCGTGCAAGAGAAGTTCCAGGTTAACTACCCGGACAAACAGTCAAGCGCAGAAAATCAGCATGGCTGGCTGACCGACATGGAAGCTCGGTCAAAGAAGATGATGCCCGGCCGCGAAGGTGTGCCGGGCGGGGACGCGGCGTCGCGTTTTATGAACAACGCCGCGTTCTTTAACAGCCTGCCCCCGGGCATGGACATTGAAGATCAGGAAGTGGTCGACATCCGCCGCATGGGTATCAACGTGTCGGGCAACATGCCGACCGAGTACGCTCGAGGCGATTTGACGAACAACGAGTTGACCGCGCAATCGTTGCGCGTCGGCTTTAGCAAGAAAAAGTTGCTACAAACGGACGATGAATACACGAGAGAGCACAACGATGCCTTCTACGATAACGTCGGTGGGTTTATAGAAAGGAACAATTACCTCGATCGTTTGTAGATATTGGGCGCGTGAATTCATCGCTCTTTACACTTAAGGCGTAATCATGGCAGGCTCTACACTCATCCAGACATTTCCCGCCAACGTCCAGTCGCCGGTGGGCATCTGTTCCATCGACCCGACGTCGGGCTTGGTCTATTCCCCGGGTTGCTCGAACTACACGCCACTCAGCACCGCGGGCACGGCTACCATCGACAACTCGAGTGGCGGCATCCTGTACGGCTTCAATGCCATCAGCACCGGCACGAGCTGGACGATCACGGCGTATGACGTGTACGTGCAGGGTACGGCGACTAACACCAACCAGTTGATCGCCACGCAAACGGCAGCGGCGACGGGCTTTCAGGGCAACCCGGGATCGGGTGGCACGGGCGTCCGTTACAATGGTAGCCTTGTGGTGGTCACGACCGGAACTCCCGGTCTGTGGAACGTACTTTGGGACTGATAGGGAGAGGACATGAAAGACGAATACACGGTTGATGGGACGATGTTGTTCAACCCGTCGCGTCCACACGGCACCGTCTATGGCGGTGGCCCGGAAGATGGTCGTTGGGTGCAGGATGGCATTCACTACCGCGGCGATCGTAAGCCGGTAGGCTACGTTGAGCCCGCGTTGGACCCGAAAAAGAAGGCGTAATCTACCGGGTAAGCCGGTACAACGGGACCGGCCTTGCGCCGGTCTTTTGTTTTAAGGAATCGCGATGTCATATGACTTACCGGTACGACGCAGCCAACAGATAGGCAGCGCGTTCACCGTGGCGACCCTGCCGAGCCTATCGCAAATGGTGGGCGAGCCGATTGGTATGCTTGCGTACACCGTCGATGGCGGCTTGTACGCATGGAACGGCACTACATGGGTCGCGGTCGCAGCCGGCGCTGCCTTGGCGCTTGGCATCACCCCGATCACGGGCGGCACGTCCGGTTATGTCCTGTATGACAACGCTGGCGTCGTTGGCGAATTGGCCAACACTGGGACGGGCAACAACGTCCTTGCCAACTCACCAGCGCTGATTACACCCTCAATCGACGCGGCCACCGGCGTATCCCTTGCTCTGTCATCGGCTACCGGCCTGACGTTGGGCGGCTCGGTGTTGGCCAAAACGAAAGTTACAACTTTTACGAGCAACGGCACGTACACGCCAGCCTCTGGAGCTATTGCCACTCGCGTAATTATTTGCGCGGCCGGCGGTTCTGGTGGCGCTGGAACCACGACAGCATCAGGTACAGCAAACAGCGGCGGCGGTGGCGGTGGCGGTGGCGCTTATTTCGACGTCACCTTCCCAACTTCAAGTTTGGGCGGCTCCGTATCCGTCACGGTTCCAGCAGGCCCGACATCTCCACCCGCAGGAACCAGCGGTTCAGTTGGTGGCAACGCATCGTTTGGCACGTTTGTCATAGCGTATGGCGGTGGTGGCGGAGCAGTCGGTCAAAGCGCTGCCAACAGCGGTGGCGGTGGCGGTGCGGGTACATTACAGGTTGGCGGCTCAACAACCAGTTCGACAGCCGGTACGGCTGGTAGTTCGAGCGGCGTAGCCGGTGGGTCTGGCGCGGCAGGTCAAAGCGCAGGCTCTCCAGCCGGCGGCGGCGGCGGCGGCGGTGGATTGAACGGTGGCGTCGGTCAAGTTAGCGGTAGATCTTTGTATGTTTTGGGTGGTGCGTCAGGCGGCGGTTCAGGTGGGGGCGTGTCAACAGCTCCAGCGACGTTTGCCGGTGGCGACGGACTACTTAACAACAGCACCACGCACACCATTGCGGGTACAGCAGGATCTGGAAGTAACGGTGGCGCAGGCGCATCGCCCCCCACCCTTGCTGCGTATATCGCAAACGGTGGCGGCGCGGGTGGCGGTTCGGCCATTTCAACCTTTACTGGCGGCAAAGGCGGCGACGGTGGATTTCCCGGCGGCGGCGGCGGCGGCGGTGGCAGCGCGTTGACAACAGGTGTCGCAGGTGCCGGTGGCGCAGGTGGCGCTGGCGTCTGCTGGGTCGTGGAGTATTTCTGATGTCGAACCGATATGCAGTTATCAACAACGTTAGTGCGGTCACCAACGTCGTGTTGTGGGATGGCGTAACGTCGTGGACGCCAAACGATTATCAAGCTGTTGATGCCGACGGCAATCCGGTTGGAGACCCGACACCACAAGTCGTCATTCCCGACACAGACCCACCAACCGCACAGATCGGTTACACATACAATCCCGGCGACGGCACATTTACGCTCGTTCCCGAAACTGTTTCACAATCACCCGGGCTGTTTTCGCGGATTCTGTCCGCGCTCAACCCATTCAAGTAGTACCAGAGGGAGGAACTCATGGTCTGGAAAGCAGATGATCCGCAGGGGAACGAATCGGGCAAGATTCGATGGGAGTTGGTCAAGTGGACACGTGGCCGTGGCCTCGATGTAGGCTGCGGCCCGAACAAAGCGTTCCCGCACATGATCGGTGTGGACAACGGCGCGGACATCCAGTTATTCGGCCACCAGTTCAAACCTGACGTGTGGATTGACGACGCCGCCGACCTGCGGCTGTTCGGCACGGAGTCAATGGACTTTGTGTTCTCGTCGCACGTCTTGGAGCACATCCCGTTTGACAACGTGGTGAAGTGCCTGAAGGAATGGCTGCGCGTCATCAAGTTGAACGGCTACCTCGTTTTGTATTTACCCGACGAGACGCTGTACCCCAAGGTCGGCGAACACGGCGCCAATCCCGACCACAAATGGAACGTCTCGTACAAACTTATCGTTGAGTTGATGGAAAAGGCGGGTTGTTGGGATCTGGTGGACTGGCAGCGACGCGATCAGAACGACGAATACTCGCTTTTTTTCGTGTTTCAGAAAAAGGGAAAGCACCACACGTTCAGTTGCTCCAAACCGAAATTGCAGGTCAAGCGAGCCGCGGTGGTACGGTACGGCGCATTCGGCGACATCGTGCAAGCGTCCTCGGTGTTCAAGGGCCTCAAGGAGCAGGGCTACCACGTCACGGTGTACTGCTCTCCGCCGGGATCGGACGTCATCCTGCACGATCCGAACGTGGATGAGTTCTACTATCAGGACAAGGATCAGGTCCCGAATCACGCTTTAGGCGCGTTCTGGGACTACCAGAAGGCCAAATACGACAAGTGGGTAAACCTGTCGGAGTCGGCTGAAGGGACGCTGCTGGCGTTGCCTGGGCGGTTCCTGCACGGCGTCCCACCGAAGTTGCGGCACAAGTTGACCAACGTCAACTACCTTGAGCTGCAACACGATGCCGCGGGCATACCGCACAAACCGGCGGTTCACTTCTACGCGACACCCGAAGAACAGGCGTGGGCGAAGGCGACGAAGGCCGCGATGGGCGATTACACCATTGTCTGGTCGCTCGCCGGATCGTCCGTACATAAGACGTGGCCCTACGTGGACAACATCGTGGCGGCGCTGCTGCTGGAGTTCCCGAACGTCCATATCGTCATGGTGGGCGGCCCGTCAGCGGTGTTGCTCGAACAGGGTTGGTTCAAGGTTGACGAGACCGGGATGCCGTTGCGCGATGCGGCGGGCAAGAAGATACCAACGGATCCGCGCGTACACCCCATGTCGGGCGACTGGACGATCCGCGAGACGATGGCATTTGCTCAGGTCGCGGACATGGTGATCGGCCCGGAAACGGGCGTGCTGAACGCGGTATCGCACGAGAACGTCGCCAAGGTCGTGTTCCTTTCTCACTCCACCTCTGAAAATCTGACGCGAGATTGGATCAACACGCACGCCCTGATTGCCAAGAACACGCATTGCCCGGGCCGTGGCGACAACGAGGCCCCGGCGTGCCATCAGTTGCATTACGGGTGGGATCATTGCAAAAACTCGTTGGACGATGAGGGCAAGCCAATGGGCATCGCGCAATGCCAGATCGAAATCACCGACGAAATGGCATGGGCGGTCATCGCGCCGCAAATCCATCAGGCGCTTAACAAGGCGGCATAAATGAGTACGTCAGGCACATACACTTGGACGGTGACACGGGATGACATCATCCGTGAAGCTCTCCTCAACATCGGCAAACTGGACGTTTACGGTCAGATTGACCCGATTGAGACCACCGACTGCGCCCGCAAGTTGAACATGATGGTCAAGACGTGGATGGGCCGCTTGGACTACGCGCCCGGTTTGAAGGCATGGACGCGGCAGCGCGGCGACCTGATCCTGTCATCGTCGCAGTACCAATACGCGCTCGGGCCGACGGGCAGCAACTGGGCCGGTGGCGTGGCGGCATTGCCAGGGCAGAACTACGGTCAGGATCAGTTGACCACGGGCGCGAACGCCGCAGCCGTCACGTTGTTCACGGGCGTGGGTTCAACGGGCAACTTCACGGCGGGCGATTACTGCTGTGTGCAGCTCGACAGCGGTGACATTTTCTCCACCACCATCACGGCAGTGAATGCGGGATCCGGCTCAATCACGATTGCCACGGGTTTGCCATCCTCGGCGTCTAGCGGCAACTATGTGTACAACTACACGACCAAGGCGCAGCGTCCTTTAGAAATCGTCACGGCAATTTTGCGCGATAACCAGAGCAACGATACGCCGTTGGACTACATGACGCTCCAGACGTACGAATCGCTGCCGACCAAGACATCAAGCGCGTACGTCGCGGACCCAACCGCCATCTATTACGAGCCACAGATTGGCAACAACGGCCCATCGCAGGCGAACGGTCAGTTGTACATCGACTGTGGCGGCGCTCAGGACGTCACTAAGCAGATCCACATCGTCTACCTGCGGCCCGTGCAGGACTTCAACAACCCGTTGGACAATCCCGAGTACCCGCAAGAGTGGTATTCGGCACTGTGCTGGGGACTGTCTAAGCAGATCGCGCCCATGTTCAACGCGCCGTGGGGGCCGGTCATGGAACAGAATTTCCAAGAGGCCGTGACGTTTGCGCGTCACAGCAACACGGAAACCTCGGACGTGTACTTCATGCCAGGCGCGGGTAACCCGTAATGAAAGTCGTACCGATGTTCGGGGCGGGCATTCAGGGGAGGTCGCTGCCGGTCACGGCACAGCGACGCCTCAATTGCTATTTCGAGCAGCGCCCCGACGGCGACAAGGCCAATATCGTCGTCTACGGGACGCCCGGACTGGTCAACCTCGGCACGATGCCTGGGGTCATCCGACGAATGCTCGGCACCCAGTCGCTGCTATACGTCGTGGCTGGCTCTAATGTCTATTCGGTCAGCACGTCGTATGCGCGCACCACCATCGGCGCCCTGAACACCAATTCAGGCACGGTCTCAATGGCGAACAACCCGTCGCAGGTCGTGATCGTGGACGGCGTGAACGGTTACCTGTACACACCGGCTACCGGCGCGTTTGGTCCGATCACGTCGCCCGGGTTCCCCAACGGCGCCAACACCGTGACGTTTGTCTCGGGCTATTTTGTGTGCGAGCAGCCGGGTAGCCAGTATTTCTGGGTCTCGAACCTGTACGACGGTTCCACGTGGAACGCCCTGGCATTCGCGTCGGCGGCTCAGTACAGCGACAACATAAAGGCTGTGGACGCCCTGATTGGTAACCTCGTACTGTTCAGCGAGAAGCACACGGAATTCTGGCAGAACGTCGGTACGTCACCCGAGCCGTTCGCGCCGATCATCTCGGCAACGTCTGAGTTCGGTATCGCTGCTATATACTCGCGCGCGCACGTCAATCAAACCATCTGTGTCTTGGCGATGAACCCCCAAGGGGCGCCGCAGGTAGTGCAGATCGCGGGTTACAACATCACCGTGATCTCAACGCCGGACATGGACTACATCATGTCCAAGATGTCCACCGTATCGGATGCCATTGCGCTCTCGTACATGGTCAACGGGCATCCCATGTACCAGATCACGTTCCCGACTGCGGATCGTTCGTTCCTATACGACACGGCATCGGGCTTGTGGAGCGAGACCCAAACGGGCTTGACCACGAAATACAGCACCCGACACATCGCCCAGCACTCCACGTATTTCAACGGCTACACCGTCGTGTCGGAATACAACTCGGGCAACATTGATCGCTACGACACTGCGACCTACACCGACAACGGGGCGATCATCCCGCGCGAACTGATCACCCGTCACGGTTCCAACAACTTCAACGTGTTCAGCATCGACGAGATCTACCTTGACATGGAAACAGGCGTGGGCCTCGTATCCGGTCAAGGGTCGGCACCCTGCGTCATGTTAGAGGTCAGCAAAGACAACGGCAGGACGTATTCCACGCCGCGGCAATTGAGCCTCGGCGCGTTGGGCAACTACCGTCAGCGCCTGATCGCCCGTCGGTTCGGATCGTCCCGCGATTTTGTATTCCGCATCCGGTTCACAGATCCGGTGCAGTTCACCATCACCGACGGCGCAGTGACGATCCGCGAGGGCGAACAGTGACCGCTCCGTTATCGCCAATACCTGGGCCACAGATCAGCTCCAAGGACTTGCTCACGCCAGTCTGGCGTTCGTGGTTCAATCAACTGTACCAGTACATCAGCGTCAGCGGTGCAACCGGTGGCTTTCTGGGCGCATCCACCCCGCTATCCACCACCGCACCTTTGACGGGCGGCGGTTTATTGTCGGCCAGCTTGACGCTCGGAATCGACCAGACGGCAATTACCATTACCGAATCGCAAGTCACGGGCCTGACAGCCGATCTGGCGCTCAAGGCGCCGCTATCGTCACCGGCCCTGACCGGCACACCCACGATCAACGCCGTCTCCATACGGACCGGCACGGGAAGCCCTAACGGATCCGTCACCGGTAACCCGGGTGACCTGTATCTCAACAAGTCGGGCGGCGCGGGGACGACGCTCTACGTCAAAGAATCGGGGACGGCGACAAACACGGGATGGGTGGGCAAATGACCGCAATAGCGCAATTGGTTGAGGGGCATGGCGAGAAACTGGATCAACTGGAAGCCGAAATGCACCGGTTGCCACAGCAGACGTGCAGCGTGCGCCACATATTCGCGCCCGGAATGTACATCCGAGAGGTGTCTATTCCCGGCGGCACGTATGTGGTCACCCACAAGCACCGCGAGCCGCACCTAAACGTATTTGTGCAGGGCAGCGGCACGATGATCATGTGCGACGGCAGGCATCAGCCCATGAAAGCGCCGATGACCTTTGTCAGTCAGCCAGGGCGAAAAGTCGGCTACGTTGAGACCGACCTCGTGTGGCTGAACGTCTGGGCCACCGACGAGACCGACATTGACAAGCTCGAGGCCATGTATTTCGACAAGACCGAGGAGTTTGCCGAGGCGCAGCAGCAGCACCGGCTGACGCAAAACGTCGCCTTAATCGGCCACGACCGTGACGATTACGCCACAGTGCTGGCCGAGCTGAACGTGCCCGAGTCGTATGCCCGTTCCGTATCCCAGAATATGGACGACCTGATCCCGCTGCCGTTTGGGGCCTACAAGGTCAAAATCGGCGCGTCGCTCATTGAGGGCAAGGGCGTCATTGCCACGGCTGACATCGCGGCGGGCGAATTCATCGGTCCCGCACGGATCGGCACCCTGCGGACGCCGTTGGGACGCTATGCCAACCATTCTCCTACCCCAAATTGCAAATTTGTCAATGCAGGCGACCGCATTATTTTGGTAGCATTACGCCCGATAGTGGGCTGTCGCGGAGGCTTTGACGGCGAGGAAATCACGGTGAACTACCGGGACGCCCTTGCACTTAACCTACAGATCGGAGCGCAGTCATGAGTGGAGTCGCAGGGGCTATCGCAGGAGCCGCAGTAGTCGGTGCCGCCGGTAGCATGATCGCCGGTAGCGAGGCCGCATCCGCGACCCGAGACGCGTCCAATGCCGCTATTGCGCAGCAACAGGCGGCGCTACAGCAACAAGCCCAGTTGTCCGCTCCGTACCGTCAGCTCGGGCAGAACGCGATGGGCGCGTACCAGAACCTGTTGGGCATCGGCGCCAACGGTCAGGTCAACCCGCAACTCGCGGAGCAGACCTTGCAGAATATGCCCGGGTATCAGTTTCAGCAGCAACAGGGCCAGCAGCAGACGTTGGCCGCGGCCGGCGCGATGGGCATGGGACTTTCTGGCAACACTCTGCAAGCGCTGTCCAAGTACAACCAAGGCTTGGCTGATTCCACGTATCAGCAAGAACTCCAGAACCTTCTGGCACCCGTTCAGTTGGGCCAAGCGGCAGCGGCGGGTCAAGCCGCAAACGTCGGTCAGGCCGCATCCAACATCGGCAACATTGCGATGAACCAAGGCCAAAATCAGGCCAACATCGCCATCGGCCAAATGGGCGGCATCACCGGATCCATCAACAATGCCATGAACCAGTACACAACCATGAACACGCTCAAGGCGCTACAGGGCGGATCCGCAGTCGGCGCATCACCATACGTTGCCCCGACGTTATCCACCCCGCAGACCAGCGGCTTTGGCGACATTTTCGGAGGCCCCTGATATGGCTATTGATCCGCAAAGCATCGCCAGTATTGGCCAGAACGGGCCAGACATCGCCGGTTCTACGATGAAGGCATACACGTTGGCCGACGCAATCGACCGACGTCAAATGAACCAGATGACGTTGCAATCGCAGCGCGAAGAACAAGCGGATCTGTCCAAGATCAAGACGCTGTCGCAACAATACGACCTGAGCAACCCCGAGCAGCGTCACGAGCTGGCGTCGCGGGTGCAAAAGGAAGTCGGCGGCAAGTACGCGATGGACTTTATGCGGATGGCTGACGAGCAGGATCGTCGCTCTCAAGAACTGAGCGCGTCGCAGCTTGACACGTACCAGAAAAAGCACGAGATCATGACGTCGGCCATCATGCCGATGTATCAGCAGATTCAAGCGGCGACGCAGCAAGGTATCCCACCAGGGCAAATTGAGGCGCAGCTGCTGCCGGCGTTTAAACAGACCCTCGACACGCTGCAAAAGCAAACGCTGCCCAACGGCGAAAAGGTGCTGAATCAACAAGACATCCAGCAGATCTCGACCATGCTGTCGGGTCAGCCGGGCGCATTGTTGGGCGGCATCAATTCCGCGATGGCGGCGTCAAGGACGGCGCAGGAATTTTTTGCTAAGCAAGCAAAAGAAAAGCGCGAAAGCGAAAATGTTCAAAGCGAGATCAAGCACCGCGAGAACATGGAAGAGCAAGGTCGCGAGCGGTTGGACATCATGCGCGGCAAGGCGGCTGAAGGTAAGGGCGATCCGTTGTCGGCTGACGCCATACGACAAGCGGCTGAACGGATCGTTGGCGGCGAACCTCGCAATCAGGTCATCGCGGGCTACGGTCGTGGCGCGCAGGGCGCCGAAAACATCCGCAAGATTGATAACGCGGTGGCGGCAATGACCGCCGGCAAGTCCGGGAGTTCCATTACGGAAGCCGGCATCACGCGAGCCGGTGAGCGTCGCACTGAACTTGAGCTTTCGGCGCGTGAAGGCAAAATTGCCACTGCGGTCAAAGAAGCTCAGAACTTTGCCACGATTGCGTTGGACGCGTCGGCCAAGGTTCCTCGAGGTCAATTCCTGCCGTGGAACAAGCTGTCCCAATACAAGGACACGCAGGTGCAAAGCCCCGAGCTTGCATCGTTCAAGGCTGCGACGTTGTCGTTGGTCAACGCTTACACGCGAGCGGTCGGCGGCGGCACGGTACACGTTGCCGACAAAGAACACGCTAACGAGATGCTCAACACCGCGCAGTCGCAACAGGCGTACGAAGCCGTGGTCAAGCAGCTCATCACCGAGACGCAGGCCGCATTGGCAGCGCCCGGCCAAGTCCGCGCACAGGCGCGAAACGAGACACCCACCCCTGCCG
>Ga0208877_1000114_pt1 | contig 28892 bp, 27 predicted proteins | sample CryBogCBH29Jun09_FD_184624 | JGI IMG/M metagenome (GOLD analysis project Ga0208877, IMG submission 184624) | Freshwater microbial communities from Crystal Bog, Wisconsin, USA - CBH29Jun09 (SPAdes) | ecosystem: Environmental > Aquatic > Freshwater > Lake | place: Crystal Bog, Wisconsin, USA...
GTTCCCCCACCCACCCAGGTGCCGAGCGCGATGCCGCAACTGCTGAGGAGCGCAACCCCAACGAAACGGGGGCGACGGAGCTCCCATCGATCGGGGCCGTCTTGACTGACCATCCACAGGGCGCCGAGCGCTGCGAGGGCCGCGAGGGCTCGTTCGTTCACCGCCACCCCAATGAGCAACGGGACCGTGAGCGCCACCGCAGCGCGGCCTGAGAGCAGCGCCAGTCGGGTTCGGCGCCGACTCGGTGTCGTCACGTCAACGTCGCTCGTCGGGGTGGGTCGTTCGTTTCGGTCATCTGCACTCACGGTACCCGGAGGCTCGGGGGAAAATTTCCAAGGGGCGAACTACGATTTCACCATGCACCCACAACGTTTCCTCGTTCGCCGCGGCCTCCTCGCCGCAGCAACGGCTATCGGACTCTGCACTGCCCTCGCCCCACTGCCTGCCCACGCTGGTACCCCTCGAGCCCAGAACGCTGAGATCGCGATCTCACCGAGTACGCAGACGCAACCAACGGGAGCACCGCAGTCCTACTCCATTGCCGTGTCCTGCTTTGGAACCGGGGGTTCTGAATGTGGACCCAACGTCGTGGTTCGCATCCCACTCAATCAAGCGACGACGCCGTCCATGGATGATGCGACGTGGACCTACGCAGCCACGAGCCCGACCGACGGCCTCATCACCAGCGGCCCAACGATCCGTGGTGGTGTCCTCACCATGACCCTCGACGCCGCACAGTTCACCGCTGGATTCTCGAGCACCATCCGTCTCACCGTGACCCCACCGAATGGCATCACGCCGACCAATACGTCGTGGTCACTTCGTCCGACCATCGCCGGTGATGCCATCGCCACCGCTGCAGCACCGGTGCCCGCGCACTCCACCGCAACGGCGGCGCCCCAGGTGTCGATTTCCAAGAGCAGCGCTGACGGTGGATCGGTCTACGAGGTCAACCAACCCATCACCTTCAACCTCAACGCCCGATGCACGACAGCGAGTGCAGGCGGTCTCTACCCAACGAGCGCCACCATTGTCGACCGGCTTCCCGATGCCCTCTCCTACGTGAGCTCGACGCCTGTCGGTGGCGTCTACGACCCCACACAGCACACGGTCACCTGGACGGTTGCCAATGGAGCGCTCAGCGACCTCCCTTCAGGTTGTCGGCCAGAGGCTGCTGGTCCAAACCTCTACAGCGTGACGGCCACTGCTCCCGCGACCGTCCCTGTCCTCCAGCCGATCAAGAACACGGCCACCTTCACCGCAACCGGACCAGACGCCACGAATCCCGCTGGCGTGACGTCGTCCACCTCCGCGCAGGTTCCGCTCAACTTCGTAGCGTTCCCCCCAACCGGACCAGGGCTCGGGTACGCGTCCATTTCCAAGACCTCACTCGCCCCAATTCCCCAAGCGGGCATCGTCACGGGCAACAGCTACGTCGCCACCTACCCCGGTGACTGGGTGCCAGTTGCCGCAGGACCGGCCTACCAAGTCGGCGCAGCTGCTGCGTCCTACCAGACGACCGTTACTTACCCTCTAGTCGGCGTCTACCGATCAATGGTGATCGATCCGCTGCCGTGCCTTGATCTGTCGACCGGGAACGTGTTCTCCTCTGGATCATCGAGTGGAGCGCCGTGTGAGAATCCTGCCTTCGCCACCCAGGTCATCCAGGTGGCGAGCGCTGGTGCCGACACCTCCGTGAACGGCCTCGGACGTGCGTACGCCGCTGGCTGGCGCCCGCAGGCCATCCTCGCCAATGGCTCAACGGTGAACCTCGTCGCCACCAAGAACGTCGGCCTCACCGCGTCGAACGCCTACTTCGCAGCTCCCGCCGGGAGTCCGATCGCGACGATCGTGCTGCCTCCCGATGACCGATTGACCAACCGCTCGCTCCAACTCACGATGTGGGGCTTCGCCGATCGATCGTTGGCGAACCTCAACGCGTCGCTCAACGAACTGCGCAACACCGCCACCGTCATTCCCGAGATCACGGCCGGTTCTCCTCTCCAGCCCCTCACGGCGCAGGCTTCCCTCTTCACCATCCCCCAACTGGTCTCCCTCGGCATCTCCAAGCAGTTCGGCACTCCCGGCGCTGGGCTCAACGGCACCACGCAACTGACGATCATCGGGGCGGTGACCACGCCGGCAGCCCCATTGGCGCACGACATCGTGCTCACCGACCTCCTCCCGCTCGGCCTCACCTGGTCGAACCCCACCTCGTCGACCACCGCCACGCTGGTACAAGGCGCAGGGGCAACGACGACGACGGTCCCTGCAGACGTCGCTCTGCTCCGCAACTACAAGGGATCTGGTCGCCAACTCATCCGGATCACCATTGCTCGAACGGCCTTCTCGTCGAAGGGTGCGTGGCGCATCTCCTTACCCACGAACTTCCTCCTGCTCAAGACACCGACCGAACTCGGCCTGTACCCCAACACCGACCAGATCTTCCTCGCCGGCCTCGGTGCGGCGCAGATCGCCGATCGCTGCATCACGCCAACCCAAACCGGTGGCGGCATCAGCTCAGCGACCTTCGAGTCCGACAACCACCTCGACCTCGCCGGCGACGGCTTCACCAACGAGCAGTACTGCCAGAACAGCGCCACCTTGCAGATCACCGGAACTGGTGCAGCCTTCACCCTGCAGAAGAGCGTCCAGGGTGCGCTCGATGCCCTCCCCAAGGGCCCCCTCGGCATTGGTACGACGACGCCGGGCGGCAACGGCACGTTCACCCTCACGTGGTCCAACGTTGGATCCGACACGATGAAGAACGTCGTGATCTACGACCTCTTGCCCCGAGTGGGCGACGTTGGGGTGAGCGCAGGACAAGCCTCGGTTGCACGAGGATCAGGAACCGAAGCGCTGCTCACTGGACTCAACGTGCCGAGCGGTGTCAGCGTCCAGTACTCAACCAGCGTGAATCCCTGTCGCCCAGAAGTCTTCGCCAACGCGTCGAATTCGAGTTGCATCGACGATTGGTCATCCGCCCCGCCGAGCCCGCTGAGCACCACCACAGCACTGCGGTTCTTCGCAGCAGCGAACTACGCCCGAGGAACGGGATTCGCGGTCAACGTCCTCGTGGCGCTCCCCGCTGGTGTCGTGAACACCGTGGCCTGGAATTCAGCGGCGACCAACGCCCAAGATCAATCCAACCCGCAGACCACCACCCTCGCTGCAGAGCCGCCGAAGGTGGGCCTCGTCGCCCCATCGTCACCGGAACTCGTGACCGCAACCCAAACACCCGTGGCGCTCGCCCATGCCAGTGCGAGCGACACGGTGACGATCACGGGAACCGGTGGCGCTCCGGGGACCTTGACCTGGCACCTCGTCGGGCCAGTGCCTCCAACGGACAACTCCTGCGACCTCGCCTCGTTCGCCGATGCCCCGATCGCAGCGTCAGGAACGGTGGCGATTGCTGGTGACGGCACCCTCACCGTCGGGCCAGTGACCCTCGGCACGGGTGGTTGCTACTCCTGGGCCTACGAGCTCCTCGGAACCATCTACCCCTACGAGGCGTCCCTCCTCGCCGGTGGTCCGAACGAGCAGACGACGGTGACGCCGTATCCTCCGCGCATTGCGACCACGGCGTCGACCGCAGTTGCCGGTGACGGGTCGTGGTCCATTGCTGACACCATCGTCGTCGACTCCATCCCGGTCGGCGACCCAACGCCACCGTCGCCGCTCGCCTGGACGCTCTACGGCCCCGTCCCCCTCGTGGAGGGCAGCTGCCGAGATGTCAACTTCAGCGGCGCAGCCGAAGTTGCAACGGGTTCCATCGCCATTGCAGCCCCAGGAAATGGGACCTACACCACACCGTCGACGACGGTGTCTGCTCCGGGTTGCTACTCCTTCGGCACCTCGCTCCCGGCCACGAGTTCCTCGCTCGCCGTCGACGAAGCACCGGGCCTGAACGCTGAGACCGTTACCGTCATCGCTCCGACGATCACCACGGCCACGAGTTCATCGGTCGTCACTCCCGGCGCAGCAATCTCGGATCACGTGACGATCGCCGGAACCGGCGGAGGAACGGGATCACTGGCGTGGCAACTGCTCGGACCGGTGCCAACGCCATCTGCTGGTTGCGCTGACGCAACGTTCACGAGCGCACCGATTGCAGCGAGCGGCACCGTCGCAACCTCCGGCGACGCGACGCTCACCACCGGCCCAGTCACCGTCACGAGCGTCGGTTGCTACATCTGGAGCGACACCCTGACGCCCACCACGACACCTGGGTTCCCCGGTCCAGTTACCTCAACGAGCGACGCCAGTGAGATCACCGAGGTGGCCCTCCACGTCTCCTCGCTCATTACCCACGCCCACCTCCATGGATCGGGGGCAACGTCGACGCTCAGCGACACCGTCACCATCGCCGGCCTCCACGGCGCCTCGTCGACGTTGACCTGGACGCTGCTCGGGCCAGTGGCCACTCCCTCTGGAGGGTGCAGCGACATTGATTGGACGGGTGCACCGATCGCGGCCACGGGCAGCCTCACGGTCACCGGCGATGGCGCGGTCGAAACACCAGCCACGACCGTGCCCAACACCGGTTGCTACACCTTCGACGAAGCCCTCACGGCAACGGCATCGACCTCAGCGGCCCACACCGCTCCGGGCCAGCCGCTCGAGACGGTTGAGCGCACCTCAGATCAGCTCCCCTTCACCGGTGGCGACGTCACCTCACCGCTGGTCGTTGGCGGTGCGCTCATCTTGGGCGGCGCTGCGCTCTGGCTCCTCGCCCGCCGACGTCGGGCTGCCTGACCTACGGGGCGTAGAGCAGGGCTCTCGTGAAGTAGAAGTGGGAGATTCCTGCCGTGACCACGGCGGTGGCGCCGACGACGAGCGCCACCGCCCAGGTCGGTAGCCGCCGAGCGAGCAGCATGGCCGGTGCTGCGGTGGCAATCGAGCGGAGCCATCCTCCGAGGACACCGGACAAGATGACGCCGCCGTACACCGAGGCACCGATGAGGGCTGGGTAGAGGTCGAGCGTCAGCGAGAAGTCAGAGGTCCTGGCGCAGATCGCCACCCCAACGGCGCCGATGCAGATGACCGAGGCCACCACGAACTGCGCGGCGATCCACCCCTTGGCGTGCGGCTGGAGGAGCTGAGGGAACGCGTCTTGGTCCACGACGAGGTGCCACGCCTGGCTGAACGGGTTGTGCGGCGGTAGCAGCGTGGCGTTCGACTCTCGTTGCATCACGAGGTAGATCGACCACCGGTGGAAGACCAGTTGGTCGTGGAGGAACATGAGGACGAGGGGAATTGGCGCCACGAGGCCGAATGCCGCCCGCCGAAGCCGGCGGCCCTGTGGGGCCGAGAGGGCCAACACCACCATGAGGGCAGGAACGGCGTAGATGACCGAGGGGTAGCAGATGACCCCGAGTGCCAAGCCGAGCGCACTGAGCAGCGGACGACCTCGGTGGAGGGCCACGATGGAGATCGATACCCCGAGGAGCCCGAGGCTCACCGGGAAGAGGGCGAGCGAGAAGACCGAACCGGGGAACACCGCGATCCCGAGGAGCACCAGTCCACCACGGAGCAGCGGACCTCGCCACAGCAACCCGATCCACAAGAGGCCCAAGAACCCCACGGTGGCGAGGTTGACGACGAGCACCGCCGCCCCACCATTCGTCCACCCCGTGACCTCAGCAACGGCTCGGACCACGTAGGGAAACCCTGGGAGCCACGCAGCGGTCCCGCAGAGGTGGGCATGGGTCAAATGGACGATGGACGCCGGACACGGCGTGAGCGTCCTCCCCCCCGACGCGATCGCCAGGTAGTTGAAGGCGTCGAGCCGCGTCCACGGCTTCGCATCGAATCCCAACGGTCCCGTGAACTTCAGCGCCCGGATGGTGTCGATCGTTCGCATGAGCAGCCACACGGCGATCAGAGGGACGACGGCGCGCGCGAGGAGGCGAGGATCCTGCCACCACGATTCCTGATCGTGGGTCAGGGCAAGCTGCTGACCCTCGTCAGCGCTCATGGAGTGAGCGACGTGGCGTACACCTGGACCTCGAGGGGGCAGGCGACCTGGCCGTCGGCTCTTCGGTAGGGCTCGAGCTCGGCTCGAGCAATGCCGATGGCTTCGTCGATCCGATTGGCATCGATCCCGGCATCGAGGAGCATCGCTTCAGTCACGACGTCGTCGAGGGCGCAGTGGTGGACGAGGGAGAAGGACTGCCAGGTCGGAGGAGCGAAGCCAGCCTCCACGAGGAGGGAGGTGACCCACTCCCGATCGCTGTGCGCGAAGGGGCCTTGGGGGACCCCTCCGGTGGGCGGCATCGCACGCTTGAACCCTCGAGCGGCGAGACGGTGCGCCATGAACGACAGGTTGCCGTCCATTCCCTGCCACACCGCAGCGGTCAACGTTCCCCCAGGGGCCAGATGAGCGCCGAGGTTCCTGAACGCGGCGACCGGGTTGTCGAAGAACATCGTTCCGAACTGGCTGATGATCCGGTCGAACGGCCCCCCAGGAATCGCGTCTTCTTGAACGTCGGCTTCGAGGTAGGTCACCGACGCCGGATGCGGCCGGCTCTCGGCGAGGCCGATCATGACCGGAGAGAGGTCGGCACCAACGACCTGTCCGGTTGCCCCAACGACCTCGGCTGCAGCCACCGTGCAGATCCCTCCCCCGCAACCAACGTCGAGGACGCGTTGGCCGGCACGGAGGTCCGCAATGGCGAGCAGCGGGGCGATGGCGTGGGAGGTGAACGGTTCTCTCGTTGGCCAGCGCTCAATCCGCTTCGGATCGGCGAAGTAGGTCCGTTGCCCCTCGTTTGCCATGTGGATTCCCCCCTCAGTTCAGTGCAACACTACGGTGACGACGAACAGGAGGCCATCCATGACCATGTCCGCAATCCCCAAAGCGCTCCACGTGGGCGAAGCCGATCTCCCCTTCGTCGACTTCGGTGACGGCAGCTCCATGCAGGTGCTCCAGATTGACGTCGAAGGCGGCCTGTGGGTGGTGCGCACCCGCTTCCAGCCCGGGTACCAAGTCCAGACCCACAAGCACACCGGTGAGGTCTACGCCTTCACGCTGTCGGGTTCGTGGAAGTACCTCGAGTACCCAGAGGTCAACACCGCTGGCTCGTACCTCTACGAACCAGCAGGTTCCATCCACACCTTGACGGTCCCAGACACCAACACCGAGATCACCGACGTGTTCTTCGCCATCAACGGCGCCAACATCAACTTAGATGCCAACGGCAACGTGCTGTCGGTGTGGGACGCGCAGTACATCGCCGAGGGCTACCTCGCCCTGTGTGAGATGCAGGGCCATGGTCGACCCAGCATCCTCGGCTACCCGAGCTGAACCGGCACCCGACGACGATGCGGCGTCGGTTCGTCGTCCTCGCCCACTCCTCAGTCGTCATCCTCTTCCTGATCGGCCTCGTCGCTCGGCTCCAAGGACTGACCACGACGAGTGGGCTCTTCCGCGACGACGCATGGGTCATCGCACCGGTACGAGCACCCGGGGCGATCGCTACTCGGTTGACCTGGACGTTCCCAGGTTTCGCCTACCTCGAGCGCGCCATCGCCTCGATCTCGCCAACGTCGACGCTGCTCGCCCAAACGCTCCCGTTCCTGGCAGGGATCGCAGCGCTCCCGGTGCTGTGGTGGATGATTCGACAGGTCATCGATCAGCCTCGCCATGCACTGGCCATCGCCACGATCGTCGCACTGAGTCCCATCGCCCTCACGTATTCGACAAGAGCGAAGCCCTATGCCGTGGAGCTGCTCCTCGGAGCGGGGCTCCTCGTAATCGCCGAGCGCACACGCCGAAATCCAACGACCCGAAACCTGGTGCAATTCGTCGCTTCGAGCATCGTGGCGACGTTCATCAGCTTCGCGGTGCTCCCCGTCCTCATCGGCGGATGGGTGGCTGTTGGATGGTCGACACCGAAGGGTCGTGGCGATCAAACACGAGTACTGAGCGCGATGGCCGCTGCGGGGGGTGGGGCTGGCCTCATCGTGCTCGCGCTCTTCCACGGAACGCCACCGTCCCTCCACGCCTTCTGGGAGCCGTTCTACGTCTCCTACGACAGCCCCCAAGCGTTCCTCCGGTCACTCGAGCACATCTTTGGCGGGATTCCCCACGGCCTCTTCGGCACTGCGCTCCTCCAGGCCAACCATCCACTGGCTTCGCTCGTCTCCCTCATGGTCATCGTGCTCCTCATTGGGCTCGCCCGTCGCTTCGCTCGCTCCGGCGGTGAAGTTGCCCTGGCGCCACTGGCAACCGTGGGGGCGGCGTTCGCCCTCGCTGCGCTGCGCATCGTGCCGCTCGGCACCGGTCGCACCGACGAGGTGCTGTACCCCGCCATCGCCCTCATCATCGCCGGAGGACTCGCCACACCAGTCGCACTCCGGCGTGGATGCGCCACCGGCGTCGCTGGTGGAGCGGTCGGACTCTGGTCGCTCATCATCGTCATCTTGAGCTTCACCACCAACACTCCCCAGTATCCGACGATGGCGTGGAATGCGGTGGTCGCACCGATCGCCGCCGCACGAGTGGTGCCGACCTCGTCGAAGGGCACGGCTCCAGCCCCAACAACGACGGCCATCGTCATCGACGCCCCGCTCCGCTACGACTGGGCGATCGACCCGGGTGGACTCTCCGCACCACAGTTCCGCATCACGAACGCCACTGAACCTGGCTACACGGTCAACGTGCCAGCTGAAACGGAGGGCCTGTTCGTTGTTCCCGCTGACCCGGGCGATGCCACCTACGTGCCGCAGCTCTGGGCGAAGCAGCTCACTGCGGCTTCGGCGGGTCCATGGCAACGATCGGCCATCGTCTTCTTCGGCATCACCGAGCAGGTGGTCAACCCCACGACTGGACCCCTCGGAAGCGGAGCACGCGTCATCCACCGATCGCCGTTCTACACGGCGCTCCTCGCCGACGGCTGGGTTGGCGAGCGGACGTTCTTCAAGCCCGGCGTGTTCGCCCAGGTCCTCGTTCGATCCAACTGATGACTGAACGCCCGTTCTAGAGTTCGACCATGCGCGCCGTCATCTGCAATGGTCCAGGTTCCATCACCGTCGAGAACGTTCCCGATCCCACCCTGCCCTCACCTTTCGGCGTCGTGGTTCGCGTCGAGCACACGGCGATCTGCGGCTCCGACCTGCACCTCTACCACGGCACCATTCCCGCCTCGGGCGTGCGCCTCGGCCACGAGGTTGTGGGAATCATTGTGGAGATTGGTCCGAGCGTCTCTCGCCTCGCCCTCGGCGACCGTGTCCTCGTCTCAGGGGTCGTGGGCTGTGGCATCTGCGGCCCGTGTCGCTCCGGAGACCTCGTGCGGTGCGCCAAGGGGATGCCGGTCGCCATTGGCACCAGCCTCGAGGTTCCCGGTGGCCAAGCGGAGTTCTTGGCCGTCGACTACGCCGACGCCTTCGTAACCAAGGTGCCAGACGGCGTCTCCATTGAGCAGGCCGTGCTCCTCACCGACATCTTGCCGACCGGGTACCTCGGCGCCGAGATGGCCAACATCTCCCCCGGTGATGATGTCGTCGTCTACGGCATGGGTCCGGTCGGCCTCATGGCGCTCCAAGCAGCCGGACTCTTCGGTCCGGCTCGGATCTTCGCCGTCGACGTCGACGCCGAACGCCTCGCCTTCGCCGAGAACTTGGGAGCGATCCCCATCAACGCGAAGGGCGCGCCGGCGTCCCTCCAGCTCATGGAGGCAACCGCTGGTCGAGGCGTCCAAGCAGCCATTGAGGCCATTGGCCACGACGACACCATCATGGACGCCACCTGTGCACTCGATGCCGGAGGAACGGTGTCGGTCGTTGGGGTGAACCTCAACATGGGACTCCCGATGCCCATGGCCCTCGTGTTCTTGAAGCGCCTCACAGTGCGTGCCGCACTGGCAGCGATTCCGTCGACGTGGAGCACGCTCATTCCGCTCCTGCAGTCGGGTCGCCTCCGCCCTGAAGACGTCTTCACCCACCGCATGGGGTTGAGCGAAGCGCCGCAGGCCTACGAGATGTTCGACACCCACGCGGATGGCTGCCGCAAGATCCTCCTCGACCCCACCCGCTAACCGAGGGGCAATCCTGGCTGGTCGGCCAAGGAGACCGCACCCGCCTTCTTGAGGGTGCCCTTGGCGTAGACCTGCTCGGGTCGGAAGGATCGAACCGCGTTCGTGCCGGATCGACCTCCAGCAGCCTCCACCCACGATTCGCCCGTTGCCCGATTGGTGACGTGCGCCATGAAGGTGAAGGTGAGGCCACGACCAGCGACGCCGTCGACGTCGATTGCGTCGCCGACACGGAGTCCGGCCCACGTCTCCAGACGGTCGTACTTCGCCGCCCTCGTATCCACCACGGTCTTGCGTCTCGCCACGGAGCCATTCAAGCCGACCGGTGTACCGCCTGCGACCATCACCGCTCGTGCCACAGCCGACCCGTACCCTCTCGGCATGGTCCAACTCCCCGCCACCGCTTCGTCGTCCGCGCTCGAGACGTACGAGAAGTGCCCTCGTGCCTACCGCTACCAGTACGTCGAGCGCCTCCAGACCGCACAGAGCGTCCCGGCGCTCACCGGCGACCTCTTCCACGGCGCCCTGGAGCACCTCTTCGAAGCCGACCCTGCAGATCGGACCATGGACCTCGCCCGCACCCTCATCGCCGACCAAGTCGACGCAGCGGTTGCAGACGGGCGCCTGGCAGCGCTCGAGGTGACCGGCACCGCCCTGGAGAATCTCCGAGCTGACCTCGACCAGCTCCTCGTCGGCTACTTCACCTTGGAGGACCCAACCACGATCGACGTCGAGTCGGTTGAGGAGTGGTTCGCCCTCGAGATGGAGAACGTTCGATTCGTCGGACGCCTCGACCGCGTCGACCGTGAAGGTGGGGGCATCGTCATCGTGGACTACAAGACGGGCAAGTTGCCACGAGATGGCTACGAGGACGGAGCGTTCGCCGGACTGCGCCGCTACGCCATGCTCTACGAACACAAGACGGGCATTGCCCCGAAGGCGCTCCGCCTCCACTACCCCCGTTTCAGGGTGACCCTCGATCGCGCCATTGCCCCTCGCTCGGTCGTCGTCTTCAAGCAGAAGGCCGAAGCTGCCTGGAAGCAAATCGTGAGAGCAGCGGACGCCGATGACTTCCCGAAGAAGCCCGGCCCGCTCTGCAACTGGTGCGATTTCCAAGCCTTCTGCCCCGGCGAGCCGCCGGCTGACTTCCCGCGCAAGAGCCGCTGACGCTGACACACTTCGAGGGTCAGCGAAGGAATCTGACCGCCGGAGCATCCCGAACGTGTCCCTCAGAAACGACGAGGGAACGTAATCCCCGACGACCCACCTCGGTGGTGATCGCTCCCCGATCACCGAGCGAATCGCAGAGAGCTCCGATGGCGATCTCGTCTGAGCGTTGGTCGCGCAAGGCTTCCATAGATGTCGAAACCACCAATGTTCTCGGTGGAGAGCGCAACGAGCGGGTCCCCAAAGGGACGGACCGTACTTCGGGTGGAGGTATCGGCCAGTGTGCGATCAGCGATGGGACCTCTGTGACCTCTCGTTGCCCGGCCTCATCAGTGCCCCAACGCCGTCGAAACGGATGCGACGTCCATCTGCTGCGGATGGGACGGCAAGCCACCGAGAGAATCACGAGTGCAGGTTGTCTTCTCGGTCCGTTGTCAATGAGGCGAAAGGTAAAACTGGCTGAGTTTCGCTCCGCCTCGGCGAGGAGGGCTGCCTTTACCCCCCTAGATCTAGCGCGTCACGGCTCCTAAACCCCCCACCTTTTAGTAGTTTTCAACTTCTATACCCCCCACCTTTTAGAGTGTCAATCTACCTTCGTGGCGAAGGGGAAGGACGATTCACGATGCGAGACGACGAATTGCGAAGAATCCTGTCCGAGGCGAATCCTTGGTGGCGAGCTGCCGCCGAGGGACTGGACCCTGCAGGATGGGTCTCGACCCACCGTCTCTTGCGCGACCGATCGAAGTACGACCTTGGTTATCGCTCCACGGTGTTGTCGGATATCGCCAGGGGTCCACTCGCTGATGACCTCGTGCTCCTCACTGGACCGCGCCGGGTGGGCAAGACGGTCGTGCTCATCGACACCATTGCCGCACTGTGTGCGCGCGACGATCTGGACGCTCGGCAAATCATCTTTCTTCGCTGTGATGGGATGACCGCACGAGATCTTCGCCGAGCGATCACCTTGGGTCGCGAGTTGACGAAGGCTATCGACCGGGTGTCGACGCACCGGCGTGTGTGGTTGCTCGACGAGGTGGGATCAATCAGTGGATGGACGTCCATCGTGAAAACTGCTCGCGAGGACAACTCCATGGGTGATGACACCGTGATCGCTACCAGCAGTCGATGGCAAGCAAACGAAGACGTCGAGGGGAACCTCATGGCGGGTCGAGCGGGTTCTAGTTCCAGCCGAAGAATTCGTTTGCTGCACCCCATGAGTTTTCGATCCTTCCTCGCTGCGACTTCGCCAGAACTTCCGCGCCTTCACCGGACGCATCCCTCATTTCTCAGGACGCCAGAGGTTGCCACCCAACTGGAGCGACTTCGTCATCGACTCGATGACTTCGACCTCGCCTGGCAGGCCTACCTCACCTGCGGCGGATTTCCCCGAGCGGTGAGCGAATTTCATACGGAAGGCATGGTCAGTAGGGCGTACGTACAAGATCTCGCAGCCTGGCTTCGCCAAGATGTCGATCCGGACCTTCCACCAGAGTCAATCGCTCTCCTGCTCGCAGCACTGAGTGAACGCTCGACGAGCCCATTCAATGTGAAGGTCTCGAGCGAACAACTCGGCCTCACGAAGGGGATCCTTGAACGCAGGTTGCAGCGTCTGGCGAGTTCATTTGCCGTCGCGTGGTGCCAGCAGCGAAATGATCGTGGGGCCATCGTTGCTGGAGCAAGTGCAAAGCTCTATCTCACCGATCCGGTGCTGGCGTGGCTGCCGAGTGTGCTTCGTTCGGGGATCGCGCCACCCGACATGACGAGGCTCACGGAGATGAGCATCGGCGTCGCGCTCGCTCGAGCAATTGACCGTCTCGACGAAGGTCGCTGGGTGGCTCGAGACACCATCGGATTTGCGACGACGGGTTCTGGCAATGAGGTCGACTTCGCCCCCGTTCCGGTGCCTACTCCGTCTGGGAGCGAAATGACTACCCCACTTGAGAGCAAATGGGTTGACGATGGATGGCGAGGTGACGCACGAGTGCTCTTCGGCAAATACCGCGAGGGCATACTCGCAACCAAATCCATTCTCGATACCGAAAGTGGAGTGTGGGCAGTCCCAGCCCCGCTGCTCGCGCTTCTGCTCGAGTAGTGGCGGTTTCCTTCGATGAACGACCCAACCAACGTCCACCCCGGTGTAAGGCTTCCACACCACGCCCATCACACTCAGCGTGGTCTATGGCAAGCCGTGGAGGGTCGGATTCTCTTCACGCCTCGACCGTAACGGTGGCGGCATCGTGATCATGGACTACGAGTCAGGCATTGCCCCGACGGCACTCCGCCTGCACTACCCCCGTTTCAGGGTGACCCTCGATCGCCCCATTGCCCTTCGCTCGGTCGTCGTCTTCAAGCAGAAGGCCGAAGCTGCCTGGAAGCACATCGTGAGAGCAGCGGACGCCGATGACTTCCCGAAGAAGCCCGGACCGCTCTGTAACTGGTGCGATTTCCAAGCCTTCTGCCCCGGCGAGCAGCCTGCTGACTTCCCGCGCAAGAGCCGCTGACGGAATAGCAGAGGGGCCAGTGGCGTTTGCACCTGCGTGACGACGCCCGCCTTTGCCCTCAACTACGACTACCGCTGCCCATTCGCTCGCATCATGCACGAGCACCTCGTGCTCGCCCTGCGATCAGGAGCGTCCTTCGACGTCACCTTCGAGCCGTTCACGCTCAGCCAAGGTCACGTCGCCCCTGATGCGACGCCCGTGTGGGACGACCCCGCCTACGACGGCGACCTCTTGGCACTCGAGACCAGCGTGGCGGTGCGTGACGCATTTCCCGACCACTTCCTCGACCTGCACGCCACGTTCTTCACCGCACGGCACGAAGAAGGCAACTCGCTGCGGAGCCGATCTCAAGTGGACCCCATCGTGACCGCAGTCGGAATCGACCCTGAAGCCGTCGCCGAGCTCGTGGCAACCGGCGCGGCACGTCGGGAGATCGCTGAGACCTGGACCAAGCGCACGAGCATCGACCAGGTCTTCGGTGTGCCGACGTTCTTCGTGGCCGACCAAGCGGTCTTCGTCCGCTACATGGAGCGGCCAACCGAAGACGCCGCAGCGTCAGTGGCGCTCATCGAGCGCCTCGTCGACATGGTGGCCAATCAACCCGCCATCAACGAGTTCAAGCACACGACGCTGCCGCGCTGAGCCCTACAGGCCGTTCTTGGCGATGTCGGAGAGCAGAGCGAAGGTTGCCTCTCGCTCCTCGGCGTTCCCAGAGATTGTGGCCGCGAAGTCCGTCGCTCCAGCAGCCTTCAAGGCACCGAGTTGCTCACGGATCTTCTCTCCTGAACCAATGAAGCCAATGTCTGACGCGGTGTTCGCACCTTCGAGGTCGAGCATGGCCCGGTAGCTCGGTAGGTTCGGGTAGATCCCGAACTCAGTGTCGATGTTGGCTGCCGCCGTCGCCGGGTCACTCGTCAAACAGACCGGCAGGGCAACGGCGATGCGCGGCGCGGGTCGACCCGCTGCCTCTGCAGCAGCGGCGATGGTGGGAACGATGTGGGTGGCGATGGTCTTGGTGCCGGTCATCCAGGTGGCGGTGCCGTCGGCCATGGTGCCCGCCAGCTTCAACATGACGGGGGCGAGTGCTGCGACGAGGACTGGGGGCGGGGTGACCTCAGGGATCTCCAAGGGACCGAAGGTCACGGCCTTCAGCACCTCACCGTCGACCGCGGATGCTTCGCCGTGCAGCATGGGCATGAGGCCCGAGAGGTACTCCCGCATGTAGCGAGCGGGGCGGTCGAAGCTCATCCCCCAGCAGCCCTCCACCACGAGTTGGTGCGAGAGTCCAATGCCGAGGATGAGGCGGTTGGCGGTAGCGGACTGCACCGTCAGGGCCTGGGCGGCGAGGACTTGGGGGTGGCGGGGGTAGATCGGAACCACCGCAGTGCCGAGGTCGATGCCGGGAACGGCCGCTCCGGCGACGGCCAGCGCGGTGAGGGCATCGTGGCCGAAGATCTGGCTGGCCCAGGCTGCGCTGAACCCAGCATCCCGCAAGCGCTCGATTTGGCCGGTGATCTTGGCCACGGTTGTTCCGACGTTGATTGCAGCTCCGATGCGCATGTGGGCCTCCTCAGGCGAGCATGTGGCCGGTTAGCGTGGCCATCGTGAAAGCAAACAGTACTCGGGGCGAGGGCCGAACGGTCGGGATCGTCGGTAGTGGCCAGCTCGCTCGGATGATGGCCGAGGCGGCACCCGAACTCGACATCGCAACCGTGGTGCTCGCCGAGACCCTGAATGAATCGGCGACCGGTGTCGCCGACCGGGTCATCGTGGGCGAAGCCACGAACCTCGAGGATCTCTTCGCGCTCGCCGCAGGGTGCGACGTCATCACCTTCGACCACGAGCAGGTCGACCTCGATCACCTTCGAGCGCTCCTCGACGCAGGACATCGTGTCCAACCAGGGCTCGCCACCTTGGAGGTGGCGACCAACAAGGTCACGATGCGAGAGCGATTCGCTGCCGCCGGCCTCCCGGTTCCAGCTTTCACCGTGGTGGCCGCAGACGCCGCTCCCAGGGCGGTTGCCGATGCCGTTGCGGCGATGGTGGACCAGGTTGGTCTTCCCCTCGTGATCAAACCCGAACGCGGCGGCTACGACGGCAAGGGGGTCTTCGTCGAAGACACCCTCGACGATGCGGTGGCCCGAGTGACGGCGCTCTCGAAACTCGGTCGAGTGTTGGTGGAAGCCCGCGTCGACCTCGCCCATGAACTGGCCGTCATTGTCGCTCGTTCTGGAACGGGCGAGATCGTCGTGTACCCGCCCGTTGAGACAGCGCAGATGGACGGCATGTGCCGAGAGGTCATCGTCCCTGGATCTATCGACCCCGTGGTCGCTGACGCGGCGGCCGCGATTGCCCGAAGGGTTGCCGACCTCATCGACAGCGCTGGGATCTTAGCGGTCGAGTTCTTCGTCGACCCGTCGGGTGACCTCACCATCTGTGAGGTAGCCGCTCGACCGCATAACTCTGGGCATTGGACCATTGAAGGTGCTCTAACTTCGCAGTTCGCCAACCACCTCCTCGGCGTCCTCAGCCAGCCGCTCGGCTCCGTTGACCTCACTGCGGCGAATACGGTCATGGTGAACGTCGTCGGGGCGGACGATGGTCGCGACCCCGAAGCGCTCCTGGCATCGCTCGAGCGCTCCCCTACCGTCGTCCCCCACCTCTACGGCAAGGCCGCTCGACCGGGCCGCAAACTCGGCCACGTCACCGCCACCGGTGACGACGCAGCGCACGTTCGCCAACTTGCGTGGGCGACGACCCGCGCCCTTGGAGGAGCGATGCCCTCGGGCGGTAGCCTGAACGCAGAGGAGGAGTGATGGCCGAGCAGTCTCCAGTCGTTGCAGTGGTGATGGGTTCGTCCAGCGATGCTGGCGTCATGCAGGGCGCACTCGACGTGCTCGCCGACTTCTCAATCCCCTTCGAAGCCCACGTCCTCTCCGCCCATCGCCAAGCTCGGGCCATGCTCACCTTCGGAGAAGAAGCGGCTGAACTCGGCTTCAAGGTGATCATCGCCGGCGCCGGCGGTGCAGCACACTTGCCCGGCATGTTGGCTGCGGTCACCACGCTCCCAGTCATCGGCGTCCCGATCTCGGCGACGAAGCTCGATGGGATGGACGCGCTGCTCTCTATCGTGCAGATGCCGAAGGGCGTCCCCGTCGCCACCGTGGCCATCGACGGTGCCCGTAACGCTGCGCTCCTCGCCTGCTCCATTTTGGCCCTCGGCGACACCCACCTCGCTGGACGCCTGCTCGAGCACAAGGCAACCCTGATCGCTCAGGCGTCCGAGCAAGACCGCCAGCTCTTCGGATGAGGCGATGACGACCGCACGAGACCTCCTCGGCCGAACGGCGTCGGAGCGACTCGTCATCGTGACCGGTGACGACCTCGGGCTCGCCCACGCCACCAACGTCGCGGTCTCCGATGCGCTCTCTGCAGGCGACCTCGACGGTGCCAGCTTGCTCGTTCCCGCCCCATGGTCTCGAGAGGCCATCGTCCGCTACCACGGCGAAGCCGTTGGGGTGCAGTTGGCGCTGACCGCCGAACACGCCCTCTACCGATGGGGTCCCATCACCGCAGCGCCGAGCCTGCACGGTGGCGATGGTGGATTCCCCACCACCGTGGACGATCTCCTCAACCACGCCGACGTCGACGACGTCCGTCGAGAACTCCGAGCCCAGATTGAACGAGCCATCCTCTGGGGCTTCGACATCTCCTACCTCTGCTGCCACCACGATGCGGCGCTGCTCCGGCCGGAGTACTTCGACGTGGTCCTCGGGCTCGCCGTCGACTTCCAACTCCCCCTCCGACTCGCCGCCCTCCCCGAAGATCGCCTCGGCTTCCCCGCTCGACAACTCGCCACCGATGAAGGGGTCTTCAGCCCCGACGCCGTTGTCCACCTCGGTCCTGCAGATGACGTCGCTGCCGTGGTCGAGGGCCTCAGCGCAGGTCTCACCGAGATCGTCATGCGCCCGGGAGCTGAGAGCCGAGAGTTGACCGCATTGGCCACCGACGCACCAGCCCGAGTCCTCGACACCCGTCGCCTGAGCGATGGGGCACTCGACGCTGCGCTGGGGCGGTCGGGGATTCTGCGCACCACCTACCGGGCGCTGCGCACTGCGCAACGCCAAGCGCTCAGCTAATTCCCTCGAAGAGGCACGTCTCTGGCACGTCGGTTGGGCCTACGTGGCTGGCGGCCAAGCGGTAGTGCTCGAAGGGGTAGACCGACGCGGCAACATCGCTCGGGAGTCCGAACCACCACGGTGAGTTGGGGTCGATCTGGGTGGCGTGCGCTTTGAGGGCGATCTCTCGCACGTGGCCGAACCCGGTGACGTCGACCACTGCGGTCGAGTCATCGACGTGGGCGTCGATGCGAGCCAGGAACTCCTCGTCGTAGGGGGATTCGAGGCCAAGGTGGAGGTAGGTCTCGTGCATCTTGCGGACGCGCTCTGCCGGCCAGGTCACGTAGTAGAGCTTGTCGACCTGGTGGGGCTCCCCTGCCTCTGGGTAGCGACTGGGATCCCCAGCAGCGATGAACGCCGCCATCGAGATCTCGTAGACCTTCAGGTGGTCAGGGTGCGGGTACTGCTCTTGGACGTCGGGGTAGGTGATGAGGACCTGGGGCCGCTCAGCACGGATGATGGCCACGAGGCGTCCGGCTGCTTCGTCGGTGGCCGCGCTGTGGAAGGAGTCAGGGTGGTCATTGGAGGGACTGCCGGCCATCCCGGAGTCTCGATAGCCAAGCCGGTACACCGCGTCGTAGCCAATGGCGGCAACTGCGGCGTCGAGTTCGGCGTGGCGAACCTGCGCCATGTTCGCCTTGGTCGCCTCGGCGTCGAGTGCGGGGTTATGGACATCGCCTTCGGCGCCATCAGTGCAGGACACGAGCACCGTGCGCACGCCTTCACTCTTGTAGCGAGCGATCGTCGCTGGGCCCTTGGATGACTCATCGTCGGGGTGCGCATGGACGGTCATGATGCAACGGGAGCCACTCATGGCCCATGACCCTACCGGTGGGCGGTCGCAGAGATTTCGCTGTGCCCGCTCGCGTACCAGTCCAGTCCTACACTGGACCCACGTCCAAGGAGGCAACAATGGCAGGTACCTGGCAACGCGTGAAGTCCGTCTTCCAAGCCAAGGCCAACAAGGCGCTCGATCGAGTGGAAGACCCTCGCGAGACCCTCGACCTCTCCTACGAGAAGCAGCTCGAGCAGCTCACCAAGGTGCGCAAGTCCGTCGCCGATGTCGCCACCGCCAAGAAGCGGATCGAGCTCCAGGCCAATGAGCTCCAGGCGCAAGCCGCCAAACTCCAGGACCAGGCCAAAGCAGCGCTCTCGCAGAACAACGAGGATCTGGCCCGCGAGGCCCTCACCCGTCGCACCGCGATTGCCACGCAGCTCGCCGACTTGGAGACCCAACACGCCAGCATCGATGAGCAGGAGCAGAAGCTCATCGCCACCATGCACACGCTCGAGACCAAGATCGAAGCCTTCCGGGCCAAGAAGGAGACCTTGAAGGCCTCCTACACCGCCGCTGAAGCCCAGACCAAGGTCGGTGAGGCCGTCGCTGGAATCTCCGATTCCATGGGTGATGCCGGACTGGCCATGCAACGGGCTCAGGACAAGATGGCCTCAATGCAGGCCAGAGCTGGTGCAATTGATGAACTGCTGGCCAGCGGTGCACTCACCGACCTAACGACCCCCAACGATGACATCCAGCGCCAACTCGACGCCGCTGGTGCTGCCTCCCAAGTCGACACCGAGTTGGCAGCCCTGAAAGCACAGATGGCTACCCCAGCACCGCTTCCTGAAGGAGGAGAGGACCGAAAGTGAGCGTCGCCAAGAACATCGCCACCGACCGGAGCCTGACCATCCGGATGCTCTTCACGGGCTTCTTGCTCGTCGCCCTCTACGCCGTCATCGGCACCGTGCTGGCTATGGTGGGCGTCGGGATCGTGCCGATTGTCCTGATCTCGCTCGGCATGATCTTCGGTCAGTACTGGTTCTCTGACCGCCTCGCCTTATGGGGCATGGGTGGCGTCATCGTGAGCCCGCAAGAGGCTCCCGAACTCCACGCCATCATCGATCGCCTCTGTGCCTTGGCCGACATGCCCAAGCCTCGGGTCGCCATTGCTTCCACCGATGTCCCGAACGCCTTCGCCACCGGTCGCTCCCCGAAGCAGGCAGTGGTGTGCGCGACCACCGGCATCATGCGCCGCTTGGACGCTGGCGAACTCGAGGCAGTGCTCGCCCATGAGATCTCCCACGTCGCCCACCGAGACGTGGCCGTGATGACCTTCGCGTCGAGCCTCGGCATGCTGGCCGGACTCGTCTCTCGCATCGCCCTGTGGACCAACCTCGGCGGCGACAACGAGAACAACGCCCTCGCCGAACTCGCGATCTTCGTCTTCTCCATCGTCGTCTACTTCATCTCGTTCCTCCTCACCCAGGCGCTGTCTCGCTACCGCGAGCTCGCCGCCGATCGCAGTGGTGCACTCCTGATCGGCAAACCAACGCTCCTCGCCTCTGCCCTCGTCAAGATCACCGGTGCCATGGGGCAGATCCCGACCAAGGACCTCCGCAGCTCCCAAGCCTTCAACGCCTTCTTCTTCACCCCAGCCATCAACGGTCGTGAAGGGGTCTCGCTTGCGAACCTGTTCTCCACCCACCCGACGCTCGAGCGTCGCCTCGCCCAACTCGATGACCTGGAGCGCCAGCTCCACGGGTCCTGATGGGGCTCTTCGACACCATCCTCGGGCGCACGAAACCGAAGGCTGCGAACTTAGAGAGCCTCTTCGCCCTCCCCTCGGCAGCCATCACGCTGCAGACCGCAGCCGGCCTCTACCCAACTGGCGCTGCTGGGGTGTGCTTCAAACCTCCCGCTGATCGAGAAGAAGCAGACGTGACGGCCGAGATTGCCGGCATGCTCCACCTGAGCAGCGACGGTGCTGCGTCGACGATGACGAGCGTCGATGATTCCTTCGGCTACCGATGGCTCGTCGTGCGGGACCCGGACCTCTCGAGCCTCGTCACCGCCATCCACGTCATCAACTCGAGCTTGAGCGACCACGGCTGGGGGCCGCAGTTGCTGTGCTCGGCGTTCACCTTCGCTCCCGGCGACGGTGCTGATGCCACTGCGAAACCCCTCGCCCTCGTCTACCTCTTCAAGCGTGGTTCCTTCTACCCCTTCTGCCAGGTCGGCCACGAGCAACGCGATACGACCACCGAACTCCACGTCAAGGCCCTCCTCGGCAGCGACCTCCCGGTCGAAGAGGACCTCACCCGGTGGATGGCACTCTGGGACCTCCCCCTCACCTGAACCGAGGGGTGCGGCAGGGCATCGGTAGCATTGGGCCATGACGACGCCTCCTGGAACTCGAAAGCTCGCCCTCGAAGGAACGGTGAACTTCCGAGACCTCGGTGGCTACCCAACAAACGATGGCCGCCACACCGCCTGGGGCAAGATCTTCCGTGCCGACGGCCTCCACCACCTCTCCGATACCGACCTCGAGGTCTTAGAAGGACTTGGGCTCTCGACGGTGATCGACCTCCGCACCGCAGATGAGGTAGCCGCTGGGGCATTCCCGGTCGACAAGCTGCAGGTGAACTTCCACCACATCCCCCTCATGCGTTCCGTCGGCGCTCCCGATGACTTCACCCTCACCCCAGGGATGCTGGCGGCCACCTACTTAGAGATGGCCGATACCGCTGCCAGTGAGATGGGGTCGATCTTGGCGCTCCTCAGCGACGGCGCCAACTTGCCAGCCGTCTTCCACTGCACCGCCGGCAAGGACCGCACGGGAGTGACCGCTGCGCTCCTGCTCTCCGTGCTCGGCTGCCCCCGTGAGGTCGTCGTCGCTGACTACACCCTCAGTCACGATGCGATGATGCACCTGCGCGAGCGCTTAGCCACGCGCTACCCGAGCGCTCGGGAGATGATCATGGCCGCTGACGACATGTTCGCCGCCTACGCCAGTTCCATTGAGGGGTTCCTCGACTACTTAGCCGAGCACCATGGCTCGGTGCTGGGATTCGCCCACCATGCGGGGGTCACCGACGACCACATTGCGGCCTTGAAGAATCTCCTGCTCGTCGACTAGCTCCCGAGTGCTCCGTGGCGCTCGGCGAGATCGCTGACGGCTGCTGCGAGATCGAGGTCGAGCTGGGTGATGCCGAGGGGCTCGTGCGTCGACGTCGACACCGTCACGGTGGTGTAGGCGATCTCGATGACGGGATGGTGGTCGAGGGCATCGATCGCACCGAAGGCATCGACGACGAAGTCCTCCGCTGCTCGAGGGACGGCGAACCGGAACGTCGCGGCGAGCGACGCCTTGCCGTCACGATTCACGAGCGACCACCGGTCACCGAGGTGGCCGAGCACATCGCGCACTGCCGCATCGCTGAGCGCCGGCGGGCGACTGCTCACGGGTGGGTCATCTCAGCGGGGTTCACCGCTTCGTCGAAGGCCTCGGAGGTCAAGAACCCGAGTTCCATGCAGGCATCCTTCAGCGTCGTGCCTTCCTTGTGGGCTTTCTTGGCTACCTGGGCAGCCTTGTCGTATCCAATGAGCGGGTTGAGTGCGGTGACGAGCATGAGCGAGTTGGTGAGGTGCCGGTCGATCTGGGCGAGGTCTGGCTCCAACCCAACCACGCAGAACTCCGTGAAGCGGTCACAGGCATCGGCCAAGAGTTCGACCGAGTGCAGGTAGTTGAAGATCAGCACCGGCTTGCAGACGTTCAGCTCGAGGTTGCCGCGCGAGCCAGCAATCGACACCGCGGTGTCGTTGCCGAGCACCTGAATCGACACCATGATCATCGCTTCGGACTGAGTGGGGTTCACCTTGCCCGGCATGATGGAGCTGCCCGGCTCATTCTCGGGCAGGCGCAGCTCGCCGAGACCCGAGCGTGGTCCCGAGCCCAGCCACCGCAGGTCATCGGCGATCTTGGCCATCGACACCGCCAAGGTCTTGATCGCACCGTGGGAGTAGACGAGGGCGTCGTGGGCGGCGAGGGCGGCGAACTTGTTGGGAGCGGTGATGAAGGAGAGACCGGTCAGCGACGCAATGGCCGAGGCCACTCGCTCACCGAACTCGGGGTGGGTGTTGAGCCCAGTACCGACAGCGGTGCCACCAGCTGCCAACTCGTAGACGCCGTCGAGGGATTGCTGCAAGCGCACGAGATCGGCGTCGAGCTGGGCGACGTAGCCGGAGAACTCTTGCCCCAAGGTGAGCGGCACAGCGTCCATGAGGTGTGTCCGGCCGATCTTGACGATGTCGGCGTAGGCCTCGGCCTTCTCGGACAGCGCATCACGGAGGGCTCGCACCGAGGGGATGAGGCGGTGGGTGACCTGCTCCACCGCTGCAATGTGCATGGCCGTTGGGAACGTGTCGTTGCTCGACTGGCTCATGTTGACGTCGTCGTTGGGGTGGACCGGCGTCTTCGATCCGAGGACCCCACCGGCCATCTCAATGGCACGGTTCGAGATGACCTCGTTCACGTTCATGTTGGTCTGGGTGCCCGAACCGGTCTGCCAGATGCGGAGGGGGAATTCGGTGGCGAGCTTGCCCTCCATCACCTCACGAGCAGCAGCCACGATCAAGTCAGCCTTCTCTGCGCTCAGCTTGCCGAGGTCGGCGTTCACCTGGGCGGAGGCCAACTTCAAGATGCCGAAGGCCCGGATGAGCGCCGGTGGCATGGTGTCGTGGGCAATGGCGAAGTGGTGGAGGCTGCGCTCAGTCTGGGCACCCCAGTACCGTGAGGCGTCGACCTCAATCTCGCCCATCGTGTCCGATTCCACTCGAGTGGCCATCGCCATTCCTCTCTCTTGACTGCTGCACGCGGTTGCGCTCCTGCGCAGCGCACGAACGATCGAATGCCTCGTTGACGTTCCGGAGAAGACGGTAGCGGACAGACTCGCCCGCTCCGGTCACGCGGTGGCGGGTGGGTGGTCGTTCGGACAGTTGATGAGGCCCCGGTGGTAGCGAGGATCACGCACCCACCGGCCGGCGTACCAATTCCCCTGCGGTGCAGGGAGTCCGTAGAGGAGGTGGAGATCTTGGAGGACTGCTGCCGAGTAGTCGACCGCTCCGGGCTGGCAGAGGTGGATCGTGTCGACGGATCGGATGCGGACCCACTGCGACATTGGTGCGTCTTGGTGGTCGCTCGGCGCCAACCACGTCGTGTACTTGCCGAACATGAGCACCGAACCAGCGGTATCGAGGTAGGCGGCGCGACCTCCAGAGTGCGCCACCACCGAGAGGGCGATCGACTTGAACGCCTCAATACCTCCGGTCAGGCCGAGGACCTCGCTCGCTGCAGACCCACTCGCCCACTGCAGGCCGCCAGTCGTTGGGTACTCGAGGAACAGCACCGCCCGAGCACCATTCGGCCCGAGCGTGGCCGCGTCGACGAAGGACTGGAGGAGCCGCCCATACGCCGCGGGCTGATCGTGAGCGACCTTGTTGTCCCAGCCCCACATGCCAACGACGAGGTCAGGGTGACGCTTGGCCAGCACGGTGGCCAACTGGCTCCGCCAGTTCTTCGAGGTCGTCAGCCCCCATCCGGGGAACGCCTTGGCGTAGGCCTGACCCTCGAGCGTCGACCGGAGCCCGCGGACGAGCGGGAACTCTGCGGAGTACATCACCGAGTCCCCGACGATGAGCACCTTGAGCGGCGTGGTCGCAGAAAGGGGATGGGTGAGCGGACGCGGCGTGCCCTGCCACTGCCCCGACCCGGTGATGATGCCGTAGGCATCGGGGAGCACCGGAGCCGTTGGCGGGGTCGAGCCCACCGGGATGATGGCCAGGTTCGCGCTCACCACGATGATGGCGGCCGTGGCGGCCATTGCCACGGGCACCACAATCGGGCGAGCCCAACGGGGGTAGGCCATCTTCCGGAGTGGCCGCTCGAGGGCGTAGTAGGAAATCGTCGCCACCGCGAAGCTGAGCGCAACCTTCACGGCATCGAGCCCGATGCCGGAGAACCCCGCTCGATGGGGCGTCAGCAGCACGTCGATCGGCCAGTGCCAGAGGTAGAGCCCGTAGGAGATGGTGCCCACCCACACGAGTGGTCGCCACCGCAGCACCACCGCCAGGCCCTTGGCCCCATCCCCCCGAACGCTCAGCACGATTGCCACCGCGAGCACGGCGCAGAGGAGGAAGCCACCGTTGAACATGAAGGCCCGAGGCAGCCCGTCGATACCGCCCATTCCCCCCTTCCACCAGAAGCCGCCGAGCACCAGCGCTGCGACCACACCCACCACGTCGAGGCGGCGCTGGAGCGCAGGGGGAACTGTCGGACGCATCGCCGTCACGAAGGCCGCCGCCGCCCCGAGTCCGAGATCGAAGAGCCGCGTGAAGGTGTTGTAGTAGAGGTCGGTGGCGCTGACGCCGGCATGGAAGAGGGCCACCATCAGCACCGATGACCCGACGCCGAGCGTCACCGTGAGGAACAGACCCGCTCGGCGCCACGACGAGCGCTTCATCACGAGCACCATCACCAGTGGCCACACGAGGTAGAACTGCTCCTCAATCGCCAAACTCCAGGTGTGTTTGATGGGCGATGCCGCCAAGAATGCTTGGAAGTAGCTCTGGTGGGTGAAGATCGCGTGCCAGTTGGCAACGTAGAACAGCGTGGCCAGTCCGTCCCCGAGGAACGCCACGTGATCAATGGCGAGATCGGGAGAGCCGTTCCCCGTGCGCTGAACGATGACGATCGCGACCGAGACCGCCACCAGCATTGCGAGCGCCGCTGGGAGAAGGCGCCGGGCTCGCCGGGCCCAGAAGGCCGTCAGGCCGAGTCGGCCCGTCGTCAAGCGCTCTTCGACGAGCAGCGAGGTGATGAGGAAGCCCGAGAGGACGAAGAACAGGTCGACGCCGAGGTAGCCACCGCTCATGGCGTTCCACCCGAGGTGGTAGGCCATCACCGACAGCACCGCCAGTGCTCGGAGACCGTCGAGTGCCGGAAGGTGCCGACCCCGGACGGCGGTACTCGGCACAGGTGAAGGTGGCGACTCGGTCACCCGGTCATTCTCCCTCAGTGCCAACGACCTCGGTGCGCAGCAGCGCAATGACCTGCGATGCAGGGAGGACCGTCATTTCGTTGAGGAGACCGGAGTCGAGGCCGAGATCCGCAACCTCGTCGAGCACCGCTCGTGCACCGTCATCTGCCAACCACCATCTGAGCCACGGACCACCGAGCTGCAGCGGAAGCGGGCGATTCGGCGCGGCGTCGAGCGTCCACGTCGCACTCACGAACGATGAGGTTTCCAGACCCCACATGGAGCGCAGGAGCCCGACGGCGTCTCGGAGCACCTGTGGGTCGCTCTCACCGGTGACGAGGAGTGCAACGGAGAGCTGCCCACCACTCAGGTGGTCGAGCGTGGTGAGGTCGCGGGCTGCCACCGGCAACGGTCGCCCCCCAATCGGGTCGACGACCACCATCAGCGGGGCCGCCACCCTCGCCACTGCTCCCGCTGCCGTGGTGGCGTCGAGGGCGTCATCGACAATGCAGAGCCCGCCGGGCCACGAGGGGCTGGTCATCGCCCCTCGAAGTTGGGGGTTCGCTTCTCGAAGAACGCCGAGATGGCCTCTGCGACATCGTGGCTACCGAATCCCCGGACCTGGGCCACGCATTCAGCGTGCACGACGGCCTCGAAGTCCTCGAATGCTGCTCGTGCGGTCAGCTCCTTGATAGCGGTGAACGCCAGCGTTGGCCCGTGACCCATCTCACGCACAATCTGCCCAGCCTCGTGGTGGAAGACGGCATCGTCGACGACGGTCGTGCACAGACCAATGCGGAGCGCCTCATCGGCGGGAACCATCGTGGCGCGAAGACACAGTTCGCGGGCCTTCGCCACGCCGACCCTCCGCACGAGAAAGGTCGACCCACCGAGGTCAATTGAGAGCCCTCTCCGAGCGAAGATCATGCAGAACCGAGCGCTCGATGACGCGACGACGAGGTCGCACCCCATCGCCAAACTCATGCCGGCGCCGACGCAGAGTCCTTCAACGAGGGCGATGGTTGGGACCTCGATCGCCTCGAGCGCTCGGGCAGCATTGGAGAGTTCGTCCATGTAGGTGAGCGGATCGCCAGAACCTGCACCATCTGGGTCAGCGAGGTCAGCGCCGGTGCAGAAGTTCCCGTCCGCACCAGTGAGGACCACCGCTCGGGCAGCCCCTGCACTCCGCAGGGCCTCAGTGAGCTGGGCGAACATCGCTCGAGTCAGGGCGTTCTTGGCTTGAGGCGCAACGATGGTGATCGTCCGGATTCCATCGGCATCGTGGACGAGGATCGTTCCGGCCATGGTCAGAGCTCGCTCACCGGAAGCTTCTCGACGTTCACGTCGTTGAAGGTGATGATCTCCACGGCCGGGACGAAGCGCGCCGGGCGGTACATATCCCAGACCCAGCAATCAGTGAGCTTGACGTGGACTGATGCGGGAATCGTGTCGCTGCGTACCGTGGTTTCAACGGCATTGGCCAAGTAGAACCGGCGCTCAGTTTCCACCACGTAGGAGAACATCGGCAGCACGGCCTTGTACTCCTGGACCAGCGCCAACTCAATGGCGTCTTCGTAGCGCTCGAGATCTTCGTCACTCATCGGAAACCTCGACCGCGCCTCGGTCGCACTCGCTTAGTCGCGAGCGACGCGGCGCTCCTTGATCTTGGCAGCCTTGCCGTGCAGATCGCGGAGGTAGTAGAGCTTGGCTCGACGGACATCACCGTAGGAGTCCACTTCAATCTTGGCAATCGTCGGGGCGTGCAGCGGGAAGGTCCGCTCAACGCCCACACCGAAACTGACCTTGCGAACGGTGAAGGTCTCCGAGATGCCGCCGTTCTGGCGGCGGATGACCACGCCTTGGAACACCTGGATGCGCTCACGGCTTCCCTCGATCACTCGCACGTGCACCTTGACGGTGTCTCCAGGGCGGAATGCAGGGATGTCAGACTTCATGGAGTCGTGGTCAACGGCTTCGGTCAGATGCATGGCAGGTCTCTCCAGGTGGTACCGGACTTGCCATGCTAGCCGGTTTTGCCACCCTCGTTGACCTGCAGCGTGGCGAGGAGAGCCCGGTCAGCGTCGCTCAGCCCGCCGCGGGCCGCAATCAGATCAGGACGTCGCTCGAGCGTGCGCTGGAGCGCCATCGCTCGTCGCCACTGCTCGACCTTGCCATGGTCGCCCGATCGGAGGATCTCAGGGACTAGGAGACCCCGAAACTCCGAGGGCCTCGTGTACTGGGGATACTCGAGTAATCCATCGCTGAAGCTCTCATCGGCAGCGGATGCCTCATTGCCGAGCGCTCCAGGCACGAGACGCGTCACGGCTTCGGTGACGACGAGTGCCGCCAACTCCCCACCAGCGAGCACCACGTCACCCACGGAAAGTTCACCGTCGCAGAGCTCGGTCACGATGCGCTCGTCGGCACCTTCGTAGCGGCCACAGAGGAGCGAGAACCCGTCGAGCAGCGACAGCTCTCGCGCAACGGCCTGGGTGAACGGACGTCCCGATGGGCTCATGAAGAACAGCGGACGGTGCATGATGCCGGTCGCTTCGACAGCTTCAACCGCCGCGAAGACCGGCTCGGGCTTCAGCACCATGCCCGCCCCTCCTCCGAACGGAGCGTCGTCGACCGTTCGACGAGCATCGGTGGCACCACTTCGAAGGTCGTGGGCACAGAACGACAGCGTGCCGTTCTCTCGAGCTCGCCCGAGGATTGAGGTCGCGGCGTAGGCCTCCACCACGTCAGGAAACAAGGTGAAGACGTCGATGCGCACTACAGATCCAAGAGGCCGTCAGGGATGTCGACGGTGATTGCGGTGCCCGCAATGTGCTCCGTCATGAAGACCATGGGGATGAGATGGCCGCTGGTGGTCACCAAGAGGTCCGATGCTGGATTGGCCTCCACGGCCTTCACCGTTCCGAGGTCGTCACCGGTCACAGTGCGCACTGCCGCACCGATGAGCTCGTGGATGAACACCACGTCATCGCTCTCGATGGGCTCGGCCTGGAGCACGGTGCCGCGCAGGCGCTCAGCGTCGTCTCTCGACTGCACACCATCGAATTGGACGCGCAGTGCGCCACTGTGGGGTTTCGCAGTAACCACCGTCAACGGTCCACGAGCTGATTGGAGGACCGAGCCACCCGCGAAACGGGACGGCAAATCCGTCCATGAGGTCACGATCACCTCACCACGAA
>Ga0208877_1000118_pt1 | contig 28339 bp, 15 predicted proteins | sample CryBogCBH29Jun09_FD_184624 | JGI IMG/M metagenome (GOLD analysis project Ga0208877, IMG submission 184624) | Freshwater microbial communities from Crystal Bog, Wisconsin, USA - CBH29Jun09 (SPAdes) | ecosystem: Environmental > Aquatic > Freshwater > Lake | place: Crystal Bog, Wisconsin, USA...
GAAGAGCAGGCCGCGGCATTGGCCGTGAGCACGCCCTGCTCTTCGCCCAGGAAGGCGCAAAGCTCGTCATCAACGACCTCGGTGGTGCCGTCGATGGTTCCGGTGACGACCGGGGTGCTGCCGAGATGGTGGCCGATGAGATTCGGGCCATGGGTGGCGAAGCTGTCGCCAACACCGACGACATCGCCGACTGGGAAGGCGGTAAGCGCCTCATCGACACCGCCATTGAGCACTTCGGCGACCTCCACGTCCTCGTGAACAACGCCGGCATCCTGCGCGACCGGGTGCTCATCAACATGACCGAGGATGACTGGGACGCGGTCATCCACGTCCACCTGAAGGGCCACTTCGTGCCCACCCGCCACGCCGCTGCCTACTGGCGCGAGCAGACCAAGGCTGGCAAGGACGTGAAGGCCAGCGTCATCAACACGTCGTCGACCTCGGGCCTCGTGGGCAACCCAGGTCAGTCCAACTACGGCGCGGCGAAGTCCGGCATCGCGTCGTTCTCCCTCATCATCGCCGAGGAACTGAAGCGCTACGGCGTCCGCGTGAACGCCATCGCGCCGGCAGCGCGGACCCGGATGACCGAGTCCACCCCGGGCCTCGCCGACATCGTGGCCGTCCCTGAGGACCCGAGCGCCTTCGACAGCTGGGACCCGGCCAACATCTCGCCGCTAGTGGCCTACCTGGCTACCGAGCAGTGCCCGGCGACCGGTCGAGTGTTCTTCGTCCAAGGTGGCACCGTCCGGAACTTCGAGAACTGGACGATGACCGACAAGATCGAGAAGAACGACCGCTGGACCGTTGCGGAGTTGCAGGCGCAGATGCCCACGCTCGGCGCGTGAGCGACGGCGAGCACTCGGGAGCGAGCACTCGGGAGCACCACCTCGAAGAGGGGAATCCCGACGATCTCCTCAGCCCACGGAAGGACCCTGGCGCAGCCGCGCTCGGAGCGTCGGGATTTGAAGCCTCGGTCGAGGCTTCGTGGTTCGTCCTCCTCCATCGACGGGTCGGTGAGCGGGCGGTCAAGAGCGCTCGCTACCAGTGGTGGGTACTGTGCGCGCTCCTGTCCGGGCTCCTCGCCCTCAACTTCACCTTCACCGCGTTCAACATCGCCCTCCAGCCCGTCGCTGAGCAGTTCCACACCTCCGTCGACGTCCTGACGTGGACCATGACCGGTCCCCTCTTGGCGTTCGGTCTCGCCGCGCCGATCTTCGGTCGAGCGAGCGACGTCTTCGGCCACCGTCGCCTCTACCTCTTCGGCCTACTCGGGGCCATGCTCTCCGCGGTGCTCACCATCTTGGCCGTCAACGCCCCGATGCTGCTCGCCGCTCGTGCCTTGGACGGCGTCCAAGGGGCGGCGACGGCCACCGCGTCGATGGCGCTCATCAACTCGGTCTTCGCTAGGGAAGACCGCGTCAAAGCGCTTGGGTGGTGGTCGCTCATCGGCGCTGGTGGTCCGGTGCTCGGTGTGTCCGTTGGCGCCCTCGTCATCCCCACCCTCGGATGGCGAGCGCTGTTCTGGATTCAGCTCGTGCTCCTCGCCATTGCCTTCGTCGTGGTCTCCGCCATTATCCCGCGGCACCTCCACGAGAAGCCCAAGGGAGCGAAGGTCTCCTGGGACGGCATGGACTGGCTCGGTTCGTGGAGCCTCTCGGCGGCGGTGCTCTCGTCGATGCTGGCGCTCACCTTCTTGCCCCATCACCCCTTGACCTCGTCGCTCACGCTCACCCTCATCGCCATTGCGGTCGTCGCTTCCGGGGTCTTCCTCTGGCGGATGACCCACGCCGCCACACCGCTCATCCCGCTCCACTACTTCACGAACCGGAACTTCGTGTTCCCCATGGCGGTCCGCGTCTCGGCGAACTTCGCGTACTTCGGCGGGTTCATCTTGTTCCCGATCCTGATGGAGGTGGGCTACAACGCCTCCACGGGTCGAGTTGGAACCATTTCAGTAGCTCGTCCCATCGTCTTCGCCTTGGCGTCACCAATTGCGGGATACGCGGCGGTGAAGTTCGGTGAACGGTCCACCACCATCTTCGGCACGATCGCGCTGACGGTCTCCATGGCCGTGTTCGCCTTCGCCATGGCCGGTACTTCGGTGTGGTGGTTGGTACTGGCCCTCGGCCTCTCCGGCATCGGGATGGGGGTCGCCATGCCCTCCACCTCGGCGACTATGGCCAACGAGGTCGACGAGCACGAGTACGGCGTGATGTCGGCTGCGCAGCTCATCGCCACCCAGGTCGGTGAAGTGGCGGGCATCCAGATCGTGATCGCCATCCAGGGGGCGAAGCTCCGAGCGCTCGGCCCGCACCCAACCCAAGCCGAGAAGCTGTCGACCTTCCACCTGTCGTACTGGGTGGGGGCAGCAGTTGGACTCGTCGGCGTGGTGGCTGCTCTGTTCATGCGCTCGATGGATCGCCGAACCCGGCCGAGTGAGGCCGAACCGGTCCTCGAGATCTAACTCAGGCGGTGATCGCCCGGATGGCCTCGGCGTAGGCGGTGGCGTCGCCGTCCATGGGCTGCTGGGCGAGGGCCATCAACTTCGTGATGTCGCCTTCGACTCGGATCTTGTTGGCGAGGAACGCCTGCATGGCAGCTTGGGGGTTGCCCTCGATGAGGATGGCCCGAGCGGTGGCGTAGTCGACGACCACGAAGAGGTCGGCGCCGTCGCGGTGGCCGTGATCGATGACGAGGCCACCTGCGCTCGTGTCGAGGTGGGCGGCGACCTTGCCGGGTTCGAAGGGCGCTTCGTTGACGAGGAGGTTGACGACGACGGAGTGGGTCACCGGCGGCAGTCGATCGGCCCAGGACTCGTACAGCGCCCGTGCCTCGGTGATCCAGGGTTCGGAGAGGAAGATCTCAGCCATTGTGCTCCTCGAAGGTCGTTCGCCGAAGGTTACCGGGCGCCGGTACGATGCCTGCATGGCACACCCCATTCTCCCCGGCTGCGAGCCCCTCTCGGTGGCAGGTTCCGACCTCGGCGTCCTCGTCGTCCACGGCTTCACCGGGTCTCCCGTTTCGATGCGATCCCTCGCCGAGGGTTTCGTCGCCCGTGGCTACAGCGTGGAGATGCCGCTCCTGCCTGGGCACGGGACCCACATCGACGACATGGTCCCGACCCGGTGGGAGGACTGGTACGGCGCCGCTGAAGCTGCCTACCTCGACCTCGCGTCCCGGTGCAGGGCGGTGGCCGTCGTCGGCCTGTCGATGGGCGGTGGCATTTCCTTGGCCCTCGCCGAGAACCACGCAAACGTCGCAGCCCTCGGTCTCGTCAACCCCATGGTGCTCCCCCTCAGCCAAGACCTCCTCGACGGCATCGACCTGCTGCTCGAGTCCGGTCTCGAGGTCTTCGAGGCCATTGGCGGCGATATCGCCATGGAAGGGGTGACCGAGGCGTCCTACGACGGCAACCCGCTCCGGGCTGGTCGGAGCCTGTCGGATGCCATGGAGACGGTGTCGGCGAATCTCGGTGCCATCACCTGCCCGGTCCTCGTCTGCACGTCAGTCCAAGACCACGTCGTCCCACCGGCATCGGCAGACCTCATCCTGAGCGACGTGTCCGGTCCGGTCCGCCAGGTCCTCTTGGAGCGCAGCTACCACGTGGCCACGCTGGACTACGACCGCGAGCTCTTGGAAGCGGAGATCTTCGCCCACGTCGACGCCGTGCTCGGAGGTGCAGCGTGACGAACCCGAACCCCCTCACCGAAGCTGACGTCATCAAGGTGGCCTCCCTCGCTCGTCTCGAACTGCGCCCTGATGAAGTCGCCACCTTCACTGAGCAGCTCGGCTCCGTGCTCGGCCACGCCCAAGACATCGCTGCCCTCAACCTCGAGGGGCTCTCGCCCATGGCACACCCCTTCGATCTCGAGAACGTGCTGCGCGAGGACGTCGTGACCCCGTCGCTCGACCGTGACGCGGTCCTCGCTGCTGCCCCTGATGCAGCCGAACACCGATTCCGTGTCGGCCGGATTCTTGGAGAGGCACCATGACCACGTCCGCCATTTCCCTCGCCCAGGCCATCGCTGCTCGCACGACCACCGCTGCTGCGGCCACCGATGCGGCGCTCTCGGCCATTACCGAACGAGACGGCGAACTCCACGCCTTCTTGCACGTCGACGCTGACGCCGCTCGGGAAGCTGCGAGCGCGATCGACGCTCGCCTTGCCGCCGGTGAGACGGTCGGTCCCCTCGCTGGGGTTCCGGTCGCCATCAAGGACAACTTGGTGATGACCGGGGTGCCCACGACGTGTGGTTCGAAGATCCTCGAAGGGTGGCGTCCGCCCTACACCGCGACTGTCGTTGAGCGACTCATCGACGCCGGTGCGATTCCCATTGGCAAGACCAACCTCGATGAGTTCGCCATGGGGTCCTCCACCGAGAACTCAGCGTTCGGGCCGTCGCTCAACCCCATCGACCCAACCAAGGTTCCCGGCGGATCCTCCGGCGGCTCGGCGGTCGCCGTTGCTGCGGGGTACGTGCCGGTCTCGCTCGGATCGGACACCGGCGGATCGATCCGTCAACCTGCCGCCTTCTGTGGCCTCGTTGGCTACAAGCCGACCTACGGGCACATCTCCCGCTACGGTCTCGTCGCCTTCTCGAGTTCGCTCGACCAAGTCGGACCCTTCACGACCACGGTGGCTGACGCGGCCCTCGTCTCTGAGGTCATCGGCGGCCACGACCATCGTGATTCGACCTCCATCGACGCACCGGCTCCCGGCCTCCTCGAGGCCTGCGGCCGAGGTGTGGCTGGACTGCGGATCGGGCTCTGCAGCGACCTACTCGATGGCGCAGATGCCGCCATCGTCGATCGGGTGCGGGCAGCTGCAGCCGCCCTTGAGGCCGCCGGTGCCACCGTTGTTGACCTCGCCATCCCCGAGCTTCGGCTCGGATTGTCGGCCTACTACCTCCTCGCCCCCGCAGAGGCGTCGTCGAACCTCGCTCGCTACGACGGCGTGCGGTTCGGCCTCCGCGAGGAGCGTGACGACGTAGCTGCGATGAACGTGGCGACCCGCACCGCAGGCTTCGGCCCGGAGGTGAAGCGCCGCATCATGCTCGGCACCTACGCGCTCTCTGCTGGCTACTACGACGCCTACTACGGCCAAGCGCAGAAGACCCGACGGTTGATCACCAACGCCCTCGACGCTGCCTACCAGGGCGTCGACCTCCTCCTCGGCGCCACCACGCCGACCACGGCGTTCGGTTTCGGCGACAAGGTGGCCGACCCGCTGTCGATGTACCTGTCGGACCTGTTCACCATCCCGTCGAACCTGGCGGGCCACCCAGCTATGTCTGTGCCCTTCGGCGCCGACAGCGCTGGACTGCCCATTGGGGTCCAGCTGCTGGCGCCGGGGCGTCGGGATGATCTGCTGTTCGCGGCTGGCGCCGTGCTCGAATCGGAGGTCTCGGCGTGAGTGCCTGGGAAACCATCATCGGTCTCGAAGTCCACTGCGAGTTGAAGACCGCCACCAAGCTGTTCTGCGGCTGCCCCAACATGTTCGGCGATGAGCCCAACACCAACTGCTGCCCCGTGTGCCTTGGGCTCCCCGGATCGTTGCCGGTCCTCAACAAGGGAGCCGTCGAGCTCGCGATCCGTATTGGGCTCGCGCTCAACTGCACCGTGGCACCCTCGACGTTCCACCGGAAGAACTACTTCTACCCGGACATGCCGAAGGACTACCAGATCTCCCAGTACGACCAGCCGCTCAACGCTGGCGGGTGGATCGACCTCCCCGATGGCAGTCGAGTGGGGATCACCCGTGCCCACATGGAAGAGGACACCGGCAAGTCCACCCACCTCGGTGGCACCGGTCGGATCCACGGCGCCGACTCCAGCCTCATCGACTACAACCGCTCCGGCGTCCCCCTCGTCGAGATCGTCTCTGAGCCCGACATGCGTAGCGGCGTCCAAGCCCGTGCCTACGTCGCGGAACTGCGTGCGATCCTGGTCGCCGTTGGGGCCACCGACGGTCGCATGGAAGAGGGCTCGATGCGCGTCGACGCCAACGTGTCGGTGCGCAAGCCCGGCGACCCCTTCGGGACCCGCTGCGAGATCAAGAACTTGAACTCGTTGCGCTCCTTGCAACGGGCCATTGAGTACGAAACGGCTCGCCAGATCGACCTCATCGAGGCGGGGGAGCGCGTGGTCCAAGAGACTCGCCACTTCGACGAGCAGACCGGTCGCACCGGCACCATGCGGTCCAAGGAAGAGGCGACGGACTACCGCTACTTCCCCGAGCCCGACCTCGTGCCGCTCAATCCATCAGTTGCGTGGGTTGATGAGATCCGGTCCAACCTCGCCCCGCTGCCGAAAGCTCGCCGAGAGCACCTCCTCGCCGCCGTTGGTGAGGTCACCCCTGCGCTCGTGGACCTCGTGGCCACGGTCGTCGATCGTGACCTCGACACCTTGGTGCGCGCCGCCATCGACGCGGGGGCGCCAGCACAGCTCGCGATCGCCCGTGCCGCCAATGAGCTCGATGCCGACGGCGCCCTCCCGAGCCCAGCGTCCTTCGCTGGCACCTGCCAACTCGAAGCCAGTGGACGACTGTCGGCCACCCAGGCAAAGCAGGTGCTCTCCGAACTCCTGAGTGACCCCCACGGTGACCCCGCAGCCATTGCCGACCGGCTTGGATTCGTGGCCATGGACGATGGGGCGCTCGACGCCGTGCTCGAGGCGGCGATTGCCGACCACGCTTCGGAGTGGCAGCGCTACTGCGACGGGGATGACAAGTTGGCCCAGTTCTTCGTGGGCAAGGTCATGGCGGCGACCAAGGGCAAGGCCAACGGCAAGGCCGTGATCGCGGCCATCGCTGCTCGCCGCCCGTAAGCACCGAACTCAGAACGCCGCTTCGGCGGCAGTGGATCGTTGAGAGAGGGGGTTTGATCCCCCGACCTATGCTTCGGTCATGGAATCAACGCCCACCAACCCCATGAAGCCGCGGAGTTTCGAGGTCACCGACGGCCCGTCGAAGGCACCGGCACGTGCGATGCTCCGAGCGGTTGGGATGACCGACGCTGACTGGGACAAGCCCCAGATTGGCGTGGCGTCGTCGTGGAACGAGGTCACCCCCTGCAACTTGCCCCTCGACCGATTGGCCAAGCAGGCCAAGGAGGGTGTGCGCGCCGCTGGGGGATTCCCCTTCGAGTTCGTGACGATCGCGGTGTCCGATGGCATCTCCATGGGCCACGAGGGGATGCGGGCCAGTCTCGTGTCCCGTGAGGTCATCGCCGATTCGGTCGAGACGGTGATGCACGCGGAGCGCTTCGATGGCCTCGCCACCTTCGCTGGGTGCGACAAGTCGCTCCCCGGCATGCTGATGGCGGCTGCTCGCCTCAACCTCCCGAGCGTGTTCACCTACGGCGGCACCATCCTGCCCGGCCACTTGGATGGCCGAGCCCTCGACATCACGAGCGTGTTCGAAGCCGTGGGTGCCAACGCGGTGGGGGCCCTCACCGACGAGGAGCTCTCCCTCATCGAGCACCAAGCCTGCCCCTCAGAGGGCAGTTGCGCCGGCATGTTCACCGCCAACACCATGGCCTCGGTGGCCGAGGCTATTGGCATGGCGCTCCCGGGATCCTCCACCGCTCCAGCAATCGACGGTCGTCGCGACGCCTACGCCTTCGCTGCTGGAGAAGCAGTGGTGAACCTCTTGGCCAAGAACATCCGCCCTCGCGACATCATGACCAAGCAGGCGTTCGAGAACGCCATCGCGGTCGTCATGGCCCTCGGCGGTTCAACCAACGCGGTCCTGCACCTCTTGGCGATGGCCGTTGAGGCAGAGGTGGACCTGACCCTCGAGGACTTCAACGCAGTGGCGGCCAAGGTGCCGCACCTCGCCGACACGAAGCCCCACGGTCGTTACCACATGACCGATCTCGATCGGGTCGGTGGCGTTCCGGTCGTCATGAAGGTCCTCCTCGACGCAGGCCTCCTGCACGGGGACTGCATGACGGTGACGGGCAAGACCGTCGCCGAGAACTTGGCCGAGATCAACCCACCAGCACCAGATGGCGACGTCGTCCACCCCTTGAGCGATCCCATCCACGCCCAGGGCGGCATCGCAATTCTGCGTGGCTCATTGGCGCCGAAGGGCTCGGTCGTGAAGGTGGCCGGGATCGACCAGCTGTCCTTCGACGGCACCGCTCGGGTGTTCAACGGAGAAGCCGCAGCCATGGAGGCCATTTTGGCCGGAGACATCCAGCCAGGCACGGTGCTCGTCATTCGCTACGAAGGTCCAAAGGGCGGCCCCGGCATGCGCGAGATGCTGGCCGTCACCGGTGCCATGAAGGGCGCGGGGCGCGGGGGTGACTGCGCACTCGTGACCGATGGCCGGTTCTCGGGAGGCACGCACGGGTTCTGCATTGGACACGTGGCCCCCGAGGCCGTCGACGGTGGCCCCATTGGCCTCGTTGCCGACGGTGACCGCATCGTCATTGATGTGGTGGAGCATCGCATCGACCTCATCGTCGACGCCGACGAACTCGAGCGCCGACGAGCAGTGCTGGTCGCGCCGACGCCGCGGTACACGACGGGCGTCCTCGCCAAGTACGCGCGCCTCGTGACCGGGGCCGAGCTCGGTGCGGTCACCCGGGCCTAGGTGCGCACAATGACCGAGGCCGATGGGTCCGGCACGCAGGACACGCGCGAAGCGTGGTCGACGCGCCGGTGCGCCGTCATCTTCGGAGCGTGGTTGCTCAGCTGCTCCACGGTCTTTTGTTCTGGCGTGTGGCTGCACGGCCATCCTGGTGGTCGGCTCTTCACGGCAGAGCGAGCAGACGCCCAGCAGGAGATCTGGTTCCTCGGGTTCGCGGCCCATGTGCTGAGCCACCTGCAGCATCCCTTCCTCACGAACCTGATGTACGCCGGTCAAGGCGGCGTCAACACCCTGTCCAACACCTCAGAGCTCGCCGTTGGGGTGCTCTTCGCTCCGGTGACCTGGATCGCTGGACCGATCGTCACCTTCAACCTCGTCACCCTCCTCGCTCCCGTCGCCACCGGCCTCGTGACGTTCTGGAGCCTCCAGTGCGTCACCGAGCGACGGGTCGGGCAGTGCGTGGCTGCCACCATGGTGGCCTTCGCCCCCAATCTGGTGGCTGCGGCCGTCGGTGGTCACCTCATGGTGACACTCTTCATCTACCCGCCGATCGTGTTCGCCCTCATGACGGACCTCCTCGTCACGAAACGACGGTCCGACATGCGCAACGGCATCTGGCTTGGGTTGGCGACTGCGGTGCAGTTCTTCATCGGGACGGAGCTCCTCGTCATCACCGTTACCGTGACCGCCGTCGCGCTCCTCGTGGCCTGGGTGCTCGCGCCCCGTCGATCGGTGCAGTGGGGCAGCCTCGTTCGAGCGGGGAGTTGGGCGGTTGGGATCGCCGGCGTGCTGCTGGCCTACCCGCTGTGGTTCGTCCTCGCTGGTCCCCAGCACGTCACCGGACCGGCGTGGCCCATCATCCCCTTCGCGAACCACCACCCCGGCGACGTCCTCGGGCTCGGGCACGGCGGGGCCACGTTCACCGCCTCGGGAGTTGGGCTCGGGATCAACACCACCTACCTCGGATGGGCGCTGCTCATCGCCCTGGCCATCTCAGCGCCGCGTTGGCGCGGTCGGACGCCGGTGGTGCTCGCCGTGACGGGCGTCATCTCGTGGTTACTCAGCCTCGGCAATCCCGCTCGAGCCACTGGGCTGTTCGGCGCCGTGTTCCATCCCATGCGCCTCCTCGACCACCTCCCGCTCTTCAACGCGGTGATGGCGGCGCGGTTCGATCTCGGCTGCACCTTCTGCGCAGCGCTCCTCATCGCCTTCTCGGTCGACGGGTGGATGAGGGTCGTGGAGGAACGGTGGGCGGACAACGACCGATCGAAGCGCTTCGGCGGAGGCGTCGTCGGAGCAGCAGCGATCCTTGTGTGCCTCCCAGTTGTGGCCACCTACGGCATTCCGTCAGCGGCGGCCGTGCACGAGCCGTGGTGGTTCGCCGCCCGTGCGAGCAGCCTCCATCCAGAAGGGAACGTGACGGTCTACCCGAACTACCGGACGCTCATGTGGGAGGCGGTGCAGGACTTCCCCTTTCCCATCACCGGCGGCTACGCCATCATCCCCGGAATGGATGGAACGACGAGTCAGGCCTTCGACGTCCCCCGCCCGCTCGACGGCGTGTTGCTCCGTGCTGAGGTGTTGCGGAAGCGACCGAGTGGTCTCGATCTCACGAACGCCACCCTGCCCGATGCACTCGCCACGCTGAAGGAGCGTTCGGTGAGCACCGTGGTGGTGCTCACGAAGGACGCCAACGCCGGCTACGTGGCGGCGACGTTCACGAGCCTGCTCGGGCGAGGTCCGATCGTCGACCACGGAGTGATGGTGTGGCACCACGTCCAGGCAGAGCTCCCTGACCATCCCGTTCCCGGTGCTGCGGCAGCAATTGCGACCTGCGCGTGGCGCTGGCATCGCAGCGCGGCAGATGCGGTGCACTGCAGTGAGATCGTGCTCGCTGCCGCTCGCCACCTCGGCACCTGATGACGACGACTTGGCAGGGATGGGAGCGACGTGGCAGAATGCCGACATGGCTTTCGGACGTCGTGAGGTAGTACGGAGGTAGCGCGACCGGTCCTTTCCCCTCGCGCGTCGCCTCCCACACGGGAGGCTCTTTTTATTTCTCGACCCACTGCACAGCAGAGGAGCACCATGGAACTCACCGGAGCACAGGCCCTGATCAAGGCCCTCGAACACCAAGGCACCGAGGTCATCTTCGGTCTCCCTGGTGGCGCCATCTTGCCGGTCTACGACCCGATCATCGATTCCTCCATCCGCCACATCCTCGTCCGCCACGAACAAGGTGCAGGACACATGGCAGAGGGCTACGCCTTGGCCACCGGGCGCCCCGGTGTGGCCATGGTGACCTCTGGTCCGGGAGCGACCAACATCGTCACCCCGCTGGCCAACGCCTACATGGACTCCACACCGCTCGTGGTGGTGACTGGTCAGGTGGCGACGGGCTCCATTGGGACCGACGCCTTCCAAGAGTGCGACATCACGGGGGTCACCTCTGGAATCACCAAGCACAACTGGCTCGTCACCGATGCCAAGGATCTCCCCCGCATCGTGGCTGAAGCGTTCCACGTGGCAACCACGGGACGCCCAGGTCCGGTCCTCATCGACGTGCCGAAGGACGTCAGCCAATCCATGATGGAGTGGTACTGGCCCGAGGGCACCGCCGATCTCGACTTGCCGGGTTACCACCCACCCGTCGGCGTCGACGACGCAGCCATCGCCGAGGCGATCTCGATGCTCCTCGCTGCCGAGCGCCCCTTGCTCTACGTCGGCGGTGGCGTGATCCAGGGAGGGGCGAGCGCAGATCTGCGGGCCCTCGCCGAGCGCCTCAACCTGCCCGTCGTCACGACCCTCATGGCAAGGGGGGCGTTCCCCGACAGCCATGCCCAGCACCTCGGCATGCCCGGAATGCACGGGACCTACACCGCGGTGACCGCCCTCCAGCGAGCAGACCTCGTCGTCTCCTTGGGTGCCCGCTTCGACGACCGGGTCACCGGCAAGGTCGACGGCTTCGCCCCTCTCGCCAAGATCATCCACGTCGACATCGATCGGGCCGAGCACGGCAAGGTGCGCCACCCCGACCTCGCCATCGTGGCCGACTGCAAGGTGGCGGTCGCTGCACTCGCGAGCGCCGCCGGATCGGCAACCCCGGCCGATCGTTCTGCGTGGTGGGACGAACTCCGTGGCTACCAGGCCCGCTACCCCCTCACCTACGAGCCCCACGACGGCCATGGACTACTCAAGCCCCAGCAGGTGGTCGAGACGCTCCGTGACCTCAGTCCTGCGGGCACCATCGTGGCCTCGGGCGTCGGCCAGCACCAGATGTGGGCCAGTCAGTTCTGGAACTTCGAAGAACCACGGACCTGGATCAACTCCGGTGGAGCGGGGACCATGGGCTTCGCTGTGCCCTCGGCCATTGGGGCCAAGGTGGGACGTCCCGACCGCACGGTCTGGGCCATCGACGGCGATGGGTGCTTCCAGATGACCGCCCAGGAGCTCGTCACCGCACGAGCCGAGGGCATCCCCGTCAAGATCGCGATTTTGAACAACGCCTACCTCGGCATGGTGCGTCAGTGGCAGGAGATGTTCTACGACGAGCGCTACAGCGAGGTCTACCTCTCGCCCGATCTGCCCAACTACGTCATGTGGGCAGAAGCCATGGGCTGCGTCGGCATTCGCGTCGACGACCAGCGTGACGTCGAAGCCGCCATTGAGCAGGCCAACGCCATCGACGATCGGCCCGTCGTCATCGACTTCCGGACCGACGCCAGCGAGAAGGTCTTCCCCATGGTGCCCGCTGGTCTGTCGAACGACGCCATCATGGTCCACCCCTCACAGGAGCAACGATGACCCCAGAACCCATTGAACTGCCGAGTTCCCAGGGTGAACTCCGCCACCACGTCTTGTCCGTGCTCGTCGAGAACAAGGCCGGCGTGCTGTCGCGTGTGGCAGGCCTGTTCTCCCGGCGGGGCTTCAACATCTTCAGCCTGGCCGTGGCCCCGACGGATCCCTCCCAACGGTTCAGTCGGATCACCATCGTGGTCGACGCTGCGTCGGCGCCCCTCAGCCAGATCGTCAACCAACTCGACAAGCTCATCAACGTCGTCGAGATCAGCCACGTGAACGAGCAGTCGGTGGTTGAGCGCGAACTCCTCCTCGCCACGGTTGGCGTCGCTTCGGACCAGATGGCGGGAGCCCTCGCCCTGTGCGCGAGCTTCGGCGCAGAGGTCCTCGACGCCACGGCGAGCGAGGTCACGGTGACGCTGGCCGCTCATCCCGATCAGATCAACGCGTTCTGTGAACTCCTCGCTGCGTACCGTGTCGACCAGCTCCACCGGACGGGCCTCGTGGCCCTGCCTAGACTGACCACTCCGCCGGTCTCGCCGGCTTCTGCCGAACCGACCGATCCCCACTCGAACTGAAGGAGCAACCATGGCAACCATGTACTACGAAGCAGACGCTGACCCGTCGCTCATCGCCGGCCGCAAGGTCGCGATCCTCGGCTACGGCTCCCAGGGTCACGCCCACGCCCTCAACTTGATGGAGTCCGGTGTCGACGTTCGCGTCGGCCTGCGTGAGGGATCGACCTCCATCGCCAAGGCCACCGAGGCCGGCCTCAAGGTGCTGAGCCTCAACGACGCAGCGGCTTGGGCCGACCTCATCATGGTGCTCCTGCCCGACACCGAGCAGAAGGCCGCCTACGACGCCTACATCGAGCCGAACCTGAAGGAGGGCGACGCCTTGTTCTTCGCCCACGGCTTCAACATCCGTTTCGGTCAGATCACGCCGCCGGCGTTCGTCGACGTCGCGATGGTGGCCCCGAAGGGCCCCGGCCACCTCGTGCGGCGCACCTACACCGAAGGTGGGGGAGTCCCCTCGCTCATCGCCGTGCACCAAGATGCCACCGGCACCGCCCACGCCCTCGCCCTCTCCTACGCCCACGCCAACGGTGGCACCCGTGCTGGAGTGCTTGAGACCACCTTCACCGAGGAGACCGAGACCGACCTGTTCGGTGAGCAGGTCGTCCTCTGCGGCGGCATGACCGAACTGGTGCGTGCGGGCTTTGACACCTTGGTGGCTGCTGGCTACCAGCCCGAGTCGGCCTACTTCGAGTGCCTGCACGAGCTGAAGCTCATCGTGGATTTGATGTACGAACAGGGCATCGCCGGCATGCGCTACTCGATCTCGGACACCGCGGAGTACGGCGACTTGACCCGTGGTCCTCGCATCATCAACGAGAGCGTCCGTGAAGAGATGAAGAAGGTCCTCGGCGAGATCCAAGACGGCACCTTCGCCAACGAGTGGATCGCGGAGAACCGCAATGGCCGTCCGAACTACGAGCGCCTGAAGGCCGAGGGTGCAGCGCACCCGATCGAGGTCGTCGGTGAAGAGCTCCGGGCCATGATGCCGTTCATCTCCGCTGGCAAGACCCGCGTCCAGGACGCCTCCGGCGGCTGAGTTTCCCGCCAACGGGGTGAGTGGGCTGGTTCATTGAGGGTGGCATCGCTGTCCTGACGTGTCGGGGAGACAGCGGTGGCACCCTTCACCATGTCGGCCAGCGTGGGCTCATCGAGCCGCTTCGCGAAGCTGGTCCTCGATTCGAGCGAGTTCTCGGAGTTCGTCGCTCGTCGGCCCAGCTCCTGCGCACTTCCCAGCGAGTGCTGCGATCGAGCCCTCAGGGGTTGGACGGACGACGAGGTGCTCCCCGCAGTCGACCACGATGACCGTTCCGGTGCTCTTTCGCTCGAGGATGCTCGCCGGAAGAGTGATGGTGCCGTTGCCGGAGCGGTGACTGGCGGTCGAGGTCATGGGGCGAAGATAGGGACGATTGCGCTGGCCGTCAAGGCCCGAGGCGTTGCGGACTCCCGTTCGTTGCCGCTCGTCGTGGTGCACGGCCGGGACGTCGGTAGGGTGGGCTGATGGGTTCCCGACCGCCGTTCTTTGATGACGAGCTCCGCCGAATTCTGCAGAACTGCGATCGCCGGATCGCTGGCCACGGCCCACGCACAGCCGGAACCATGCTCGCCGGGATTGACCCAGAGACTCCCCTCGACGTCTACGGCAACGGCGGCGTCGTCGCTGAACTCGAACGCGAAGTCGCCACCCTCTTCGGGAAGGAGGCTGCGTTGTTCCTCCCCACGGGAACGATGGCGCAGCAGGCGACGCTCCGGATCCACGCCGACCGGCGGGGACGCAACGCGGTGGTCTTCCACCCGGCGTGCCACCTCGACAAGTACGAGGAGCGGGCCTACGAGCGGCTCCACGGCCTGGTCGGGATTCCATGTGGGCCGATGTTCTCAACCATTACCACCGCAGCGCTCGAGCAGATCCGTGAGCCCTACGCAGCGCTCCTCCTCGAACTCCCGCAGCGAGAACTCGGCGGGGCGCTGCCCACCTGGGAAGAGCTCATCGCCCAGTGCGCACTCGCGTCGTCGAGGGGAGCAGCGACGCACCTCGATGGGGCGAGGATCTTCGAAGCGGCGACCTACTACGAAGAGACCGCGGGCAAGACGATCCCCGACATCGCGGCGCTGTTCGACACCGTCTACCTGTCCTTCTACAAGGGGCTCGGCGGGATCGCGGGATGTTGCGTCGCTGGCGACCAGGCCGTCATCGACGAGCTCAAGCTCTGGAGGATTCGTCACGGGGGTCGGATGTACCAGATGTGGCCCTACGCCGCCTCGGCGCTCGCCGGGTTGCGAATCTACGGTGACCGCTTCGGAGCGTATGTTGCTCACGCTCGAGCCTTTGCTCATGCCGTAGCGGATGAGCCACGAATTGAGGTGCTCCCCAATCCACCGCAGACCTCAATGCTGCACCTGCGAATCACCGGCGACGTCGAGGCGGTGCAGTGGGCAATGGTCGAGGTCGCTCGCCGATCAGGCGTGTGGCTCTTCGGTGGTGCCTACGCCAACGAAGGCCCGAACCTGCAGCGCTTCGAACTCTCGCTTGGAGAGGCGTCGCTTGCGGTTGATCCTCGTGAATTCGCATCCCTCGTCCACGAAGTCTTGGAGATGAGCGACGCAATCTGAGGATCATCATGGAATTCATGCATGGGTGGTCGTGCGGCTGCGACGGTGGTCAACGAGCTCCGTCATTGGGTGAGGGAGGCCTTCTCCGTCGTTGGGGAGGAGGTTGTCCCTTTCGCCGTCGCGATCGAGCGACCCACTTCGTTCGTGAAGGACTGTGAGCCCTCAAACTGGTCGATGCCGATGGAGTGAGGGAACCCACAGGGGAGCGCTTCCGTTCTTCGGGTCCATCGCCGATGATGCGGTCATCACCAGAGGAAGTGGAGGGCGTCAGACGCTCCTCACGATGAATGCAAGCGCGGTCACGCCTTTTTGGAGAAGTGCTCTCTTCGGACTACGGTGACCTTGGTCATTGGTGAAGATTGATCTTCGAATCTTCTGAGGTAGTCCAGTTTGATCCTTTCCGTGGGGACAGGTGCAGCGCGAACACGTTGCGCCTCGCTGCTCGTGAGGGTCTGAAAGGTGAGCGAGGGGAGCGTCATGGGTGCGAGGTTGAAGGGATCTGTGAAGGCGGTCGTAGTCTGGGGTCTGATCGTTGCAGCGACGACGACGGCCGGAGTCACGGGGTCTCTCGTCGCTGCATCCTCTGCAGGTGCCTCGTCACCCCCGGCTCCGGGAACGCTTGCTGTGGTTTTGAGTGGCGGACAGTCATCGGTCCATGGAAATCCGATCGGCATCGCTTTCGACGGCGCAGGCAACCTCTACGTTGTCGAGAACTCCACCAACGAGGTCGTGAGGATTGCCTCGAATGGCACTCGGACGGTCATTGCCGGAACCGGCCAAGCAGGCGCTCCAACTCCTGGGCCTGCGACCAGTTCTAATCTGAACAACCCCTTCGCCGTTGCCGTTGACGCCTCTGGTGACATCTTCATCTCCGACTCCTCGAACAACGTGATCGAGAAGGTCACGCCTGATGGCACGCTGTCAATCGTTGCGGGAACTGGGCAGCAAGGAACTCCGGTTCCTGGGCCTGCGACGAGTTCAAACCTCTTTACTCCCCAAGGTATCGCCGTGGACACCTCAGGCAACCTCTACATCGTCGACCACTACAACCAAGTCATTGAGAAGGTCACCCCTGATGGCACGCTGTCAATCGTTGCGGGAACTGGGCAGCAAGGAACTCCGGTTCCTGGGCCTGCGACGAGTTCAAACCTCCACGATCCGGAAGGCCTTGCCGTTGACGCGGCGGGAAACCTCTTCATCGCTGACAGTGGCAACCAAATGATCGAGAAGGTCACCCCTGACGGCACACTGTCGATCATCGCAGGAAGCGGAGCCTTCGACGCCCCCACACCCGGGCCTGCAACGAGTTCAGGCTTCAAGTACCCCTATGGAGTCACCCCTGACTCCTCTGGCAATGTGTACATCGCCGATTTCATTAACTGCGTAGTTGAGAAGGTAAGCCCCGATGGCACACTGTCCGTTGTTGCTGGGACCGGTCGATTAGGTGCGACAACTCCAGGGCCTGCGACGAGCTCTGATCTGAACTTGCCGATCGATGTTGCTGTCTCTCCTTCGGGCACTCTCTACATCAGTGACTACAACAACGTGCAGATCGATACCGTGATGGCGCGCGTGACGAGCGTGGCGATCTCCAACCTTCCTGCTTCAGCCTCTTCTGGCGGATCTTTTACCCCAACGGTTGTGACCACCGGTGATGGCGCCACCTCGGTGACCAGTTCCACGACCAGTGTCTGCACCGTTGATCCCACTTCGGGCCTCGTCTCCTACGTTGGAGCTGGCACCTGCACCCTCGTGGCCCACGTGGCAGCCGGCACGACCTACGCGAGCGCAGATGGAGCTGATCAGAGCTTCGACGTTGCTGCAGTCGCCCCCACATCACCTGGCACCCCGGTCCTCACCGACAACCACGGATCCATTGGCCTCTCGTGGGCTGCTCCGTCGAGTGACGGTGGCGCAACGGTGACCTACACCGTTCAAGCCTCGGTCAACCACGCAGCCTTTGCTGATGTGGCAACCGGAGTTACCTCCACCTCCTATGCCTACCAAGGCTCAACCGGTGGCACTACCTACGCCTTCCGGGTGAAGGCCACGAACAGCGCAGGGTCAAGTGCCTACTCCTCCTACAGCTGGATCCAGGCCCACTCGGTTGCCCCCTCTGCCCCAAGCACCCCGTCACTGACGGACAACCACGGGTCCATTGGGCTCACCTGGACTGCCCCGAGCAGCCTCGGTGGTGCAGCGAGCGTGACCTACACCGTCCAGGAGGCAACCAACGGTGGAGCGTTCTCAACAGTGGCCACTGGTCTCACCTCCGCCTCCTGCACCTACCAAGGCTCAACCGGTGGTTCGACCTATGCCTTCCAGGTCAAGGCCACCAATGCTGCAGGATCGAGTGCCTACTCGGCCTTTAGCTGGATCCAGGCTCGTTCGGTTGCCCCCGGCGTCCCAAGCACTCCGGTGTTGACGGATAACCACGGTTCCATCACCGTTACCTGGTCGGCCCCAAGCAGCCTCGGTGGCGCAGCAAGTGTGACCTACACCGTCCAGGTGGCAACCAACGGTGGAGCCTTCTCAACGGTGGCAACTGGTCTCACCTCGGCCACCTGCACCTACAACAGCACCACGGCCTACACCACCTACGCCTTCAAGGTGAAGGCCACCAATGCTGCAGGTTCGAGTTCCTACTCCGCCTTCAGCTGGGTCCAAGCCAAGCCCTAGGGCAACGAGCAGTTCACCGAAACACGATGCCCCCGGGGAATCCCCGGGGGCATCGTCATTGGTTGGGGTGGGGAACGTCAGTCCTCGAGTGCACCAAGGCACCACCTCGAAGACTGAGTATTCATTCGCGGTGATCGTCACCAACGGTACTGGCCTGAGTGTGTGGTCCGAGGTGGCAAACCCCCGGTTGCCGGAGGGCCGAAGGCCGCGTCGTTTCGCTATAACTCTGGGAGATTTCGGAGGCGTTCTTCCTTTGTCGCCAAGGATCGATCCCTGACGGAGCGGGATCTTCTCTGCTTCGCGTTCCATCGAAGGTGCGCGGATTGGCCGGATGGTGAGTACCTGGGTGTCCCGTCGGAAGGAGCCCGTTGAATTGACCGGTGTAAACCTTTAGACTAGAAGAGAGATCTACTTTGTCGTTCTGGGAGGTTCGAGAGTGAAGGTTGCGACATTGAGGGTGAAGCATCAACTTCGCAAACTGACTTCCATTGCCGCAGCACTCGCGGCGGTGGCCGCGTTCGGCGTTGCTCAAGCGACGCCATCGGGAGCAGCGGTGCTCAAGCCCAACGCCCCAACCAACGTGAGTGCGGTGGCTGGCAATGCTCAGGCGACCGTGAGTTGGAAGGCGGCGGTCCTCGGAGGAAACCCGTCTTCGTTCACGGCAACGGCAACTCCAGGAGGGCAGACCTGCACCACCGCGAACGGCACCACGCTCTCGTGCACCGTCACGGGTCTGACGAACGGCACGAGCTACACCTTCACCGTCATCGCGACCAACTCGCAGGGCTCCTCGTCTGCCTCATCGCCGAGTGCGGCGGTCACCCCAGCAACCGTCCCAGGTGCGCCAACCCTCGTGGCCGCCACGTCAGGTGATGGCCAGGCAGCGGTGAGCTGGGTTGCTCCTGTCTCAGACGGCGGTGGGGTGATCACCGGCTACACCGTGACCGCCTCGCCTGGTGGAGCCACCTGCTCGACCACCGGTGCGCTCTCCTGCACCGTCACGGGCCTGACCAACGGCACGAGCTACACCTTCACCGTGGTCGCGACCAATTGGGCGGGCTCCTCGTCTCTTTCCTCGGCGAGTTCCGCGATCACGCCAGTTGGGGCCCCTGATGCACCAACGAACGTGACCGCCACGTCAGGCAATGGCCAGGCAACGGTGAGCTGGGTTGCTCCTCCTTCAGACGGCGGTGCGGCGATCACCGGCTACACCGTGACCGCCTCGCCTGGTGGAGCCACCTGCTCGACCACCGGTGTGCTGACCTGCATCATCAGCGGTCTGAGGAACGGCACGAGCTACACCTTCACCGTGGTTGCGACCAACTCGGTGGGGAACTCAGTTGCGTCAGCGCCGAGTTCATCGGCAACCCCTACAGGACCTCCTGGAGCTCCGGCCAATGTGCAGTTGACGGTTGGTGTCGGTCAAGTGGTGGTGAGCTGGTCGGCGCCAACGTGGACTGGTGGTTCGGCTATCACCGGCTACACCGTGACCGCCTCTCCTGGTGGGGCGACTTGCTCGACCACTTCCGCGCTCACCTGCACGGTGACGGGGCTCACCAACGGTCAGCAGTATTCCTTTGCTGTCGTGGCCACCAACGCCAATGGATCGGGGGAGCCGGCTCAAGCTTTCGGCAACGAAGTGAGCCCCGGGGCCTCCTTTAGTCCACGAAGTGCTCAGATTTTGACGACGACGTGCGTGAGCGCAACCTTCTGTGTCGACGGCGGTACCTATAAAGGCTCTGATTACTACACCCAAGCCTTCGTCTCCGTGTTCAACGGCGCGACGTGGAATGACACCGAACTCGCCGGATCGCTGAACACCGAAGGAATGGCTGCAGTCACCTCTGTGTCGTGCACCTCCGCCACGTTCTGCGTAGCCGTTGGCCACTACTACGACTCATCCTCCAAAGTCTTCGCCTCGGTGTTCAACGGCACCACCTGGACCACTTCCGAAGTCGCCGGAGATATCAACACCGGTGGATATGCCGGAGTCAGCTCCGTGTCGTGCACCTCGGCAACCTTCTGTGTCGCTGGAGGTCAATACGAAAATTCGCCCGAAAGGGACCAGGCCTTCGTGTCGGTCTACAACGGCACCACCTGGACCGATACGGAGGTCGTCGGAGCACTGAACACCGATGGTTTTGCCGCAGTCAACTCCGTGTCGTGCACCTCGGCCTCCTTCTGCGTGGCTGGCGGTTACTACCAAGATTCGAACGGCAATGAGCAAGCCTTCGTGTCGGTCTACAACGGCACCACCTGGACTGATACCGAAGTCGCCGGAGCACTGAACACCGGAAGCATCGGCCAGATCCTCTCCGTCTCGTGCACCTCGGCCGCCTTCTGCGTGGCCGGCGGGTACTACACCAATTTTTCGACAAGCTCTCAAGGAGCCTTCGTGTCGGTCTACAACGGCACCACCTGGACTGACACTGAAGTCGGTGAAGGACTGGGCAGCGGCAACGCTCGAGTGAACTCTGTCTCGTGCACTTCGGCCACCTTCTGCGTGGCCGGCGGGTACTACTCCGCTTCCGGCTACGTACAGGCCTTCGTGTCGGTCTACAACGGCACCACCTGGACTGACGCCGAAGTCGCCGGAGCACTGAATGCAACCAATGGCCAAGCCCAAGTCCTCTCGGTGTCGTGCACCTCGGTGAGCTCCTGTGTCGCCGGTGGGTACTTCACTCATTCGGACGAGAACCTCCAGGCCTTCGTCTCCGTGTTCAACGGCACGACCTGGACTGACGCCGAAGTCGCCGGAGCACTGAACACCTCGGACGCAGCCCAGGTCAACTCCGTGTCGTGCACCTCGGCCACCTTCTGCGTGGCCGGCGGGTACTACACCGCTTTCGGCGTTGTACAGGCCTTCGACGTGATGCTTGTGGATCCAAGCGCCACCCTTCCCACGATCCCTGGAGCACCGAGTGGCGTGCGCGCAACTCCAGGCGATGGAAGCGCAGTCGTTACCTGGAGTGCACCATCAGATGATGGCGGGGCGACGATTACCGGCTACGTCGTCACGGCGAGTCCTGGTGGGGCAACGTGCACGACGACTGGTGCGCTGAGCTGCACCGTGACGGGCCTCGTCAACGGGACGTCGTACACGTTCACCGTCGTCGCTACCAACTCGGTGGGGAACTCGGAAGCGTCAACGCCGAGTGCGTCGGCAACCCTCGTAACGGTCCCTGGAGCACCGAGTGGCGTGCGCGCAACTCCAGGCTATGGAAGCGCAGTCGTTACCTGGAGTGCCCCCACAACGGACGGCGGCTCCGCGATTATCGGCTACGTCGTCCATGCGAGTCCTGGTGGAGCAACGTGCACGACGACTGGTGCGCTGAGCTGCACCGTGACGGGCCTCGTCAACGGGACGTCGTACACGTTCACCGTCGTCGCTACCAACTCGGTGGGGAACTCGGAAGCGTCAACGCGGAGTGCGTCGGCAACCTTCACAACAGTCCCTGGAGCACCGAGTGGTGTGAGTGCAGCTCCAGGCGATGGAACTGGAACTGCCGACGTTTGGTGGAGCGCTCCATCAGACGACGGAGGGGCGACGATCACCGGCTACGTCGTCACGGCGAGTCCTGGTGGAGCAACGTGCACGACGTTTGGTGCAACGAGCTGCCCGGTGACCGGCCTCGTCGACGGGACCTCGTACACCTTCACGGTGACGGCGACCAATGCCGTTGGCGCTGGTGCCCCGTCATCACCATCGGGAGCCGTGATCCTGAGCGGCCCAGTGGTCGTGGCGCCCTCGGCTCCGGGAACCCCGGTCCTCACCGACAACCACGGATCGATCTCGCTCTCGTGGTCGGCGCCAACGAGCGATGGTGGTGCCACGGTGACCTACAAGGTCGAAGAGCTGACCAACCACGGTTCGTGGAGCGAAGTAGCGACGGGCCTCACGTCCCCGAGCTACACCTACCAAGGCACGACGGCGAAGACCACCTACTCCTTCGCCGTCATCGCTGCCAACAGCGCAGGTCAGAGTGCGTGGTCTCCTGTGGCCTACCTCAAGGCCGTCGCCGTCAAGCCTTCGGTTCCAGGAACGCCTGTCCTCACCGACAACCATGGATCCTTCACGGTCACCTGGACACCGTCGGCGAACAACGGTGGTGACGTCGTGACCTACAAGGTCGAAGAGCAGACGAACTCCGGGTCGTGGACCCAGGTCGCCTCAGGTCTCTCGGCGACGAGCTACACCTACCAGGGAACGACGGCCAACAACACCTACTGCTTCGCGGTGATCGCCGTCAACAGCGCGGGCCAGAGTGCCTGGTCGTCGCCGTCGTACCTCAGGGCGTCATAGGGCTGACCTCTTCACTGTTGTGCAATGCCCCCGGGGAGTTCCCCGGGGGCATTTCGCATTCAGCGCCAAGCGATGCCCCTCACGGTTTGGCGATCCTCTCGACCTCGTGAAGCGGTTGACGTCGGCGTTTTGGCCGAGCTGGTCACTGGGCGGGCATCCCTTCGGGAAGCGTCAACTCAAGTTGACAGTTCTAGACCTTTGGACTAAAAGAGAGGTCTAGTTTGTCGTTCTGGGAGGTCCAAAAGTGCAGATCGTGACGTTGAGGGCAAAGCATCAACTCCACAAACTGACGTCTATCGCGGCGGCACTCGCGGCGGTGGCCGCGTTCGGTGTTGCTCAAGCGACGCCATCGGGGGCAGCAGTGGTCAGGCCCAATGCCCCGACCAACGTGAGTGCGGTGGCTGGCAATGCGCAGGCAACCGTGAGTTGGAAGGCGGCGATCCTCGGAGGAAACCCGTCCTCGTTCACGGCAACGGCAACTCCAGGAGGGCAGACCTGCACCACCGCGAACGGCACCACGCTCTCATGCGCTGTCACGGGTCTGACGAACGGCACGAGCTACACCTTCACCGTCATCGCGACCAACTCGCAGGGCTCCTCGTCTGCCTCATCGCCGAGTGCAGCGGTCACCCCAGTGACCATCCCTGGTGCGCCAACCAGCGTGACCGCCACCTCGAGCGACAGCGAGGCAACGGTGAGTTGGAATGCTCCTGCCTCAGACGGTGGTGCGGTGATCACTGGCTACACCGTGACCGCCTCCCCTGGTGGAGCAACCTGTTCAACGAGTAGTGCGCTCTCCTGCACCGTCACGGGCCTGACCAACGGCACGAGCTACACCTTCACCGTGGTAGCCGCCAACGCAGTGGGCGACTCGGCGGCATCAGCGCCGAGTTCGTCGGCGACCCCCTCAACACTGCCGAGCGCACCAACTAATGTGCAGTTGACGGCTGGCGTTGGTCAGGTGGTGGTGAGTTGGTCGGCGCCAACGTCATCTGGTGGGTCTCCGATCATCGGATACACCGTGACCGCCTCTCCTGGTGGCAAGACCTGCTCGACAACTTCGGCGCTCACCTGCACGGTGATGGGGCTCACAAACGGGCAAAGGTATTCCTTTGAGGTCGTGGCTTCCAACGCCGATGGAGCGAGCGTGGCGGCCAAGGTCTTCGGCAATGAAGCGAGCCCAGGAGCTTCCTTCAACTCCAACTGGTATTCGCTGGATGCGACTTCGTGTGTGAGCGCAACGTTCTGCGTCGGTGGCGGGTACTATGAGGATTCAACCGAGGCGTACCAAGCCTTTGTCTCCGTGTTCAACGGCACTGCGTGGACTGACACCGAAGTCGCCGGAACACTGAACGCCGGTGGCAACGCCTACGTCAGCTCCGTGTCGTGCACCTCCGGCACATCCTGCGTGGCTGCTGGAACCTACACGGATTCCAATTATGGATATCAAGCGTTTGTCTCCGTGTTCAACGGCACTGCGTGGACTGACACCGAAGTCGCTGGAGCGCTCAACACCCGCGGTAACGCCAGAATGAGCTCGGTGTCGTGCAACTCGGCAACTTCCTGTGTGGCTGGTGGCTCCTATGAGGACAGCTCCGGCACTCACGCGTTTGTTTCAGTCTTCAACGGCACCACCTGGACTACCTCCGAGGTCGCCGGGACCCTGAACTACGGTGGGAACGCATCTGTTAACTCCGTGTCATGCACTTCCGGGGCATCCTGCATCGCCGTCGGGTATTTCGAAGATTCGAGCTACCACCCCCAAGCCTTTGTTTCAGTCTTCAACGGCACCACCTGGACTTCCTCCGAGGTTGCCGGGACGATGAACGCGGGTGGACGCGCCTCATTCACCTCGGTGTCGTGCACTTCGGCGAACTTTTGTGTGGCCGGCGGATCCTATCGGGATGTGAGCGGCAGCAGTCACTCATTCGTTGCAGTTTTCAACGGCACGACCTGGAACACCTCCGAAGTCGCCGGGACGATGAATGCCGTGGGCTACGCCAACGTCTTCTCCGTATCGTGCACCTCGGCCACCTCCTGTGTGGCGAGTGGGGCCTACGCAGATTCGAACCATCGATATCAAGCCTTCGTTTCAGTCTTCAACGGCACGACCTGGACAGACTCTGAAGTCGCCGGAGCACTCAACGTCATCGGCGCAGCAGCCACCTCCGTATCGTGCACCTCGGCCACCTACTGTGTCGCCGGCGGGTATTACGCGGACGAGAATTACACCTACAACGCCTTCGTTTCAGTCTTCAACGGCACCGCCTGGACAGACACTCAAGTTGCCGAAGAGCCATCCGTGAGCGTTCAAGCCCAGTCCGTCTCATGCACCTCGGTAGCGTTCTGCATTGCCGCTGGATCGAGTGGACCACATTCCTTCGTCGTGACACCTGCGAACCCAAGCGTGACACTCCCTACTAGCCCTCAAGCACCAAGTGGTGTTGCAGCAACACCGGGTGATGGGAGGGCCATCGTCGCGTGGAGTGCGCCGTCCCGCGATGGAGGATCATCGATCGCGAGCTACACCGTGACGGCGAGTCCTGGCGGTAGAACGTGCACAACCAGCGATGGATCAACGCTCACCTGCACGGTCACTGGCCTCACCAATGGCGACAGTTACACGTTCACTGTCGTTGCAACCAACGGGGTTGGGGCAGGAGCAGCTTCAGACCCGTCATTTGCTGTTATTCCGATCACCCATCCCGATGCCCCAACCAATGTCTCGGGAACTGCAGGTATCGGGCAGGTCACCGTGAGTTGGACAACGCCGAATAGCGGTGGCTCGCCGATAACGGGATACACGGTGACGGCGAGCCCCGGAGGGGCCACCTGCGCAACGGTCACCGGCGATACCACGAGTTGCATCGTGAATGGGTTGGCGAGTGGAGCCAGCTACACCTTCACGGTGACCGCGACCAACAGTGCTGGAACGAGTGTCCCCTCGTCGGCCTCAAGTGTCGTCGTGACCTTGGCAGTCCCTGGAGTGCCAACCAGCGTTGTCGCTACTGCCGGAGATGGGCAGGCAACGGTACGTTGGACGGCACCAACATCTGATGGAGGGACACCGGTGACGGGGTACTCCGTCCAAGCATTGCCCGGTGGGCAGACCTGCGCAACGACCGGGAGTACCAGCTGCACCATCACCGGTCTTCGAAATGGAGTGAGCTCGACGTTCGAGGTGAGCGCAACGAACCTCGTCGGGTCATCGGATTGGTCAGCGGCGAGTGCGCCAACCACCTTCGTCGCGCCGCCCAGTCCGCCGACCAGCCCTGCGGTGAGCCTTGATGCCGGGCAGATCGTTGCGTCCTGGAGCGCTCCGTACTCCGACGGTGGGTCTCACGTCACGTCGTACACGGCGACGGCGAGTCCGGGAGGGGCATCATGCACCACCTCTGGCGACCTGACGTGTTCAATCTCCGGACTCACGAATGGCGTCACCTACATGATCTCCATCGTGGCAGCGAATTCGGCTGGTACGAGTAGCCCGGTGTCGACGATGTGGATGGACGCGGAAGTTGGGGGATCACTGAACCCCTACAGCGCGACGGTGAACGCGACGTCGTGCCCAACGGCAACGTTCTGCGTTGCTGGAGGTTTCTACCGGGATCGTACTGGGCACCAGGCATTCGTCTCAGTCTTCAATGGCACGACGTGGAGCGATGTTGAACTCGCTGCGTCGCTGAACTACAAGGGCTACGCGTCGGTCAACGCAGTTTCATGTCCGACGACAACATTCTGCGTTGCTGGAGGCTCCTACGAGGACAACGTGTACCACCAACAGGCATTCGTCTCTGAATTCAACGGAACGTCGTGGACCGACACCGAACTCGCTAGCTCCCTTGATGCTCGTGGGATCGCTGAGGTCACCGCCGTCTCCTGTAGCTCAGCGACCTTCTGCGTGGCTGGCGGCGACTACCAGACCCCCTCATTCGACGACAATGCCTTCGTCTCGGTCTTCAATGGGGCCACCTGGACCGATGCTGACGTCGCTACCGCGCTCAACGTGGGGAGCCTGGCTGGCGTCAGCTCCATATCGTGCACCTCGGCGACCTTCTGTGTCGCCGGCGGGTACTACGCCGACGCATCGTTAAGTCGCCAGGCATTCGTCTCCACGTTCAACGGAACGTCATGGACGGATAGTGAGCTTGCGAGCACGCTCAACGTCGGCGGGGGAGCCTCGGTTTCGTCCGTCTCGTGCACCTCGGCAGCCTTCTGCGTGGCCGGTGGTAAATACTCCGACATCGACGGAGGCACGCAGGCCTTCGCGTCGGCATTCAATGGGACGTCGTGGAGCGACGTCGAGCTCGCGGGAGCGCTGAACACCGCGAACCTTGGAACGGTGAACGCCGTTTCGTGTGTGAGCCAAACGTTCTGCTTCGCGGTCGGGTCCTACGAGAACGCAACGAGCCAACAGGCCTTCGTCGCACGTTTCGATGGTGCGCAATGGTTGGCCGACACGGTCGCAACTGTGCTCAACGTTGGGAGAAGCCCGGCGATTCCGAGCGCCACGCTCTCGGAAGTCTCCTGTGCAACGACAACCATGTGCGTCGCCGGTGGTTCCTACACCGACGCCACAGGCCACAGCCAAGCGTTGGCCTCGACGTTCAACGGCACAGACTGGATCGACTCTGAGGTGGCAGGCGGCTTGAATTCCGGGGGGAACGATCAGGTGAACAGCGTGTCGTGTCCTTCGTCGTCGTTCTGCGCTCTCGGTGGCTCCTACGACTCCCGAGAAGCGTTCGTCTCGTTACTCGGTAGTCTCAGCGCCACGTTGCCGGCGGCGCCGAGTGCCCCGGTTGGCGTTGGAGCTTCCGCAGGTGACGGCCAGGCTGCAGTGACGTGGAGTGCGCCGACCTCGGACGGTGGATCCTCAATCACGGGGTACACCGTGACGGCCAGCCCCGGCGGTGCAACGTGTTCGACGACTGGTGCGCTGAGCTGCACGGTGACCGGCCTCGTCGACGGGACGTCGTATACCTTCTCGGTGTCGGCGATCAATGAGGTTGGGACTGGGGCTGCGTCGTCGTCGCCCGCGGTTACCCCGAGCGCACCAGTTCTCGTGCCACCAACGACCCCGGGAACGCCGTCGCTCACGGACAACCACGGATCCATTGGCCTCATCTGGTCTGCGCCGAGCAGCCTCGGTGGTGCAGCCAGCGTGACCTACGCCGTCCAAGAATCGACCAATGGTGGCGCCTTCTCCACAGTGGCGACCGGTCTCACCACTGCGTCCTACACCTACCAAGGCTCAACCGGTGGTTCGACCTACGCCTTCAAGGTGAAGGCTACGAACAGCGCCGGATCGAGTGCTTACTCCTCCTACAGCTGGCTCCAGGCCCACTCGGTTGCCCCCGGCGTCCCGAGCACCCCGGTGCTGACGGACAACCACGGTTCGATCACCGTGACCTGGACGGCCCCGAGCAGCCTCGGCGGTGCAGCCAGCGTGACCTACGCAGTCCAAGAAGCCACCAACGGTGGCGCCTTCGCAACGGTGGCGACCGGTCTCACGTCCGCCTCCTACACCTGCCAAGGCTCAACCGGTGGCACCACCTACGCCTTCAAGGTGGAGGCTACGAACAGCGCCGGATCGAGTGCTTACTCCTCCTACAGCTGGCTCCAGGCCCACTCGGTTGCCCCCGGCGTGCCGAGTACCCCGGTGCTGACGGACAACCACGGTTCGATCACCGTGACCTGGACTGCGCCGAGCAGCTTCGGTGGTGCAGCGAGCGTGACCTACACCGTCCAAGAAGCCACCAACGGTGGCGCCTTCTCCAC
>Ga0208877_1000119_pt1 | contig 28181 bp, 25 predicted proteins | sample CryBogCBH29Jun09_FD_184624 | JGI IMG/M metagenome (GOLD analysis project Ga0208877, IMG submission 184624) | Freshwater microbial communities from Crystal Bog, Wisconsin, USA - CBH29Jun09 (SPAdes) | ecosystem: Environmental > Aquatic > Freshwater > Lake | place: Crystal Bog, Wisconsin, USA...
GGTCTACGCCGACCCCCACCCCGCACAGCTCCTCGATGGAGGAGGGGCTCCGGTCGTGGTGCTGCGCAGCGGCCTCTTGAGCGCAACCCCGGAGGTCTGCGTGCTCGGCGGAGGCCGCCCTCGGTCACTCGATACCTATGGAGGGCCATGGCCGCTCGTCGAGCGGTGGTGGGTGGCGCAACGACGTCGAGCACGACTGCAGGTGGTCTGCAGCGATGGGTCGGCGCTCCTCCTCATCTTCGAGCACCGGCAGTGGTGGCTCGAGGCGGTGTACGACTAGCGATGGCAACCTACGCAGAACTCCACGTCCACTCAGGATTCAGCTTCCTCGATGGGGCGAGCGATCCCGAAGAACTCGTCGCCGAAGCCGTCCGCCTCGGGCTACCTGCACTCGCCCTCACCGATCACAACGGTCTCTACGGCGTGGTCCGGTTCGCCACCGCAGCTCGGGCGCTCGGCCTCGGCACCATCTTCGGGGTTGAGGTCACGCTCGGCGGTGGGGCACCGAGGACCGGTGTGCCAGACCCCGCTGGTGAGCACCTGGTCCTCCTCGCTCGAGGGCCATCGGGCTACTCCGCGCTCTCTGCCATGTTGGCGGATGCCCACCTCGCCCGCGGCGAGAAGGGCGAACTCTCGGTGGGCCTCGATGACCTCGGTGCGGCGGCGCAGGGAGCGTGGCACGTACTCACCGGGTGCCGGAAGGGACCCCTCGCCACCGCGCTCATGACCGATGGCCCCGCAGCAGCTGGTCGGGCGCTCGACCGTCTCGTCGCCACGTTCGGTCGAGACCACGTCGCCGTTGAGCTCTGGGACCACGGCCACCCACTCGACTCACAGCGCAACGACGTCCTCGCCGAGCTGGCGGTTCGCCGAGGCGTCGACCTCGTCGCAACCAACAACGTCCACTACGCCCGTGCTGATGATTTCCCTCGGGCGACCACCTTGGCGGCAATCCGAGCCCGTCGACCCCTCGCGGAACTCGAGGGTTGGCTCCCCGGTGCGCCGATGGCGTGCCTCCGCAGTCCCGAGGAGCAGGCACGTCGATTCGCTCGCTGGCCGGGGGCGGTTGAGCGAGCTGGGGAACTCGGTGCGGCGCTGGCGTTCGACCTAGCGCTCGTGGCCCCGAAGCTCCCCGACTTCCCCGTGCCTGCGGGTATGGATGAAGACACCTACCTCCGCCACCTCGTCGAAGAGGGTGCACGGCATCGGTATGGGCCTCGTGAGCGTGAGCAGGTTCCAGGAGCGTGGGCGCAGATCGACCACGAACTCGCCGTCATCTCGCAGCTCGGCTTCGCTGGGTACTTCCTCGTGGTCTGGGACATCACCGAGTTCTGTCGGCGTTCCACCATCTACGCCCAAGGTCGCGGGTCGGCGGCGAACTCTGCGGTGTGCTTCGCCCTCGGGATCACGAACGCCGATGCGGTCCGACTCAACTTGTTCTTTGAGCGGTTCCTCTCCCCAGCCCGAGACGGCCCACCCGACATCGACGTCGACATCGAATCGGGGCGACGCGAAGAGGTGATCCAGTACGTCTACGCCCGCTACGGGCGGCGCCACGCTGCCCAGGTTGCCAACGTGATCACCTACCGGACCCGCTCGGCCATCCGAGATGTCGCCGCCGCGCTCGGCTACTCCCTCGACGAGGCGGCTGCGTGGACAGGGCGGGTCGACGGACCGACGAGCCCATCGGCTGACGGCAGCGTGGCCCCGGATCAGGGAGTCGACGCCGCGGGGGTGCCGCCCCTCGTCGAAGCGCTCGCCAGCGATCTCCTCCATCGACCTCGCCACATGGGGATCCACGCTGCGGGCATGGTGATCTGCGATCGCCCCATCGTCGAGGTCTGTCCGGTGGAGTGGGGGAGAACCCCGGGGCGCAGCGTGCTCCAGTGGGACAAGGACGACTGCGCGGCGATTGGGCTCGTGAAGTTCGACCTCCTCGGCCTCGGGATGCTCGAAGCGCTGCATCGGATGGTCGACCTCGTCGAGCACCACGAGGGGACCGCCGTCGACCTCGGAGCACTCCCGCAGGACCCTGCGGTCTACGACCTGTTGAGCGCGGCCGACACCGTCGGGATCTTCCAGGTGGAGTCTCGGGCCCAGATGGCCACGCTGCCCCGCATGGAGCCTCGGTGCTTCTACGACCTCGTCATTGAGGTTGCCCTCATCCGGCCTGGCCCGATCCAGGGTCGAGCGGTCAACCCCTACCTCCGTCGACGCCGTGGTGAAGAACCGGTGACCTACCTCCACCCCCTCCTCGAGCCCATCCTCGAGCGGACCCTCGGTGTTCCCCTCTTCCAAGAGCAACTCATGGAGATGGCTGTTGCCATTGCCGGCTTCAGCGCTGCTGAGGCCGATGAGCTGCGCCAAGCGATGGCGTCGAAGCGATCGAGTGAGCGCATGGAGCGACTCCGAGATCGCCTCTACGCCGGCATGGCCACTCGTGGGGTCACCGGTGCCGTCGCCGACCAACTCTTCGACGCCCTCGCAGCATTCGCCAACTTCGGCTTCCCCGAGAGCCACGCGGTCTCCTTCGCCCACCTCGTCTACTGCTCAGCGTGGATGAAGCTCCACCACCCTGCAGCCTTCACCGCGGCACTCCTCAACGCCCAACCCATGGGGTTCTGGTCGCCACAATCGCTCATCGCTGATGCCAAGCGGCACGGCGTCGGCATCCGTCGACCACACGTGCAGCACTCGAGCAGTGACGCCACACTCGAGCGCACCGGTGAGGGAACGTTGGTGGTCCGTCTGGGGTTGACCACGGTGCGCGGTCTCGGCGCCGGCCTCGCCACCGCCATTGCCGAGGGGGCACCGTGGGCGACGCTCGAGGACCTCGTCGCTCGTGGTGGTTGCGACCAAGGAAGCCTCGAGGCACTGTCGGTTGCTGGGGCGCTCGATGGACTGGGATCGGTTGGGATACCACCCCGTCGCTCGAGTCGCCGAGATCTGCTCTGGGCGTCTGGTGCCGCTGCGCAGGCAACACCTGATCGCCTCCCTGGAATCGTGGTGGGCGTCGCTCCTCCCGTGCTGCCCGAGCCAACGGCGATCGACGCAGTGACCGATGATCTGTGGGCCCTCGGGCTCACTCCGGATCGGACCGTCCTCGAGCTCGTCCGAGGCGACCTCGATCGACGAGGCGTTGTCCGGGCGAGCGATCTCCTCGCCGCCGAGGCGCAACGGGTGCTCGTGTGCGGGGTGGTCACGCATCGCCAGCACCCCGAAACAGCGTTCGGTGCGGTCTTCTGCAATCTCGAAGATGAGACCGGCCACGTCAACGTCATCTTCTCCAAAGGAGCATGGGCTCGGTGGAGAGGCGTGGCTCGCCACAGCCCGGTGCTCCTCGTCCGGGGTCAACTCGAACGAGCGCATGGGGTCGTCAACGTAGTGGCCGAGCAGGTCGAGGCCTATCGACCAGGAGCGCCCACGCCCCCCTCTCGGGATTTTCGCTGAGGGAATACCCGTTCTTTCAAGATGTAGCAAGAGGTGCTACATTTGTCGCATGGCAACGACCATCCCTCAACGCGAACTGCGAAACAACAACGCCGCCATCATTGATGCCGTAGCCAATGGGGCATCATTCATCGTGACCCGTCGTGGTGAGCCCATCGCCGAGCTCCGGCCAATCGCTGCGTCGAGGGATGCCTTCGTCCCGAAGTCAGTGCTTCGAGGGTTCATTGGCGTTGGGCCGAAGATTGATCTCGCGTCACTTCGTGAAGATATCGACGCGTTTATGGACAGCGATCTGGTGGCCGAATGAAGGGCATTCTCGACACGTCAGTGGTCATCGACCTCGACGACGCCCGAGTGGTTGAGTTTCTTCCCGAGTTGACTGCAGTGAGTGCAGTCACAATCGCCGAGCTCGGAGTGGGAGCAGCCTTGGCGAAGGACAGAGTTACAGCAGCACGTCGACAGTTTCGTCTCCAGCAAGTGGAATCCTCATTTCCATCACTGCCGTTTACCGTGAATACAGCACGGCACTTCGCCCTCCTTTCGAGTCACTTGGTAGATCTCGGGATGGCGCACCGACCTCGAATCGCAGACGCCATGATTGCTGCAACGGCTGTGGAGCACGGGATCCCGCTGTACACCAGAGATCGCGGTATGAGCGTCTTCGATCCGTTCTTGAGGGTGTACCTCATTGATTGAACGTCGTCGCCAGCGCGCGGTGGTGCTCATCGCAGCGTGAGCCGGGATAATTCTCCACAGAGTTGAGTCACTTGCTTCTGAGGTTCGACGGCCGCGCAAATTGGTGGTCGTGAGCATCGTGGGCCTCCCGGAGCAAGCCCGAACTGCCAATTACGCTCGTTGGAATTCCACACGGGGGCGAGCGCATGCAACGGTCAACCACACTTCGACGAGACCTCGGTTTCTGGAGCGCACTCCTCGCCTCCGAAGGGGCAATTATTGGGTCGGGATGGCTCTTCGGTGCCTACACCGCAGCGTCCCTCGCCGGTCCGTCGGCGATCATCTCGTGGATCTTGGCCTCGGCCATCATGCTGCTGCTGGCGCTCGTCCACGCCGAGCTCGGCTCGATGTACTCCATCGCAGGAGGAACGAGCCGCTACCCCCACTTCGCCTTCGGGAGCTTCGCTGGAGCGGCCTTCGGATGGTTCTCCTACATCCAGGCCGCAACGGTTGCGCCCATTGAGGTGCTGGCGACGATCCAGTACCTGTCCTCGCTGTCGTGGGCCCATGGGTGGGTGAACGCCAACGGCACCTTGAGCGGCACCGGCATCGTCGTCGCCATGGTGCTCATGGCGATGTTCGTGACGCTCAACCTCATCGGCGTGCGGTGGATGTCCCGCACGAACGACACGGTGACCGTGGTGAAGGTTGCCGTGCCGGTCTTCACCATTGTGGTGCTGGCCATCACGAGTTTCCACGCCTCCAACTTCTCGAGGTTCGGGTTCTTCGTCCCTGGCCACAGCGGGGGATTCAAGGCGGTGATGACCACGATCTCCATCGGCGGCATCATCTTCGCCCTCTCAGGATTCGAACAGGCGATTCAGCTCGGTGGCGAGACCAACAACCCGAGCCGCAACGTTCCCCGGGCGGTCATCTTCTCGATGGTGATCGGCGTGGCGATCTACGTCGCCATTCAGGTGATCTTCATCGCCGCCCTCGACCCCCGACTGCTCCTCCACGCCGGTTCGTGGACGAACTTGGCGTCGACCGGTGAACTGCCACGAGCACCGTTCACGGTGGTCTGCACGGCCGCAGGGCTCGGGTGGATGGGGGTCATCTTGCGCACCGATGCGATCATCTCACCGGCCGGTGCGGGCCTCGTCTGCATGACCTCAGCCAGTCGCATCGCCTACGGCTTGGCGCAGAACGGCTACCTCCCGAGTTCCTTCGCCTACACCTCGAAGCGCACGAAGGTGCCCTTCGCCGCCATCTTGGTGACGTGGTTCATTGGCCTGATCTTCCTCCTCCCCTTCCCGTCGTGGAACCGACTGGTGGGGGTGAGCGCAGCGGCGCTCGTGCTGATGTACGCCGGAGCACCCCTCGCGCTCGGGGCGTTTCGATCCGATCGTCCTGACGCCCCTCGCTCCTACAAGCTCCCTGCGGCCAAGGTTCTCGCACCGCTGGCCTTCGTGGTGTCGAACTTCACCATCTACTGGGCGGGATGGCAGACCTACTCCACGCTCATGATCGTGACGATCATCGGCTTCGTCTTGTTCGGCATCACCCGGGTCTTCGGCCTCAATGAGCGCCGGCTCGACCTCGACCTCCGGGGTGCTCGGTGGATGCTGCCCTACCTCGTCGGCATGGGCGTCATCTCCTACGCCGGCGGATTCGGTCGCGGCGGGATCATCGGGTGGAACCTGAAGTTCACCGATCTCCTGGTTGGCGGCAACGCCGACCTCCCGCTCTACGTCGACCTCGCGGTGCTGACGGTGTTCAGCCTGGCGATCTACGCGCTGGCGCAGTCGAGCCGCCTGAGCCTCCAGGCCCAGGACCGCTACATCGCCCAAGGCACCGATACCACCGAGATCTTCGCCGAGCACCCACTCGAGATCTGATCGACCAACTCGGCTGATCGATGGGGGAGGGTCACCGTGGGTTGGCTTGAGCGCTCACGGCACAGGGGAAGCATTCCCCATGGCGTCCTCAGCGCAGCGACGTGCGCTGCAGATGAGGACATCCGGCGTGCCTAGAGGTTCTCTTCCAGAGTCTCAATGACGGCGTGGCGGTCTTCCTTGGTCACCGGGAGGAAGTACTGGCTGCCGTACTGGAGGTTGAGCTTGCGGAGGATCTTGCCGAGGCCGAGTCCGTACCAAGCCATGGGCACGATGCCGAGGGCGATGGAGCCGAGGCCCACCCACTTGGTCGTGGTGTTGAGGCCAGGGAGCACCTTGGTGAACAGCACGGCCATGAAGATCGCACCGAGGAGCGGCCAGAGGCCCATGAACAAGAAGTTCCCGACCGACTTGAAGATCTGGCGTCGGTACAAGATCACCACTGCGAGGCCAGCCAAGGCGTAGTAGACGCAGATCTGCAGGCCAATGGCGTTGTAGCCGTCGCTCAAGATGTTGTAGATGGATCCGATGTAGCTCGATGCCACGAAGAGGGCGAGTGAGAGCACGGCAACGGTGACCACTGCGGTGATGGGCGACTTGCGCACGCGGTGCGTCGTGCCGAGGCCCTTGGGCAGGGTGTGGTCGCGACCCATGGTGTAAAGCGTGCGCGTGACTTGGATGATGGTGGTCTCCAAGGTGGCGACGGTGGAGAGCAGGATGCCGACGACGATGAGCTTTCCGCCTTGGCCGTGCCAGACGGCTTGGCCCAGCTTGTTGATGATGTCGGCAGAGTTGTTCTGGTCCGTCAGTTCACCCTTGGTGAGCACCATGTTGGTGGCGATGGTGAAGACCTCGAAGAGCAAGAAGACGACGAGCGCCCCGAGGAGGCCGCCGTAGCCAGCGATCTTCTTGGCGTTCTTGGTCTCCTCGTTCAGGTTGGCGGTGACGTCCCAGCCCCAGAAGTAGAAGGCGGCGAGGAGCGCACCTGCCCAGAAGGTATTCCCCGACGTCGAGTGGAAGATCGACGGAGCGAACCAGTGCCAGCTGAACCCAGTCACGTGGTGGGCGTGGAAGAGGGCGAGGCCGGCGAAGAGCAGCAGCAAGAAGATCTCGATGCAGCTCATGATGATCTGTACCGTGACCGTCACGGTCACGCCAGCAGCAACTGCAGCGATCATCAGCAAGAAGAAGAAGGCGCCGAAGATCGTGACCGCAGTGGTGTTCGACGCCCAGGAGTCACTGAAGAGGCTGAGGAGACTCGAACCGGCTGGGAAGGTTGCAATGACCATGAAGATGATCGCGGAGACGATGACGCACCAGCCTGCGATGTAGCCGAGCACAGGGTGGAGGGCTCGTCGCACCCAGGCGTAGCTCGCGCCGGCGTGGGACTCGGCACGGCTCAAGTAGTTGAAAGCGAAGACGATGCCGAACATGAAGAAGCCGCAGTAGAGGAGGGCCGCAGGCCCGCCGTATCCGACGGCTCCAAAGAGGAAGAAGGTGGTGGCCGAGATCGAGTATGCCGGAGCGGATCCGGCAATCCCCATGATCGTGGAGTCGAAGAGGCCGAGGACGCCGCCCTTCAGGGAGTGGTCGTGCTGGTCGCTCGACGACGTGGATACTTCAGCGGCCATGAGGACCTCTCTCTTGCTTGGGGTTATCACCTTCGATGGGAATTGAACGCTCTGACCGTAGCAACTCCGAACGGTGGTGGTGGACATTGGCAGACCCCGAGCGCGGGTCGAACTGGGTACCGTGGTGCATGGATCGATTCGCCGCCATCGTTCGCCCACGGCAACCGCTCGACACCGATGAAGCGTCGACGCTCCTCGGCTTGTTGGATGTTCACCGCGGCGTCTTGGCGACGAAGTGCGCTGGTCTCACTGATGAAGATCTGAAGACCGCGGCGTTCCCACCCTCAGCGCTCACCTTGCTCGGCATCGTCCGCCACCTCGCGGAAGTAGAGCGGTGGTGGGTTGAGGTGGTCTTCCTCGGTGGGGAAGACGTGTCCTTCTTCGGTGGGACCGCAGCAGACGATCGAGACTTCACGGATCTGGACGGCGCTCCAGTGGACGCCGTCATCGACGCGTGGAGCGGGGCGAGAGCCCGAACCGAGGAGGTCGCTCGATCGCACGACCTCGGCACGCACGCCGCCGTCACCCCGCGCTTCATGGGGAATGGTGCCGTTTCGCTCCGCTTCATCGTGGCGCACCTCTTAGAGGAGTACGCACGACACTGCGGTCACGCCGACTTCCTCCGTGAGGCGATCGACGGCGTGACGGGATGGTAGTCAGCGAGTTCTGACGAGCCCCTTGCCGGTGATCAGGGGAAGGTCGAGTGCGGTGACGAGACCTGGGGCTGCGGCCACGACTGCGGGAACGGCGTTCACGAGTCGCATCGCCGTGGCTTTCAACCCCGCGGTGTTGTGGTCACCGTCGGTGCCGAGGAGCTGGAGATCGAGGAGGTAGTTCGGTTCGCCGGTGACCTGGACGCGGTAGCACGAGGCACCGGCCGGTTGGGGCCACTCGGGTGCGAGATCGTCGTGGAGGCGGGTGACGTGTTCGAGCACGACGACCGGCACGCCGTCGACGATGCCACGGAGTTCGAAGTGGAGACCAGCGACGGTTCCCTTCTTCACCGGTCCGGCATCGGTCATCAGGTCCTCAGGTGCCGGCACGCGCTCGTACCACTCCTCGATGCGCTCGAGTTCGAGTCCGAGGCCTGCGGCCAGAATGGCGATGACCGATCCCCACGCCAGGGTTGGCACGCCGGGTTGGAGGAGGAAGGGCACCTCATCCATGGCCATACCGAAGCCCATGATGTCGAAGAGGACCGACGCTTGGTTGTAGGTCGAGTAGTTGCAGATCTCAAAGGCTCGGACTTCTTCGATGCGCTCGGAGATGCCGGTGATCATGAGGGGCAACGTGTCGTTGCCGAAGCCCGGGTCGATGCCGTTGACGAAGATCGACGCTCCACCCGTCTCCGCTGCATCGATCACGCCCTTGGCCAGACCATCGGCAACGCCGTAGGGGTACTGCAGGAACACGGGGCCCGAGGAGACGACGTTGATGCCGGCTTCGAGGAAGGAGCTCAGGTCGGCGAGGCCCTCCATGAGGCGGTCGTCGACCCACGCGGTGTGCACGATGCAGTCGGGCTGCATGGCCAGCAGGGCAGCGGCGTCGTTGCTGGCGAACACGCCGAGGTCTCGACCGAGTCCGGCCAGTTGTCCGGCGTCCTTGCCCACCTTGTCAGGGTTGGAGACGTAGACCCCAACGAGGTCGAGCTCTGGATTGGCGTCGATACCGGCAATGGCGTGTTTGCCGACGTTACCCGTGCTCCATGCGATCACGCGATAGGTCATTGGTCCCCCTCAAGCCACCGAGGCGTTGCGCTCGGTGGACGTCACTCGACGGCAACCGTACACAGCGCCGGACCACAGCGTGCGGAAGGAGGCCATCGCTGCTCCCCAGCGGTTGGCTCGGCGGATGGGCGACCGACAAATGGGGGACGTGCCGTCGCGGTCGGCTGCGGATCTCCTCGTGAAGCTGCCACGGTGCGCAGATCGTCCAATCGCCTGCGTCAGAACAGCGGGGCATCATCACCTAGCCTCCGGTCCATGGCTCAGGTGGTTCGGTGGCAGCTTCGATGGCTCGAGCCAACTCTGCTCCTCACTCGAATCCTCTTCTCCCTGGCCGCCCTCTACCTCGTCCTCGGCGGGTTGCTCGACGTCGGCGCCGTTCGTTCAGCGACCTGGATGGCGATGGTGCCGTTCTTCGGGGTACTCGGAGTCATGGTCTTCACCATGGGGTTCGGGGTGACGATGGCGAAGGCCCACAACCCGGAGCGCTACGCAAAACGAGTGCGACCGTCGTCCATTCCGGCGCGGTACCGGGTCAACTTCTTCGCGACGAGCTACGACCGTCGCGATCTCCACCTCGAGCGCTACGTCCCCAACTACCGTCGATCGATGCGACTGGCGATTGGCTTCGAGGTTCTCGCCGGCGTGGTGTTCATCACCAATTTCTTCACCGTCAGCAATGGTGGAAAGCACACACCGTTCTCCACCGTTGCCCCCATGTTCGCAGCAGCGGAGATGGCGTTCTCGCTGCTCGCGATGCTCGGGCTACGGGGAGCCATCGCGTGGGGAGCAACGCTGGCCAGTCCACCCGAGACTGACTGAGGGCGAGCTCGCCCTGCCCGCCTACAGATCAGGGAACCCAAAGTCGAGGTTCGGGACCTCGAGCCCACCGTCGATCTCCAAGATCTTTCCCGTGAGGTAGCTGCCGGCGGGTGTTGCGAGGTAGGCGACACCGGTAGCGATGTCGTCGACCGTGCCGATCCGGCCGAGCGGCGTGCGCTCTTCCATGTGGGTCTTGAGCTCAGGGCTCGCCATCACGATGTCGAGCGCCGAGGTAGCGGTCGATCCAACGGCGATGGCGTTGACCCGGATCCGTGGGGCGAGGTCCTTCGAGGCCAAGCGGGTGTAGTGGGCGAGCGCCGCCTTGACAGTGCCGTAGGCGAGGTAGCCGCGACCAGCGACTCGACCGACGACGGAGGAGATGTTCACGATCGCCCCACCATCGGTTTCGAGCATGATCGGCACGGCGGCTCGGGTGAGCGCGTGGGCCGTCGTGACGTTGAAGTGGAACGCCGACTCGAGGGTGCGCGAACTGGTGTCGAGGAGCGGGGTGGGCATGCTGCCGCCGACGTTGTTCACGAGGATGTCGATTCGGCCGAACGCCTCCTTGGCTTCGTTCGCCAAGTTGGCGACGGCATCGAGATCGGAGAGATCGCAGGCCACGATGTGCGCTCGGCGACCGTGGGCGGCGACCTTTCCCGCGACCTCCTCGAGCTGCTCGACCGTTCGTGCTGCGATGACGACGTCGGCACCGCACTCGGCGAGGACCTCTGCGCTCCCTGCGCCGATCCCCCGACCGGCTCCGGTGACGATGGCCACCTGGCCGGTGATGTCGAAGCGTTCCTGCAGCATGGTGACCCCCTCAGATCGTTGCGCCACCATACCCAAGTCCGAGGTGGAGCCACCTGTTGCGCCACCTGCGCCCTAGCATCGTTGCGTGGAGCAACCAGAGACCGACGCGGATGAGGTGCACCGGGCGACCAGTTCGGTCGAGCCAGGCTGGAGTGTCCGACGGTGGCCGGCGACGGTCACCCTGCTGCTGTGCATCGCGCTCTACGTGCTCCTGCCTGATCGGTTGATCCTCGGCCCGAAGTGGTTGGTTCCTGCACTCGAGGCGCTGCCGATCATCACCTTGACCTTTGGGCATCCGGTCCGTCACCCCGGCGAGCCGCGGTGGACCCGAATGTTCACGATCCTGACCATCGCCATCATCAACATCGTGAACGTGGCCTCCATCGTGTTCCTCGTCGAGAAGCTGCTCCACGGCACCGTCGACAACGGTCGCGAGCTCGTCTACTCCGCCGTCGCAGTCTGGTTGACGAACTGCCTGATCTTCGGACTGTGGTTCTGGGAGCTCGACCGCGGCGGCCCCGGGGTGCGCAACACGGTGCACGAGCAGCTCCCCGACTTCCAATTCCCCCAGATGACCGACCCTCGCTTCGCTCCGAAGGGTTGGATGCCGCGCTTCGTCGACTACCTCTACGTGGCCTTCACGAACGCCACGGCGTTCAGCCCGACTGACGCCATGCCGCTCACGACTGCAGCCAAGGGGCTCATGGCGATTGAGTCCACTGCCTCCCTCGTGACCGTGGTGGTCGTCGCGGCACGAGCGGTGAACATCCTCCAGGGTTAGTCGAGGTCCATCAGGAGGTGGGCGGAGAGATCGCCCATGAGATCGACGACGACGTGGCGTGCGCTGAACCGCCAGGTCCCGTCCACCTCGGTGAACGCGTCTCGGTAGCGCCCAGCGATGATCGGCTGGAGGGCGAGGGCCCCGGGGACCGCTTGCAGCACGGTGTAGTAGCTCCGTGCGGTTGCGGAATTCCCCGAGCGCTCGATCTGCACGTTGGTGGTCACGTGCTTGGTTCTCGGGGTGCCGTCGTCGTAGCGCCGGGTGGTGGCGCTGTAGAGCGCGGTGAGCACTTCGGCCCCGCTGCGGATGACGTCGAATCCCTCGAAGGTCACCGCTGCTGCGCCGAGGAGCGCGCCGACGCCGGCGAAGTCTCCGGCATCCATCAACTCGGCGTAGGTGTAGATGAGGTTGGCGATCTGCTGTTCGTCGGACATGGCGCGAGGCTAGGTCGCGTCGAGGTAGCGCTGCATGGTCGTGGCCACCTTCGAGGCCCTTCCCTGAGTGCGCTCGGTTCGGTCACCGAGCTCGGCGGCGAGGAGCCCAGCGTTGATGCCGAGGTAGCGGAGGGGTTCTGGTTCCCACTTCGGTGATCGGTGGTCAACCCAGGGGAGGTGGCAGATCGGCGTGTCCAGACCGCAGATGAGGTCAGCGAGGGTCCGGCCCGCCAGGTTGGAGGTCGTCACGCCGTCACCGACGTAGCCGCCGGCTGCAGCGAGTCCGCTGGAGCGGTCGTAGGACACCGAGGACCACCAGTCCCGGGCGACGCCGAGGGGCCCACCCCAGTGGTGGGTGAAGGTCGTCTCCTCGAGGGCTGGGAAGAACTCGAGGAGCGTTGCTCGGAGGTGCGAGGCGACGGATTCGTTCTGGTCGAAGGTCGGGCGGATACGGGAACCGAAGTGGTACGGCGCCCCTCGTCCCCCGAAGGCGAGCCGACCGTCGGCGGTGCGTTGCCCGTAGATGATGAGGTGACGGAAGTCGGCGAAGGTCGGTCGACCGTCGAGGCCGATCGACGCCCAGGTGGTGGCAGAGAGTGGTTCGGTTGCCACCATGAGCGAGTAGAGCGGAGCCACCGTTCGCCGAGTGGCAGCGAAGGTGCTCGTCCACGCCTCGGTGGCGCGCACCACGACGTCGGCGGAGACGACGCCGCGACTCGTGTGGACTTCGGGACCTCTGACCCCGCGTCGAGGGAGGATGGTCGATGCGGCCGTTCCCTCGACGATGACCCCGCCGAGTCGTTCCACCGAGGCGGCCAGTCCTCGGACGAGTTTGGCTGGATGGATGCTGGCGCAGTGGGGGGTGAAGGTCCCGCCACTCGCACCCCCCATATGGAGCAGGTCGGCGACGTCGTCGGGGCCGAGGAGGGTGAGGTCGAGATCCCCGAAGGAGCGTGCGTGGGCAACCTCTGCCTTGGCCCGCTCGAGTTGGACGGCACCACGAGCAACCGTGACCGTTCCGCCCTTCACGAAGTCGCAGGCGATGCCATCGTGAACAGCAGCTGCTCCGATGGCGTCGATGCTCTCGCGCATGGCAGCGCGCATGGCGAGCGCCGCATCGCGACCATGGGTGGCGGCGATGGCCTCGTCGCTCTTGGCGAACAGCGCTGACGCCCATCCTCCGTTGCGTCCTGAAGCGCCGAACCCGCAGACCGCTGCCTCGATGACGAGCACCGACAGGCTGGGATCTCGAACGAGGAGCTCGCGGGCAGTCCACAGGCCGGTGAAGCCCCCGCCGACGATGGCGACGTCGACGCTCCGGTCACCGTCGAGTGCAGGCCGCTGCTCGGGAACCGCATCGAGCGTGTCCCACCACAGCGATCGTGGCGGTGCGGCGTCTGCGGCCGGAGTGCCCATGCTCAGATGCGGTCGAGGGCGCCCTCGAGGACTTCACGGATGATGGAGGTCATGAGCTCGAACTCTGCCGGCCCGCTGATGAGCGGGGGAGCGACCTGGATCACGGGGTCACCTCGGTCGTCGGAGCGACAGATGAGGCCCCTCGCGAAGAGCTCCGTTGAGAGGTAGTCGTCGATGAGACGGTCGCACTCTTCGGCGGTGAAGGTCTCCTTGGTGACCTTGTCCTTCACCATCTCGATGCCGTAGAAGAAGCCGTCACCTCGGACATCGCCGACGATGGGGAGGTCTCGGAGGGACTCGAGGCTGGCTCGGAAGAGCGGTTCGTTGGTGCGGACATGGTCCAAGATGCCCTCTCGCTCGAAGGCGTCGAGGTTGGCCAAGGCGACCGCAGCAGAGACTGGGTGGCCAGCGAAGGTGTAGCCGTGCGAGAACGCGTTCCCGTCTCGGAGGAAGGGTTCCATGATCCGGTCGTGCACGATCGCCGCGCCAATGGGGGCGTACGCAGAGGTCATGCCCTTGGCGCAGGTGATGATGTCGGGCTCGAAGCCGTAGCGGGTGGAGGCGAAGTACTCGCCGAGGCGACCGAAGGCGTTGATGACCTCGTCGCAGACGAGGAGCACGTTGTACTTGTCGCAGATCTCTCGGACCCGCGCCGCGTACCCCGGCGGCGGCACGAAGCACCCGCCGGCGTTCTGCACCGGCTCCAAGATGACGATGGCCACGGTCTCGGGGCCTTCGGCGAGGATGGCGTCTTCGATCTGGTCTGCTGCCCAGCGACCGAAGGCAACCGGGTCATCGCTGTGGATGGGGGCTCGGTAGAAGTTGGTGTTCGGCACGCGTCGATTCCCGGGAACGAGGGGCTCGAAGAACTCCTTGTAGGGATCGATGGCCGTCATCGCCAAGGCGCCCATGGCCGTGCCGTGGTAGGCGATCTCTCGACTGATGGACTTGGTCTTGTTCGGGTGGCCGGTGAGCTTGAAGTAGTTCCGAGCGAGCTTCCACGCCGACTCGTTGGCCTCTGCACCACCGGTTGTGAAGAAGATCCGGTTGAGGTGCTCAGGGGCGATGGAGGCCAGCCGTTCAGCCAAGTCGATGACTGGGGGCGTGGCGTAGTTCCACACGGGGAAGTAGGCGAGCTCTGCTGCCTGCTTGGCTGCAGCTTCTGCGAGGTCGGTTCGACCGTGACCGAGTTGCACCGTGAACAGGCTCGAGATGCCGTCCAAGTAGCGCTTGCCGTTGCTGTCCCAGACGTAGCAGCCCTGGCCGCGCACGATGATCGGCACGGGCGAGTCGTTCGTGAACTTCCCCATGTTGGCCATGGCCATCCAGAGGTTGCGGTGCGCGCGGGCAGCCATTCCCTCGGTGTCGAAGTGTTCAGTGGTCATCGGGTCCCCCAGGTGAAGGTTTGTTTCGTGAGTTTCAGATACATAAAGGTTTCGACTTCGGTGACGCCCGGAATGGATCGGACGGCGTCGTTCAAGAGGTGGACGAGGGCGGCGTCGTTCTCGGCCACGATCTCGGCGAGGATGTCGTAGGAGCCAGCGCACATGACGACGTAGTTGCACTCGTCGATGGACGCCAGCTTGTCCGCCACGATTCGAACATCGCCGTGGACTCGGATGCCGACGAGGGCTTCTCGGGTGAACCCGAGTTGCAACGGATCGGTCACCGCAACGATCTGCATGATCCCGAGGTCGCGCAGGCGTTGTACCCGTCGACGCACCGCAGCTTCGGAGATGCCGACGGCATCGGCGATTTGGCCGTAGGGGCGACGCCCGTCGCGCTGGAGCGCCTCGATGATGCGACGGTCGGTGTCGTCGATGAGGGGAGCGCCCTGCGGGCTCCGCTCACGTGACGCCGGTACGTCTGTGGTCTCTCTCGAGGTGGTCATGGTTGGTCCTCGCCGCTCCGTGGAGAAGGCGTGTGACGAAATACTACATGGAACTGCCCTGTCGTGCATGAATCCGTCACCAATGCACGAATTGAGGTCGAATTGAGGCCTCGGTGAGAGTTGCCCGGACCTCGCCCGTCTGTAAGGGTAAGGAGGCGAGTTGGTGGCAACTCGCAGCGGGGGTTGCCCGCCCAACGTCGAGGAGTGGCTGTGGACCGGTTGAAGAACTTCATTGGCAACGAGTACGTCGAAGCGAGTGGCCAAGGCGTCACCGAGATCATCGACCCCTCGACCGGTGAGACCTACCTCGAAGCCCCTATCTCCAACGAGAGCGACGTCGACCGAGCCTTCGCTGCGGCATCGTCGGCCTTCAAGATCTGGGGTCGTACCACGCCTTCGGAGCGGTCGCTGGCGCTGTTCCGCATCGCCGACGCCCTCGTGGCTCGAGCCGACGAGCTCGTCGCCGTGGAGTCTAAGAACACCGGCAAGCCGATTCCGCTCACCCACCAAGAAGAGATCACCCAGATGGCCGACCAGATTCGGTTCATGGGATCAGCAGCTCGTCTCTTGGAGGGCCGTGGCGCCACGGAGTACATGGCCGGGATGACCTCCTACATCCGTCGGGAGCCCGTGGGGGTCTGTGGAGCGGTGACCCCGTGGAACTACCCCTTCTTGATGGCGGTGTGGAAGTGGGCACCTGCAATCGCTGCTGGGAACACCATGGTGCTCAAGCCCAGCGACACGACGCCGGCCTCCACGTTGCTGATGGCCGAGATCATGAGCGAGTTCCTCCCCGCCGGTGTGTTCAACGTGGTCGTCGGTGACCGCTCAACCGGCCACGCGCTCGTCCAGCACAAGACGCCCCGCATGGTCTCGCTCACCGGCTCGGTGCGCGCCGGCATGGACGTGGCCGCAACCGCTGCCCCTGACCTCAAGAAGGTCCACTTGGAGCTCGGCGGCAAGGCTCCGGTCATCGTGTTCGACGATGCTGACCTCGAGCTGACCGCAGCGGGCATCGCTGGGGCTGCGTACTTCAACGCTGGCCAGGACTGCACCGCAGCTTGTCGAGTCCTCGTGAGCCCGAAGATCCACGGCGACCTCGTCGAGGCCCTCGCTGCAGCGGCAGCGAACACCCTCGTCGACGGTCCGTGGAACAACGATGCCGAGGTTGGTCCGCTCAACAACGTGAACCAGCTGGCTCGGGTCCAAGGCTTCATCGACCGCACCCCAGGCCACGCACGCATCGTCCAAGGTGGTCACGCCATGGGCAAGGGCTACATGTTCGAACCTACGGTCATCGACGGCCTGCAGCAGCGGGACGAGATGATCCAGAACGAGGTGTTCGGCCCCGTCATCACGGTGCAGGAGTTCAGCGACGAGGCCCAAGCCATCGAGTGGGCGAACGACGTGGACTACGGCCTCTCGGCGAGCGTGTGGACGACCGACCACGGCCGCGCCATGCGGATGTCCCGTGACCTCGACTTCGGCTGCGTGTGGATCAACACCCACATCCCCGTCGTCGGCGAGATGCCCCACGGTGGGTTCAAGCACTCCGGGTACGGCAAGGACCTCTCGGTCTACGGCTTTGAGGAGTACACCCGCATCAAGCACGTGATGCACTCGCTCGGCGAGTAGTGCTCGGACCGTCGACACGCAGAGGGGGCATCGTGGCGCAGCATGAAGGTGGCGAAGGAGTCGCCGGTCTCGTTGAGGGACCGTTCGGCACGCCGGTTCCAGAATCACGGGAGCGAGCGCAGCTGAAGGCCGACGAGCTCAGCCTCTTCGACGCCACAGCCGTTGCGGTGTCCTCCGTCGCTCCGGCCTACTCGCTGGCGACCGCCCTCGGCTCGATGTTCATCATCGCCTCAGTGGGCGACAAGGCACCGGCGATGGTCATCTTGTCGTTCATCCCGATCCTCTTCATCGCCTACGCCTACTTCCACCTCAACCGCAGGAATCCCAACTGTGGTGCCAGCTACGCCTGGTTGTCGGAGATCATCCACCCAGCTGCTGGGTGGTTCAACGGATTCCTCCAAGTGGGCATCTCGGTGATCTTCTGCGTGCAGAGCCCGATCGTCGCAGCCGGGTACACCTTGGCCTTCTTCAACGCCCTCGGATGGATCAGCGGTGCCACGGCGAGATCCACGTTGCTGACCGCGCTCATCGCCTCAGCCTGGTTGGTCCTCATCACCTTCTTCTGCATCTACGGGATCCGGTGGACGACGAACTTCCAGTGGGTGCTGTGCATCATCGAGTACTTGGCCGTCGTGGTCTTCTCAATCGGCGGCATCATCAAGGTGGCCGTGAGCAACCACCAGCACCGCGCCTTCCACGCCGCGTGGCTCAACCCCTTCGGCGTGCACGGGCTCGGCAACATCGCCACCGCGTTGGCCGTCGGCACGTTCCTCTTCTGGGGTTGGGACACCGCCGTCAACTTGAACGAGGAGACCAAGGCCCCCGGTCGAACCCCCGGGCGTGCAGCGATCCTGTCGATGTGGCTCATCCTCGGCGTGTTCCTGCTCAACTTCGTCGCGGCGCAGCTCCTCCTCACGCCCGACCAACTCGGCAGCGACAACCTCCTCTTCGTCTTCGGTGTGGCCTTCGCTGGGAAGTGGGCTGGCTACGTCATGATCTTCGCCGTCTTGTCGTCCTCGGTGGCAACGGCGCAGACAACCCTCCTGCCCGCTGCTCGCATCACCTACTCCATGGCGCGCGACGAGGTCTTCCCGCAGCTCTTCGCCAAGGTGCACGGGACCTTCAAGACCCCCGCGATTGGTACCGCAGTGCTCGGTGCCTTCGCGATGGTGGGAATCTGGTGGGTGCAGTACACCGGGGCGGGCTCGAACGTGATCGCCACCTTCACCAACAACGTGGGTGCCATCGTCGCCTTCTACTACGGCATCGCTGGAATCGCCTGTGCATGGGCGTTCCGAAGGGCGCTCGTCTCCTGGCGCTTCGCCCTGACCGGCATCGTGCTGCCCTTCATCTCCGGCGTCGTCCTCATCGCCATCATGATCTGGGACATCAAGTCCAACGGGTGGTCGGGCATGAAGTGGGACATCTTGCTGCTCGTCCTCTCCGCGGTGTTGACGCCGTTCGTGTGGGCGAAGCGGCGCTCCGTTGCCTTCTTCAACCAACCCCTCGTGGCCTACACTTCACAGGAGTAGTGCCGAGCAGACAACGGGGTCTGCCGGGATGTGAGCGGAGTAGCCATGCGCATTGGCGTGCCGAGTGAAGTAAAGGCCGACGAGTACCGGGTGGCGATCACCCCGGCTGGCGTTCGGGAGTTAGTGGCCAACGGACACACCGTCCTCATCGAACGAGGAGCAGGAACCGGATCGTCGATGTCGGACGCCGAGTTCACCTCGGTGGGCGCCACCATGGTCGACGACGTCGATGATCTGTGGGCCGATGCCGACATGATCTTGAAGGTCAAAGAGCCCATCGCCGAGGAGTACGGGCGCTTGAGCGCTCGGAAGGATCAGGTGCTCTTCACCTATCTCCACCTCGCTGCGTCTCGCAGCTGCACCGACGCGCTCCTCGCTGCAGGCAACACGGCGATCGCGTATGAGACCGTCCGGCTCCCCGACAACTCGCTACCCCTCCTCACCCCGATGAGCGAAGTCGCCGGTCGCATGGCGCCGCTCATGGGAGCGCACCACCTGATGCGTTCCGGTGGCGGACGAGGCGCGCTCATCACTGGCGTCCCCGGTGTGCCTGCCGCCAACGTCATGGTCCTCGGTGCTGGTGTGGCTGGCATGGCCGCAGCGACGGTCGCGGTCGGCATGCACGCCAACGTCACGATCTTCGACCGCAACCTCGACCGCCTGCGCCAGGTCGACCACCACTTCCGAGGTGCCGTGGAGACCGTCGCCTCGTCGACCCACACGATCGAGGAGTACGTCCAACTCGCCGACATCGTCATCGGTGCGGTCCTCGTGGTGGGCGCCAAGGCGCCGAAGTTGGTCACCGACGCCATGGTGGCGACTATGCGTCCAGGCTCGGTGCTCGTCGACATCTCCGTCGACCAGGGCGGATGCTTCGAGGGAACGCGGCCAACGACGCACTCCGACCCCGTCTTCTCGGTGCACCAGTCGCTCTACTACTGCGTGGCTAACATGCCGGGAGCCGTCCCGAACACCTCGACCCACGCCCTCGTGAACGCCACCTTGCCCTACACCTTGGAACTCGCGAACCGAGGATGGAAGGACGCTGTCGCCCGTGATGCCGCCCTCGCTGAGGGCGTCAACGTGGTGCAGGGCAACCTCACGTCTGCTCCCGTTGCCGAGGCGCACGGGCTGCACGCGGAGAACCTCGCCACCCTGCTGTAGTCGGTCGTCTAGGGCTGCAGGTTCCTCAACTGCGTCGTCACGATCTCGATGATGGCATCGGGGAGCTCCGGTGTTGCGCTCGCAGCAGCCTCGAGCGCCTGTGGAACTCGCTCCGACAGTGCGCCCAAGGTTGCGACCACGGCGGCGGGACGCATCCCCCAGCCGATCGCCTCGTTCACCAGTCGGTCGTAGGTGACGTTGCGGGCCTTGCGGACGTTGTCGACGTACATCGAGAGCTCGCTGTCGACGTAGTAGAGGGTTGAGAGTGAGTCGTAGAGGGGAGCGAGCTCAATCCGTCCGTCGCGGTGGTGGAGCACGGAGAAGTTCTTCCCGTGCGCGTCGCCGTTGCCGACGAGCACGTTCACGAACACCATTTCGAGCAGGTGGATGAGGGACTGTGGGTCGGCGTACTGACGGAGAATGCCTGCAATTTGGCGTAAGGACGGCCCACCGTCGTGTTGGTACTTGTCCTTCGGCGAGCGTGAGAACACCTGACAGAAATCTTCTTGGTGGATGCGTTGAACGCTTCCATCGGCCGCAACGAGTCGGTCGAATCGTTCAACGACGATGAGTGGCCGTCCTCCGAATTCGGTGGTATCGATGGTCGCGGTACGCACGCCCAGATGGCGGGCGAGCCGCATGCAGAATGCCTCGTTCGCAACGGTGTCCGGGAACGCTCTGATCTCTGGTTTCAACAGATGCGTGGACGGCGTTCCACCAGTAGGCGAGCCCCATGATCCGTCGATGAGGCGTGTCAGGAGCAACTTCTCTTGCACTCCAGCGAGAGAAATTCGTACGTGATCGCTGATGCCGAGCGGGGCGCTCTTCAAGTTCACGACCTGATCGGCGATCTCCGCATCTGCCAATGGTCGGGCGGTCCGTGTCGTAGCCGGTGCGGGTGCTGGTTCGTCTCGAGGTTGAACGACGATCGCTCCTGCGCAATCTCGTCCGAGCTCTCGAATGAGTCCGAAGGTGTCATTCGAACTGAGGTCGAGCTGTTCGGCGATGACGCGGCGCTGCTCGCCTTCTGGAAGGAGGCCATCGAGGAATGCCCGAGTCCGGGCGTTCGGGTAGGACACGTTGGCCAGCGGGAGACCAATCGACAGGAGCGGTGTGCCGAGTTCGAACGTCGAGAGGGCCGCATCGCTGTAGCGGAGTCGGACCTTCCCACCTGTCTCTCGAGACACCGTCGCGACCAGATCCCCGGAGAGCCAGAGCGCGAGTTCGTTCTCCACTACCAGTCCTCGTGATCGAGGGTCATGCGAACGCCGAGTTCTCGAAGGAGATCGAGCGTTCGCTTCAGTTGTTCGGTTTCGAGGCCGTTCTCCAAGGCGCTCAGGTAGTTGCGAGGGATGCCCGTTCGAGCGGCGAGTTCAGCTTGTGAGATCCCGAGTTGGGATCGGTAGTGGCGGAGCGCAGTCCCGAGCGTCGACGCGTTATAGATCCTGAATCGGTTCGCCTTTGCGCCTTGAGGAGATGTACTCATATTCGGATATTTTACCAGAAGTCTTAAATGCACGAATTTCTGTGAAACCTTCATCTCTCGATGTTTTGACTGAATATCCGTGCAATGGGAGAAGGTTGGTCGGTTGGATCATCGAGTCCTGCGAGAGTCGGGTGCAGCAGTGTTCGGTGTCGAGCGCGTGACCCTACCGACAGTGCGGGGCAGCAGCCAAGAAGAGCTGCTGGGACAGGATCAGTGTCCCGATTCCGGATTGTGATCGATAGTGGACCTCGAGGCCGTCGATTTCCCACGGGTAGGTGATGGGGGAGTGCACATGGACGCGAGTTGCGAGGAAGTACCACGCAGTGTGGGTCCGATACGGAGGCACCACGGCGCCAACGGCAGTGCCGAGCACTCTTCCACCGGCGAGTACTGAGAGCGTTGAGGACGCAGCGACTTCACCAGTCGTCGCACCAGGGCGTTCTGCGATGAGGGTTGTCGCCACCGTCATCGTCGCATCGGCCTTCGTCATGAGGTCGATGCCGGTGATCTGAATGGGTACCGCCGACGGATTGGTGAAGGCGAGGTTGCCATCTCCGACGGTGCAACTGTTCGGCGTGGTGAGCCGGTAGGTCGACCCGGCGTTCCAGGCGCCAACGCTCATGAGTGCTGGCGTGATGTGGTGCGCCGTCGTCGCTCCAGACGGCGTCGTGGGAGTCGTTGAGAGGAGGGTGACGCCCGCGAGGAGCACCACGAGCCGACGGCCGAATACGGAAGTGGGCGAGCGTGGAGCAACCATGGACGAACCGTACTCCACCCCCCCCCATTCGCAACGTGGGGAGAGGGTGTCGTGCCTAACCTTGGGACGTGAATGCCAAGCCGATCCCCTTCTACGACACCCCGCTCGCTGTCATCCACGGCCGTGACTTCGGTGACTTCGGTGCTCGGGCTGCGACCGCCATCCTCGCCAGATTGCACGCCCGAGGGTTCACCACGGGGACCATCGTCGACGTCGGTTGCGGGGCAGGAGTGGCTGCAGCAGCGTTCTGCGATGCGGGGTTCACCGTGGTGGCGTTCGATCGATCCCCTGCCATGGTGGAGCTCACGAGACGAGCAGCACCTGCCGCAATCGTCTCGGTCGGAACGCTCGACACCGTGCGCTTCCCGTCGAACTGCGTCGCGATTTGCGCCATTTCGGAAGTCCTCTCCTATGCGCCCACTGCGGCAGTCGCCGATCTCGGGCTCGACCACTTCTTGGGCGTCGCAGCCTCGTCGCTCTGCCCTGGGGGATTCGCCGCGTTCGACCTCGTCGCCCCGGGGCGCCTCGGGCCTGAAAGGCGGCGGACGATGGAACAGTCGATGGATGACTGGAGGCTCAAGGTCTCGGGAGTCGAAGACCGCACCCAGCGAACCGTCGATCGACGAATCTCTGGTGCGGCACTCATCGACGGCGTGTGGGAGCCCGTTGAGGAGCAGCACCGCCAAATCACGACGAGCGGTGAACAGGTGGCGGATGCAGCGATGCGTGCCGGCCTCACCTGTGACCTCGCCGACTCCTACGACGACCAGCCGATGCATGGGGTGACGGTGGCGTGGTGCACGAAGCTGTGATGGCGGTCCACGGCTGCCGAAGGGCTAGGTTGCGACGCAGTGACTAATGGCCGCGCTGAGGGGATGACGACGCACCGGCACCTCCCGCCACACCTGATGCCACGGGCACTGGTCGTGGCGCTCATCGCCGGTATCGCCATGCTCATCCCGTGGACGATCTACCTCGCCTACGCCCTCCCGCGTCGAGACACCGTTGGCCACTACGACGCGATGTGGGTGGGATTCGACCTGCTCCTCATCGTGTTGATGATTGCCGTCGCGGTCTTGGCCATTCGCAAGAGTCGGGCCATCGAGATTCCAGCCGCGATTCTCTCGGTGTTGCTGCTCGTCGATATGTGGTTCGACTTCATGACCGATGACTCACGCCGGGCCCTGTTCGGTTCGGCGCTGTCCGCCGTCCTCGTCGAGTTCCCGACCGCGGTGGTCTTGGCGGGAATTGTCTGGCGGGTCGAGCGTCACGGACAGGCGGGGCTCACTATCGAGCGTCGCCTGAGCCAACCTCAGCCGAGCTCGCTGCCGACCACGGAGACGAACGACACCATCTCGCCGGGGTAGCCCCCGAGGTTGTGGGTGAGGGCCAGGTTGCTCTTCAGGTCGATGCGACGCTCTTCGGGTGCTTCGCCGCGCAGTTGCAGCCAGCACTCGAACATCATGCGCAGCCCTGAAGCACCCGTTGGGTGACCGAAGCTCTTGAGGCCGCCGTCAGGGTTGACCGGCAAGGTGCCGTTCAAGGCGAACGAACCGTCGAGCACATCGCGCCAGGCCGTGCCCCGCTCGGCGAATCCGAGGTCCTCCATGAGGACGAGTTCGGTGGGGGTGAAGCAGTCGTGGACTTCTGCCATCGCCAGCTGCTCTCGGGGATTCGTGATGCCAGCTTGTGCGTAGGCGTCTTGGGCGGCCCCGGCGCACTCGGGGAAGTGCGTGTAGTCGTAGGTCGGGTCGATGAGGCCTGATCCCGAACCGGCGGTGAAGGCAAGCGCCTTGATGAAGATTGGCTTGTCGGTGTACTTGTAGGCGTCTTCAGCGCGAACGACGATCGCACAGGCTGCGCCATCAGCCACACCGGCGCAGTCGTAGACACCGAGACCTCCGGCCAGGCGAGGTGAGGCCTTGCAGGTCTCGGCCGTGATCTCCCGACGGAACTGGGCTCGGCTGTTGCGAGCGCCGTTGTAGTGGTTCTTGACCGCAATGGCAGCGAGCACATCGCTCATGGTCTCCTCGTCGACGCCGTACTTGTTGGCGTAGGCAGGGGCGACCATGGAGAACATCGCGGCAGCGGTCAGGGTGCGAGCGGTGCCGTCGTTCGGTGGTGCCTGAGCGTTGAGGCCTTGGAATCCAGAGTCCTTGACCTTCTCGACTCCGACCGCCATGGCCACGTCGTAGGCGCCAGAGGCCACGGCGTAGGCAGCGGCTCGCAGGGCCTCAGAACCGGTGGTGCAGTAGTTCTCCACTCGGGTGACGGGCTTGCCTTCGAGCTGGAGGGGACGAGCGAGGGTGATGCCGCTCATGCCGCCTTGCACGGTGCCCAACCAGTACGCGTCGATGTCGGCCTTGGTGGCACGCGTCGAGGCGAAGCAGTCCTGGACCGCGTCGACGATGAGGTCGTCGAGGCCCTTGTCCCAGTGCTCAGCGAAGGGGGTGCACCCCATGCCGACGATGGCGACTTGATCCTTGATCCCGTGGCTGGCCATGTGGCTCTCCTTGTCCCTACGCGCCGGCCGGCAGGAGCCGGGCCTTCCAGAAGTAGTCGTGAATGTCGTCTTGGGTGAAGAGCCGACGGAAGGTCATCTCCACGCGGCCCCCAATGGTCACCTGCTCTGGGCCACAGTCGGTCAACTCCACCGGGAATCGCCCGCCGCCGTCGAAGTCCACGATGGCGAAGGCGATTGGTGGGCTCGGCGAGTAGGCCATGCGGTCGATCGTGAAGGTGACGATGGTTCCCTTGGCATCGGCCATGGATACCTTCTCCATGTCGTCGACGGCACCGCCGACCCGGCTGACGCGAGCGGGAGGGAGGTGCATGGCGCCGCTGCTGCGGTCCCGAGATCCCACGAACCCGAACTTCCAGTCTTCGCTCCGCCAGGCAGCGGTCGCTGAGACTCGGCCAGGCTCTGGACGGCGCGGCGGCTCGAGGGTGACCATCTGGCGCCAGGCCAAGAACTTGCCGTAGGGGAGCTGTCGAGTCGCCGTTACCTGTTCAGCGAGCGAGCGAGCAGGGCGGTAGGTGGCGATGGCCTCGGTGGTCTCGAGGGCCACGACGTCAGCACCATCGGCCAAGTTGACGAGCATGATCTTCGTGCCGCCCGCGGTGCCGACGAGGGACTCGAGGGTGGCCACGAGGAGGAGGAGTCCGTGGGTGCCGCCGGTCTGGCCAACGGTTGCCCCGAGGTCATCGACGAGCACGTCCCGACCACCGCTCAACTTCGCACCGACAGCCTTGGCTGCTCGAGCGTGCATGCCGGTCACGATTATCTTGTCGACGCTCTCCGGGGTCCACCCCGCAGTGACGAGGGCACGGCCGTAGGCGTCCCGAGCCAGTGCGCTGTAGCGCTGCTCGCCGAACTTCTCTTCCCACTGCTTGGACCTCGTGGCACCGGGCACGCGCCAGCGGTCGATGAACTCATCGGTTGCCGCTGCGCCGCCACGCTGGACGCAGATGGCAGGAAGGGCGTCGGAGCTGTCCCCGACGAGGATTGCCGCTGCAGCGTCGCCACCGCCGACTTCGTCGGCGCTGGTGGCGAGGCCATCACGGCGATCAGCGGTGACGAGGAGCGTCGCGGGCATGCTGGCCAAGGCGAAACCGAAGGCCCCAATCGCCGAGCGCGCTCCGCCGCCGAAGTCCCACGCCGGTTCGTTGCTCGGCCGGCCGAGGGCGGCGTGGATCGCGGTGGCGTTCGTCTTATCGGCGTAGGCCGGACTGGCGGTCGAGAACAGCAGGGCGAGGTGTTCGATGCTGCGGCCACGCATGGCGAGGCGGGCAGCCTCGACCCCCATGGTGGTGGTGTCTTCGTCGTGACCAGCAACGGCACGAGTGCCCTTGCCGCCGCCACTGCCGAAGACCGCCGCAACCTCTTTGCGGTCGAGGCGATGGGTAGGGACGTAACCAGCGAGAGAGAGGATGCCGCGCACGACAGGATGCTAGCCAACCCCGCAAGGGTGCTCCGGTTGAGAGTGAATCGGGGAGCGACGGTAGGGTCGCGCCATGGCTTCGCAGCGTCTCATCCAGGTCACCGCCCCACTCGTCGGGAGCATCGTGATGGTGGCAGCACCCGGCACGCAGCTCGAGGCTGGGGGGACCGTGGCGATCGTGGAGTCCATGAAGATGGAGCACCACATCGAGGCCGAGACCGAAGGTGCGGTGGTCTCGGTCATGGTCAGCCCTGGGGACGCCGTCCGGGTTGGCTCGCTTATCTGCGACTTCCGACCCGGTGCGTCGCCCGAGCCCGATAGCGGAGGGGCGCAGGCCACGAGCAGCCGTCTCGCCGACGAGCGCCTGAGGGAGCTCGACGAGCGCGCCGCACTCCTCGAGGATGCCGCTCGACCAGCAGCGGTCGCCAAGCGGGCGGAGCGAGGGCTGCGCACCGCCCGGGCCAACGTGGCTGACCTCATCGACCCCGGATCGCTCGTCGAGTACGGCAGGTTCGCGTACGCCGCACAGACCAAGCGGCGCGCTGTAGAGGAGCTCATCGCCGCCACGCCGGCTGACGGCCTCATCACCGGGACGGCGACGGTCGACGGGCGTCCCATCGCCGTTCTCTCCTACGACGCGACGGTGCTCGCTGGCACCCAGGGCCAGCGCAACCACCACAAGAAGGATCGCCTCTTCGACCTCATCGCCCGTCAGCACCTCCCCGTCGTCTTCTTCACCGAAGGTGGAGGTGGTCGACCGGGTGATACCGACCACCCGGTGGTCACCGGCCTCAACACCGAAGCCTTCGCTGCGTTCGGCGCGCTGTCGGGAACGGTTCCCTCCATTGGCATTGCAGCTGGCCGGTGCTTCGCCGGGAACGCAGCGCTGCTCGGCTGCTGCGACATCGCCATCGGCGTCGAAGGAGCCACGATCGGCATGGGTGGCCCGGCCATGATCGAAGGTGGCGGCCTCGGTGTGGTCACCCCTGAAGGTGTCGGTCCCCTCGCCGTCCACATGGCCGCAGGATCGATCGACCTGATCGCCGACAGTGAGCACCACGCGGTCGAGATCGCCAAGGCCCTGCTGTCGTTGTCGAGCGGTGAGGTCCTCGGATCCCCGGCAGGTCCTGCAGTCGAGCTCCGCCACTGCCTCCCCGACGACCGACGCCGTGCCTACGACGTCGCGACGGTCATCGACGCGCTCCTCGATCCGCAGAGCTTCATCGAGTTGCGCGCCGGATTCGGTGGCGCCGTCGTGACCGGGCTCGGCCGCATCGCTGGTCGGCCCGTCGCAGTCCTGGCGTCGAATCCCGCCGTCAACGCCGCGGCCATCGATGCACCGGCAGCGGACAAGGGTGCCCACCTCTTCCAGCTGGCCGAGAGCTGGGGGCTGCCGATCATCAGCTTGGTCGATACGCCTGGGTTCATGGTTGGCCCCGAGGCCGAGGCCACCGGTCTCGTCCGGCACGCCAGTCGGCTCTTCGTGGCCGGCGCGGCGCTCACCGTGCCCATGGTGGCGATCATCACCCGACGTGGCTACGGCCTCGGCGCCCAGGCGCTGTGCGGTGGGAGCTTCACCGCTCCGCTCTTGACCGCGGCCTGGCCCCAGGCGGAGATGGGTGGCATGGGGCTCGAAGGAGCGGTGCGGCTGGGATTCCGGGCTGAGCTCGAGCGGATTGAGGATCGAGCGCAGCGCGCCGAGGCCGAGGCGCACATGATCGCCGCGGCCTACGAGAACGGCCGCGCCCTCAACGTGGCCGCGCACTTGGAGATCGACGACGTCATCGACCCGGCGCTGACCAGAGTGGTGGTCGACGCCACGCTCGAGCGAGCACCACGCCGCATCGGCACGCCGTCGCGCCGATTCATCGATCCCATCTGAACCCTCCCGCAGGATGTTCCGCTGGTCCTCGGTCTATGGTGCTCGAGAGATCCGAGGAGGACCCCATGAGCCAACTTCCCCCGCCACCCCCGTCGCCTCCAGGCGGTATTCCCTCGCCCGATGACCCCGCAGCGGTCGACGCGCAGGCTGGCCTCGTCCACCGAGTCCTCGGCACCACCATGCCGGTCTTGGAGGTCGACCTCGCACCAGGTCAAGGGCTGGTCTCGCACTCAGGTGAGATCTCGTGGATGACTT
>Ga0208877_1000131_pt1 | contig 26504 bp, 30 predicted proteins | sample CryBogCBH29Jun09_FD_184624 | JGI IMG/M metagenome (GOLD analysis project Ga0208877, IMG submission 184624) | Freshwater microbial communities from Crystal Bog, Wisconsin, USA - CBH29Jun09 (SPAdes) | ecosystem: Environmental > Aquatic > Freshwater > Lake | place: Crystal Bog, Wisconsin, USA...
TTCTATTGACGGTAAAGTATATGGTTGGGGTAGTAATAATTTTGGCCAGTTAGGTGGCAATACTCATGCCTATATAAGTACGCCTAAGCACATTACTTTTCCGGAGAAGATCACTGCAGTTGCTGCTGGTATGCATTATTCGCTAGCATTATCAGCAAGTGGAAAAGTCTACTCTTGGGGTTGGAATGGGTTTGGTCAGCTGGGACATGGCGATCTTCAGTCTCGAAGTGCTCCTACTGTTATTCCTAAGTTATCTGGAGTGAGAAGAATTGCTTCTGGAGAAGCTCACGTATTAGCGATTGGTAAAGACCAAATTCTAGGCTGGGGCAGTAATGAATCAGGTCAATTAGGCAAGGCAGCCATAAAGCAATTGACCCCAAACGCTTTCTTGGCGATTGCCTAGGGTAGTTATGGGAATCGATCGCCGCCATTTTTTACGCTTGAGTGCCTCTCTGGCTTCAGGCGTAGCAGTTCCCGCAAGTTTTACTGCATGTAGTCGTGAAGAGGGAGTAAGTGCAACCACTCCAAAACAAACATTTGTACAGCCCACCATGCTTGAGGCTAAAAATGGTTTACTAGATGTGACGCTCACAGCGTCTTACTTTGATACGAAGCTAGCTGGGGATGATCCAACTAAACAATATCCCGTGTCTTTGCGCGCTTATGGCTATGACAATCAAGGTCCAAGTTATTCTGGACCTACATTGGTAATGAGGGGCGGGGATCAATTACGTATTAAGTTGGTAAATAACTTGCCTGTCAATCCACCATTTATGGCTTTACGTGATCCGACTAATTACATGAAGCCCAATACAACTAATTTGCATGTGCATGGTCTACATGTTTACCCAGGAATATATTCAGATCGCAAGCTCCTGGAGTATGGCGATTATGTGGTTGATCCAAATACTGGCGGTGTTTTGCCAAATGGCGATTCAAGGCAGTATGTTTACTCTATTCCTCACGATCACCCTGAGGGACCGTTTTATTATCATCCCCAATACCATGGCAGTAGTGCAATTCAGGCAGCCAGTCTGATGTCTGGAGCCATCATCGTGCGCGGACCTGCAGATGATTTGCCAGAGATGTCTCAAGCAAAAGAATTAATCTTCTTATTTCAGGCGCCTTATTATGCAAGTAGTCAAATCAGCAATAACTATGGAGTCAAGGATGGCTCGCTCGAGAAGTTCGCCCAAATTGCTAATCATCCTACAGGTCATGGAATTCATAGCTCTCAGCAAGATTATGTAGATACTCAGCCAGTTTTGATTAATGGTGTACGCCAACCTACTATTGTGATGCAAAGCGGGGAAGTGCATAGATGGCGCTTCATCAATACGCAAGTATTTAATTACCTCAACCTGAGTTTAGATGGGCATACCCTAAATCAATACACGACAGATGGGTGGGGCAGTAGTACTTATCAAGAATATCCTGATGCACGGCAAAAGAATGGCAGGGGTATTTTGTTAGCTGCTGGCAATCGCTCTTCAGTAATGATGAAAGCTGGCGAGCCTGGCACTTATCTACTCAGGTCACTACCAGTCAAAATTGCTCAAGGCAAGCAAACCGCTATATTGCCAGGGGATGTTTTAGCGAAGATTGTGGTGGTCGCCTCTAAAAAAGTAATGGCTATACCAACAACGCCATTGCCGGTGAGCAACTTCTTAAAGCCCATCACTGATCAAGAGTTTGCTTGCGCTGGTGGTAAAAAGCGCAGCATCATTTTCAATTTGATTGGCAATGAAAATCTAGACCCCTCTCGTAATTCCCCTTCTCTAACCGATCAGGCAATTTCTAGTACAAAGGATGCGGCATCAGAAATCTCAGAGCTAGTGAAGAAAAATATTGCATTTATAAAAAAGGAAATTTCTGAGGCAACTGGAAAACCGATCGAAGGATCTAAATACTTTCCACCATTTGTTTTCCCGACCTATGATTACCAGTTACAGCCTGCAAATACCATCATTCAGAATGTGATCCTAGGCTCCATAGAAGAGTGGACCATTTTTAATTGCAATAGCATTGCCCACTCATTTCACATTCACGTCAATCCGATGTACATCATCAAGATTAATGGTGAATCAATCAATCCTTATTGGTGTGACACCGTAGCTTTACCAGCTGGAGGAACTCCAGAAATGCCCACATCAATTACATTTCGGATGCGTTTTAAAGACTTTGTAGGGCCCTATATTCTGCATAACCAAATGTTGCAGTACTCTGATTTGGGAATGGTTCAGCGCGTAACAGTTCTGCCTGTATAAGCGAGCTATTTGCCAGACTCAATCAGCTTTAATACTATCTTGGGTGGGCAATACATTTGAAACCAAGCGAATAGGTGGTACTGGCAGTGATTCCAGAATGGGGCTTTTAGATACTGCATCTGCAGTCTTTTGATCTACCCCAAGACTAATCAAAATTTGATATGCAATTTGATTGATATATTCCTCTGACTGTTTTTTCTCTAGTATGTCTTTAACGGCACCTCGCAAGCATCCTAGAATCAAATTCACTCCAATCGATGGGGATACGTCCGAAAAGGATCCTTGCATTATTCCCTCTAAAAGATCCTTTTCAATATCCTTGTACATCATATGGTTTGGATTGGAGCTGGGCCATTCGGCTTTTATTAATAATGAGGCCAGAAATGGTGCGTTATTAACAAAATGAAGTGCTCGCCTTGTTTTGATAGAAACTCGCATTGTTAAATCTGGGATTATGGGCGTATGAGAAAGAGCATATGCTGTTATCTCATTTGTCAGTTTTTGGCCCAGTTTCTTAAATAGACTATCTACTGAGTTAAATACTTTATAGAAAGTACTTGTAGATACCTGAGCCTGATTTACTATGTCTTCAATCTCGATATTTTCAATGGAATTATCTTTGGCTAGATCAGAAGCACCCAATAGAAGACTTTCTTCTATCTGCTCCAGATGTTTTTCGTCCGAATTAAAAAGATGGTGAACTATCTTAGGCATGGATTATTTAAAACTTCAATTGAAGGAAAATTTTCAAGAAATGTGAAAGTTTTAACCATTCTATGCCTAATTATGATGTAAGTGTAATGATTAAATTCATAGGTATTTTGTTGGGTAAATCAACAAAATTATCAATTAATACTGATTAAGCTGAGTTCAAAAGAAAAAGCCACCCGAAGGTGGCTTTTGTATAACTGGTGGGTCGGGCGAGATTCGAACTCGCGACCAATGGACTATAGATCCGTTGCTCTGCAATGTCTTCTTAGGGGCGTTAGCAATCATCAACCAAATAAGCGTTACTTAAAGTAACGCTCATTCTTCTTAAAATACTTTGGAGCAACCAAGTGCCAAACGGTTGTTCCAAAATTCCTTTGGTTTTCTAAACCAAAGAGTGAGTCAGCAGTTCTTCTAATTACACTAAATCCTCTACACAAAACGCTACACACCGATATTTAGGAGGCGTAAGCTCTTGAAATCCTAGTGGTTTTCTTTGGATGTCTGCTCTCATAACCTGAGAACCTAAACATATCCTAAATCTAATTAAAAGTAGGTCAGGGAGGGGAATGGTGAGGTTTGGTCATTTGAGCGTTACTTTAAGTAACGCTTGTGAGATTTAAAAAATGTGTAGGCGGTATTACACACTTTTTGGGCATTTTTAAAGATATGGTTAGCCAATCCTCGACTCTGGTCGATTCCGCCCCGGGCCACCAAGAATCTCAATAGCCCACTTGTTGGGCTATTTTCTTTTATGGTTAGGTTCGGTTTGTCACCATCGTTCTTGGATACCACTATCTAGAGCCGTCCTTTAAAAGGACGTGTCAATTATTCATCCCTGTGGTGGTCAAGTGTCGATTTAAGCGACGGTCATCGAGGGTCGGTGCTTGTCTTGTCGTTTAAAACGACACTTTTAATGAGTGCTGAGGGTAATCACTAACACATGCTTTTATAAAAGTAGCTATGCTGACATGTGCTTAAAAATACTGTGGAGGACACATCCATGAATTCAGAAAACTTTACCAATCGACGTAAGGTCATTTCAGCGGCATTGGCTGGTGGAGCCAGTTCCTTATTGCCATCCTGGGCTTTGGGAGCAGAGAGGACTAATTTACCTATTGCCTATGGCGAGCGTGAGCTCATGGCCTTTCCTGAAAAGAAGCCCATGATTGTCTTGACTTCTAGGCCACCGCAATTAGAAACACCTTTTAAGTATTACGACAATCATATCATTACGCCAAATGATGAATTCTTTGTGCGCTATCACATGGCTGGCATTCCAACATCGATTGATCCTAATACCTATAGATTGAAGGTGGGTGGCAATGTAGAAAAGCCTTTAGAGATTTCTCTAGAGTCTTTAAAGAAAAACTTTCCATCCCAGCGCATTGTTGCGGTCAATCAATGCTCGGGTAATAGCCGTGGCTTATTTGAACCTAGGGTCAATGGTGGTCAATTAGGTAATGGCGCTATGGGTAATGCCGCTTGGGTTGGTGTTGCCTTAAAAGATATTTTGAAAGCGGCCAACCCTGGGCGCGGCGCTAAGCAGGTAACCTTTGATGGCCTAGATCAGCCAGTGTTGCCAAGTGATTCTGATTTTGTAAAAGGCTTAGATATTGACCACGCCATGGATGGAAATGTGATGGTTGCCTATCAAATGAATGGAACAGACATTCCTTTCTTAAATGGCTATCCAATTAAATTAATTGTGCCTGGCTACTACGGAACCTATTGGGTCAAGCACTTAAGCGAAATTAAAGTAGTTGATGATGTATACAACGGCTATTGGATGAATCCTGCGTATCGCATACCCGATAACGACTGTAATTGCGTTGCGCCTGGAACGGCCCCTTCTAAAACGATTCCAATTAATCAATTTACGATTCGTTCTTTCATCACCAACTTTACCGACAACAGTATCGTGACAGTTGGAAAGCCTGTACAAGCCAGAGGTATTGCCTTTGATGCTGGTTATGGAATCAAGAAAGTATTGTTCTCTCAAGATAATGGACAAAATTGGACAGAGGCAAGATTGGGTCAAGACCTTGGGCGTTTCTCATTTAGAGAGTGGCGAGTTGAATTTACGCCAAAACAAAAAGGCACGTTGGACTTAAGGGTCAGAGCCTTTAATCATGCCGGTCAAGTTCAGCCAATGACGGCAAGTTGGATGCCTGCCGGTTACATGCGCAACATTGTGGAGACCGTCAAGGTCACTGCGGTTTAAGGAGAAGAATATGAAAAAATTAATTCTTCTTTTGTCCGCTCTTGCTTTGGCGCAAATTGCTCAAGCTAAAACAATTGAGTTACCAGCCGATACTGTTTTATGGAGACCATCAGACTTGCCGGGCTACCAGCTGACTTTACAAAAATGTTCTGCTTGCCATTCAGCGCACTACGCAGAATATCAACCTCCTAATACGGGAGTTGGCTATTGGAATGCCCAAGTTTTAAGGATGAAGAATGTCTTTAAGGCGCAAATTACCGATGAAGAAGTCCCTATCATTGTGGATTACCTCAACAAGACCTACGGGGCTAATAGAAAATAACGTTAAGATTTTGAAAAACAAAACCACCCTCGGGTGGTTTTTTTCATATAAAGCCCCACATTTTTGGCTAGCCTCATGCGATAAACCTAAATTACCAGTAGAGTACTTGGATAACCTAAAGGGAGACTTAAATGAATCGTATTAAGAGCGTATTAATTGGCTTGATCGCTACTGCTACATTGGCTGCATGTGCGTCAATGATGGGTGGAGCAATGGCGCCGTACACCAAAGTAAGTGACGGTATGTTGGTGGGCACTAACAATATGACCCTCTATACCTTTGCCAAGGATACGGCTGGATCAGGCAAGTCGATGTGTAACGGACCATGCGCCGCAAACTGGCCACCACTTTTGGTTGATGGTAGCCCAGCAGTATCAGGGGACTACTCTGTGATTACTCGTGATGATGGCAAGAAGCAATTGGCCTATAAAGGTATGCCTCTGTATTTCTGGGTTAAAGATACCAAGCCAGGAGATAAAACTGGTGATGGCTTCTTAAATGGTGCTTGGAAAATTGTAAAGATTTAATAGTAGCTAGTAGGATTAGCCACCCCTTATGATGGGGGTGGTTACCTGCAATGTCATTGAATACGACAAATCTAGTCATTGGGTATAGAATTTGAGCCATGTTACTGCGCAGTAAGACACTCGTTCTTTTAATATGTCTCGTCTTGATTGCATTTAAGGCGGCTGCGGGTAGTATTTTTATTCAAGCGGCTATTGAGAGGGCAGAGCTTGCTGGTAGCTACAGCAATGCTTCAATGTCTCAGCAAGCACACAATAGTTCTGACTCAGCTGACGACAAAGAGCAGGTACACACGATGTATCTGATGAGCCATGTAACGGCAAATATTAGCGAAATCACTATTGCTGTATTTGTTCCACAGATGACAAAGCATAAATTTGTATTAACAAACGAATCTTTGTTTACGCAAAACTTCCCAGACTCAGCATTTAAACCACCCAAAGCTAACGCCTAAATTTCTTAGGTAAGAGGTGCTTTTGGGCATCCTCTTTTGTTGGTTGGCTATTGCTATAGCCACATTTGGGGAATTACACCATGTATAAGTTTGTCAGAGTATTGCCATTCGTATTGCTTGTTTTATTTGTTTCCGCCTGTAGTAGTGTGAAGTTGGATGACACCAACGGTGTTGCTTCAGTCAATGCCGGCGGCGCCTCAACTTATGATCCCATCAGCGATCCAAAGTCTAGCGTTTACGGTAAGCGTTCAATCTATTTCGCTTTTGATAGCTACACGATTGACCCAAAATACGCACCGGTAATCTCGGCCCATGCTCAATATCTCAAATCATTTGAGAGGCAAAGAGCCGCCATCATTGTTCAGGGCAATACAGATGATCGCGGTACCGCTGAATACAACTTGGCCCTTGGTCAAAAACGATCTGAGGCAGTCAAGAAAGCCTTGCTCGCACTGGGCGTGAATGAATCACAAGTAGAGGCCGTGAGCTTTGGTAAAGAAAAGCCAGCCAATCCTGCTCAAACAGAGGCCGCTTTTCAGGAAAACCGACGTGCTGACATTGTTTATCACTAAGCAATGCAAACTCCCGCTATTAGGAAATGATTATGAAAACTTTATTTAGAGTAGTTTGTTTGTCTACTGTGATTTTGGCCGGCTGTGCATCAAACAAGTCCGGAACAGTCGAGATAAGCCCCGAAAGCAAAGCAGAAATTAAAAAAGAAGTTGAGATCGTTCAGAAAAAAATGTCTGATTGCGTTGCCGATGTAAATAAGACAGAAGAAGCCAAATATGTCAACGCGAACGTCATTGTGATTTTTCCGGACAGTCCGAATGCCAAGCAGTTACTTAACTCCCCCGAGTTCATCAATCAAGAGCAGGCCATAGCATTAAAGAAGTTCAAAGACGCCACGATGCAATGTCGTCCAATTGCAAAGGAATTACCTAAACCTGAAATGGTCGCGGTATATGAGTATTACTACTCTAAGGTTGACGATGTCTACGATGACTTGGTGAATAAGCGAATTACCATTGGCGTTGCGAATCAAGAGCGCCAAATGCGCTTGCATTACACGAATGATAAGTGGGCACAAGTCATGAAGGGCTACCAAGGGGGTTAAGCCATGGCAACCAAGTACAAATTTTTGTGTAAATCGTGCAAGTATGAATGCATTAGTAGCATTGGAGCTGAGTTTGGACCACACTCTTCTGAGCTTCCTATGAGCTGTAGCTCTTGCGCCTTGATCGACACCTATACTATCCCTAATCCAGGAGCAATTAATACTGAACTGCCTCTTAAGCCAGTATGTAGAGCTTGTGGTTCAGCAGATTACTTAGATCCATGGGATGGGCTTACATGCCCGCATTGCAAGAATCATATGCGTGCAAGTGGTGGTCATATTGGCTCACAGCGTCGATCTAGAGATTGGTAGACGGGTGATCGTCAAGGTGTACAAGTTACTATTAATTTGCTTTGTAGTCTTTTTGAGTTCTTGCATGAATCAACCGCCTGCTGAGCAAAGTAATGTCGGCATTCAGGGTGACAAGTTTTGGACCTTGGATTTCTTCTACTTTTATAAGGGTAAGCAAACCCACACAGAGAGCTTAAAGTTTGTTAGTAGAAGAGACTGTTTTGATACTCTGTATCAAATGCAGGTCGATTCTAAAAAACTTAGTGGCCATAGTGGAGCTGGAATTTGCACCAAGCATTTCGTGGAAGGACAAAAAAGAACAAAGGATGACTTATTAGGCTATCGGTAATAAATTTGTCATATTCAGCCTATATTTTTTACAAAGCAACAAAAAATTCTATTTAATTATCTCTTTTAAAATATCTGGAGTGTGTGCATGAAACTTTTATTCAAAAAGGCTATCGTAGCCGGAGTCGTAGCATTATCAGTATCTTCTGCTGCAATGGCTACCGAAATGACCGGTGCTGGCTCTTCTTTTATCTACCCAGTACTCTCTAAATGGGCTGAGGCTTACAAAGCTAAAACTGGTAACAGCTTGAACTATCAATCGATCGGTTCTGGCGGTGGTATCAAGCAAATTAAAGCGAAGACCGTCGATTTTGGTGCAACTGATGCCCCAATGAGCTTCGAAGAACTCCAAGCCGGTGGCATGGTTCAGTTCCCAGCCATCATCGGTGGTGTTGTACCTGTAGTTAATATTGATGGCATCAAGCCAGGTCAGTTGAAATTATCCAGCGACGTTCTCTCTGATATTTTCCAAGGCACTTTGACCAACTGGAATGACAAGCGTATTAAGTTGCTTAATCCTGATCTGCAAATCCCAGCTGGTGATATCACTGTTGTAACCCGTGCTGATGGTTCAGGTACAACGGCAATCTTTACTAACTACCTCTCTAAAGTTAACAAGAGCTTTAAAGATGCTGTGGGTTTTGGTGCCGCCGTTAAGTGGCCAGCCCCATCAACAGTTAGCGGTAAGGGCAATGAAGGAGTGTCAGCAAACGTAGCTCGTATTAAGAATTCGATTGGCTATGTAGAGTATGCATACGCCAAAAAGAATAATATGAGTTACACACAAATGAAGAATGCTGATGATAAGTTTGTTGAGCCAACAGCGGCTTCTTTTGCGGCAGCCTCTGCAGGCACAGATTGGTCAAAATTTCCAGGCATGAATACCTTTATTACCAATGCGCCTGGCGCCAATGCTTGGCCAATCACTGGGGCTACATTTGTAGTGATTTACAAAAAGCCTGAAAATAAAGCTACTGCAACAGAAACTATCAAGTTCTTTGATTTTGGCTTTAAAGATGGCAAGCAAATGGCGTCTGATTTGGACTACGTGCCAATGCCTGATGCTACAACAAACTATATTCGAAAGAGTGTTTGGTCACAGGTTGATCTGAAGTAATTACTTAACTTCTGATTGATTAAAACCACCCCTCGGGGTGGTTTTTTTGATCCATTTAAAACGACAAAACTGTAAAATAGGGATCTAATTCGAGTCTAAATGCCTACTTAATAAAGCCAATGAAGACTATAGAAATTAAAAGCGCCTGGAATGGCAATAGCAATTGTGAGGCATGCTCCATTAGGAGCTCTGCATTATTTGCTGAACTCAATGAAGAAGATTTTGCAAAAATTCATAGCCCCATAGATGATTTGAGCTTTGAGTCTTACTCCAGCATTTATGCACAAGGGGATACTGCACAAGACTTATATACTCTTCGCGAGGGATATATCAAGTTACTCCATGTCAATCCCGATGGATCTAGCCGAATTATTAGAGTGGTTTTACCTGGCAACCTATTTGGCATGGAGGCTTTATTGGGTGAGCGTTATGAGCATTCTGCAGTTGCACTTACAAATGTTCATCTATGCAAAATACCTAAATCGATTATTTCTTCGTTAGGTGAGGAGTCTCCAAGACTTCATCGTCAAATCGTCAAGAAATGGGGAGAAGCATTATCTCAATCGGAATCATGGTTCTCGGAGATTAATACTGGAAGAATTGAAGTGCGTCTTGCGCGGTTCCTTTTGAAGTCGGCTAAAGAGTCAGGCTCCTTTGCCATTGCCCCGCTGTTTAAGCGTGAGGATATGGGATTAATGATGGATGTAAAGTTTGAAACCATTAGCAGGGCCTTAGCATCAATGTCGGAACAGGGATTGATCTCAAATATCAGTAGGCTTACGGTCCAAATTCCAAATGTTAATGCACTACGTGCTTTTTCGGAGCGCGGTCTTTAATTTCTTCAAAAGAAAGGCTGCCGAAGCAGCCTTTTAATGGCATTAATGCGAATCAGCAATTAAGCCTTCTTGGCGTAAGCAGAGCACCAGCCTTTACCAGCAACTTGCTTGCCAGCAAACAATGAACAACCACCAGCGGCAGCATCAGCCTTGCCCTGAAATAATGCGCAGTTACTGCACTGTTGGCCAGCAGCATACTTGGCGTACTTTGCTTTATCTACTTTGGTGGCATCGGACTTATATCCCAAAGCAGCAGCTTGTGGATCAGTTTCAGCAACCATTGCTTGAGCTTGTACTTTACCGTTCAAGGCTAAGGTGCAGGCGCCAGCAGCAGACAAAATCATAAATTGACGACGGGTTGATTTCATATATTTCTCCAAATTAAATAAAACATTTATAGATAAGACTAAGTGCTACTAAAAATGTAAAGACAGAAAAAATTTGCTGGACTCTTGGCCCACTAATTTTTTTCTCTAATACCTTGCCAATTAATAAACCCATTAGTGAGCCAAACGCAAAGGGGATAGCAATTGATAAATCTAATATACCAGTGGCTAAAGATACAAATGCACCTCCAGTCGAGACAATAGCAAGTACTCCTAATGATGTTGCCACTATCGCCTTCATCGGAAGGTCGGTAAATTTTTTGAGGGAAGGAACAATGATAAAGCCCCCACCAACACCCAGTAACCCTGACAGGAATCCAGCGCATGCACCAGCAAACATGAGAGACCTAGCGCAGGGAACGGTCCAGATTAATTTACCGATTGACATGTCCAATTGACATGGAGGAGGCTTTTGTAAAACAGGCGCATTTCCAGCGATAGTCTGCGTTGCTTGTATAAACATTCTCGTGGAAACGTAAATTAATACGGCGCTAAACATTAATAGCATCGGAGTGTTTGGCGCGCGTTGCGCCACCCATAATCCAATAGGGGAAAGAATAAGGCCAAATACAGCCATAAACATTGCTGCTTTATAGCGCAACACCTTTTCTTTTAAGCCAATCAGGGCTCCGACGCCCGCTGACAGGGCTATGGCACTAAGAGCAATTGGACCAGCCTCAGAAATCGGCATATGAAAAGCAAATACTAGTAATGGAACGGAAAGTATTCCACCGCCTGCGCCGGTTAACCCCATCAAGACACCAATAAAAATGCCTAAGGCTGGAGCGAGAAAAAAATGCTCCATTACTTAGTTTTCAAATGGTCTAGCTAACCATTCTCTACCCTTGAGCATGGCATTCCAATAGAGCCAAGGAAGCACATCTTTTTTCAAGATCCACGCAAGCTTAGTCGCCTTTAAAGGATTGATTAACCATGGGAAGGTAGGTAAAAGTTTGCCCCCAAAACCAAATTCCGCAAGCACAATTTTTCCTCTTTCAACAGTGAGGGGGCAAGACCCATAACCGTCATATTTAAGAGGCATTGCTTGTTGATTTTTGTGGGCCAATAAGTTTTCAGCAACCACAACAACTTGTTTTCTAGCGGCGGCAGCTGTTTTCGAATTAGGTGATGAGCAGCAGTCACCTAGACCAAATACATTTGGATAACGTGTGTGCTGTAAGGTGAATTGATCAACCTCTACCCAACCTGCCGAGTCAGCAATTGGGCTACCTTTGACACAGTCTTGTGGTCCTTGTGGCGGAACAACGTGCAGCATGTCGAATGATTTTTCTATTTGCGTAGAATTGCCATCGGCATCCTTCACGGCAAATGTTGCCTTTTTGTTTGGCCCATCAATTGAGATGAGATTGCAATTGAAATTCAATGTGGCGTTATATTTTTTAACGTACTCCATTAGCGGTGGTACAAAATCTGCTACACCAAATAGAGCTGCGCCAGCATTATTGAGCTCAACTTCTATATTTTTGAGTTTGCCTTGTTGTTCCCACTCATAGCAAGATAGATACATTGCTTTTTGTGGGGCGCCCGGACATTTAATTGGCATTGGTGGTTGAGTAAAGATAGCTTTGCCAGATTTCATATTCATGACTAGTTCCCATGTATAGGGAGAGTAGTCATAACTGTAGTTTGATGTCACACCATTTTTTCCAATAGTGTCTATCAAACCAGGGATAGCATCCCAGTTTGTTTTCAATCCAGTTGCTACAGCAAGATATTTATATTTGATATGCTCGCCACGTGCAACGTTAACTTCATTGACATCTGGATTAAAGCCAGTGATTTTGTCCTTAATCCAAGTGACGCCTTTCGGTATAACGTCTTTAGTATTTTTCTTGCTATCCCTGACATTAAATGCGCCCCCACCGACCAAGGTCCAAGAGGGTTGATAGTAGTGAACTTCTGATGGCTCTATGACGCCGACTTTTAGCGTTTGATCTCGATTTTTCAAGCTTGCAGCAAGCCCTAATCCTGCCGCTCCGCCTCCAGCGATCAGGACATCATAGACAGTATTCTGCGGCTGATGACTCATCTTTTCTCTCTTTCTATCCTATGGTTATATAGCTCACTTCTCTATATAACTAAAAGTAATACACATATAAGGGTTAGTAATAAGTGTCTTTTTACCAGCATTATTAAATAATTGCACCTAGAAAAATTACTTAGGCGAATGAAAGATGAACCCAGTTGTAAAAGGCTTTTTTGATCCAGATACTTGGACGGTTACTTATGTTGTTTACGAGAAAGCGGGTTCAAAATGCATCATCATCGATTCAGTATTGAGCTATGACCCCAAATCTGGGCGGACGCATACCAAGATGGCGGATCAGGTCATTGAATTTGTAAAACAGAATGATCTGAAAACCGAGTGGATTCTAGAAACGCATGCTCATGCAGATCACGTTACTGCAGCGCCCTATCTAAAGTCTAAACTGGGCGGTAAGGTTGCCATTGGTGACCACATTTCAGTAGTGCAGGGCGTTTTCAAAGGTATATTTAACTTGGAAAACGCATTTCCAATAGATGGATCTCAATTTGATCATCTTCTCAAAGATGGCGAGGAGATTCATTTTGGCAATTTGAGTTTCAAGGCGATCTTTGTGCCCGGCCACACCCCAGCCTGTATGGCGTATCAAGTCGGCGATGCAATTTTTGTGGGCGACACTATGTTTATGCCAGACGTCGGAACGGCCCGTTGCGATTTCCCCGGCGGAGATGCCCATGTCCTTTATCAATCGATGAAGAAAATTTTGAGTTTTCCGCCTCAAACTCGTTTATTCATGTGTCACGACTACCCCCCTAATAATCGTCCGGTTCAATTTGAAACTACCGTTGCGGAACAAAAAAAGTCAAATATTCATATGCATGATGGAATTACTGAAGGGCAATTCATTGAAATGCGCACAAAGCGTGATGCAACTTTAGAGATGCCCGTTTTGATTCTTCCTGCGATTCAGGTCAATATTCGCGCCGGAGAGTTTCCGCCAAAAGAAGAAAACGGAATTGCATATCTCAAGATACCAGTGAACGCGGTTTAAGAATGTAAGCAAGAATTCAATTGAAGGAGCGTCGTTGTAATGGCAGATCAAAAACGTAGAGGTCAAATCAAGCAAGCGCCTGAGAACTTTATTTCTCAAGATCTGATTGCTGATCTTAATCAAAATGGCATGGATGATGCCCGTCGTGGCTTTATGCGCTCAGGGTTTATGGCTGCACTTGGTGGGACGGTTGGTTTGGGCTCATCTCTAAATGCTTTGGCAGCTGGTGAAGGAGATCCTGCTATTTTAGAGAAGCAAGTATGGCAAACAACACTGGGAAAAAATGTCGCTACGATGCCCTATGGAACGCCATCGATCTATGAGGCAAATTTAATTCGCCGCGAATCTCCCGGTCTAACAAGGGTATCGGCGGCATCTGTCGCCTTCACGCCATTGCAGGGCTTGTTCGGAATCATTACACCCAATGGCCTGCATTTTGAAAGACAGCATCAGGGCTGGTACAACGTTGACCCTGAAAAGCATCGCTTGATGGTGAATGGTTTAGTTAAACATAACCGCGTCTTCACAATGAATGATTTAATGCGTTTGCCATCGGTGTCGCGCATTCACTTTATTGAATGTGGTGCAAATACTGGATTGGAATGGGGTAACGTTGCAGTTCCAACAGTGCAATACACACATGGCATGCTTTCTTGCTGTGAATTTACTGGCGTGCCTCTGGCGGTGCTTTTAGAAGAGTGCGGAGCAGACCTTAAAAAAGGTAAATATTTGTTGGCTGAGGGTGGGGATGGATCCGGAATGACCAGAACTATCAATTTAAGCGACGTTCTTAATGAAGCAATTGTTGCTTGGGGCATGAACGGTGAAATGTTGCGTCCCGAGAATGGCTTCCCATTACGTTTGGTTGTTCCAGGTGTTCAGGGTGTTAGCTGGGTTAAATGGCTCCGTCGCCTAGAGGTCGGTGACATGCCATATGCAACGAAGGATGAGGCTGTGCACTATAACGATTTGATGCCAGATGGTATGGCGCGTCAGTACACATCGATTCAGGAATGTAAATCAGTTATTACAACTCCATCTGGCGGTCAGCAATTACTCGATAAAGGTTTTTATAACGTTAGCGGATTAGCTTGGTCAGGAAGAGGAAAGATTAAGCGAGTTGACGTCTCATTTGATGGCGGCAATAACTGGAAAACTGCTCGTCTTGAAACCCCTGTTTTAAGCAAAGCGCTTACTCGATTCAATATTGATTGGGTGTGGGACGGCTCCCCGGCAATTTTGCAGTCGCGTGCTATCGATGACACGGGATATGTTCAGCCGCCTATTAAGATGCTTAGAGATGCTCGCGGCACTCGATCCATTTATCACAATAATGCAATCCAATCTTGGAAAGTAGGCACAAACGGGGAGGTTAGCAATGTTCAAGTTGGCTAAATTTGCAAACTCTGCCTTGTTAGTGGGCGCAACATTTCTAGTAGCTGGTTCTGTGTGTGCGCAAAATTCAAGCACACGATTTCCTGGCATAGGAAGAGATGCAACAACTGCAGAGGTTGCAGCTTGGGATATCGATGTTCGGCCGGACTTTAAAGGTTTACCTAAAGGCTCTGGTTCGGTAGAAAAAGGTCAGCAACTGTGGGAAGCAAAATGTTCTGTTTGCCATGGAACATTTGGTGAGTCAAATGAGATCTTTACTCCGATCATCGGCGGCACAACAGCTGACGATATTAAGACTGGAAGAGTTGCCTCCTTGTCGGATAGAAAGCAGCCTCAAAGAACGACTATTATGAAGGTGGCTACGGTATCTTCATTGTGGGATTACATTTACCGAGCAATGCCATGGAATGCTCCTCGTTCACTCACACCGGATGATACTTTTGCGCTGGTAGCTTATTTACTCAGCATGGCTGAAGTGGTGCCGGATGATTTTGTACTGAGTAACACCAATATTGCGGAAGTACAAAAGCGTATGCCGAATCGGAACGGCATGACTTTGAAGCACGGAATGTGGAGTGCAAAGGGCACCCCAGATGTTCATGCAACCGCTTGTATGAATAATTGCGTCCAATTTGTGCAAATTGGCTCTGAACTTCCTGACTATGCAAGAAATGCGCACGGCAATATTGCAGAGCAGAATCGTCAATATGGCCCTTTCCGTGGTTCTGACTCAACCAAGCCCCCTTTGACCAAGTTACCTGGTACTTCAGGTGAGGGATTGGCGCATGCCTCCGAGACACATGCAATCAGCAAAGGTCCATCGGCAATGTTTAAAAGTGAGAATTGTTCTGCTTGTCATGCAATGAACGCTAAGTTAGTTGGTCCATCGGTTGCAGATATCGCTGCAAAGTATCAAGGACAAAGCGGTGCGTTAGATAAGCTAATGGCAAAAGTAAAGAATGGTGGCTCTGGGGTGTGGGGGCAAATTCCTATGCCTGCACAATCTCAGCTGTCTGATGAAGATCGTAAGACCTTAGTCACTTGGGTGCTTTCTGGAGGCAAATAAGAATAAATTCATAAACGCAATATTTAGTTTGTTGAAAAGTTAATGTAGTTACGTAAAAAGCTTAATAAAGGAGTTTGTATGAATCAGCAGCGACGCAGCATATTAAAGTACTCAGCCGTTTTTGGTTTGATGGCTTCTACTGGGCTTATAAGTTTGGCTCAAGCGGAGGAATGGAATAAAGCCGCTTTTGAAGGTAAAAGTTTGGATGATGTTTTTAAAATATTGGGTGCCGGTAGTCCAGATAAATCAGGCGCCATTACTTTAAATGCGCCGGATATTGCAGAAAACGGGGCTGTAGTTCCTGTTGGCATGACAACCAGTCTCAAGGCTGAGCAGATGGCAATCTTGGTCGAAAAGAATCCAAGTTCATTGGCTGCCCAATTTTTTATTCCTGCCGGTACCGAACCTTTTATAACTACTCGTATCAAGATGGGGCAAACCTCCAATATTTACGCCTTAGTTAAGGCTGATGGTAAGTGGAGCATGGCTGTTAAAGAAGTAAAGGTGACCTTAGGCGGTTGTGGCGGTTAAGCCCAACTTGTCTGAGCAAAATATTTAACTAACTACTAGATTACAAGAGGAACATATGTCAGATCCAATGCGTGTAAGAGCAGCCGAAAATGGTGGAATTGTAGATGTAAAAATTTTGATGAAGCATGATATGGAGTCAGGTCAGCGAAAAGATGCAGCTGGAAAATTAGTCCCTGCATGGCACATCACTACAGTTAATGTAAAAGCTAATGGTAGAGATGTATTAAATGGTCAATTTGGTCCAGCAGTTTCGAAGGATCCATTTTTGAATTTCAAATACAAAGGTGCCAAAGGCGACAAAATTGTTGTTAGTTGGGTCGACAACAAAGGTGATAAGCGCACTGATGAGGCAACTGCCTCCTAATTAATGCCTATCAATATTACCTTATAGCTTTGAAAGGGAAACAAATGCAACGTAAATTCGCCTTTGGCTCTGCCATAGGAATATTAACGGTGAGCTTGTCATTTTCATCTTCGGTATTCTCACAAACTCCCTCAGATGAGATCGCAAAATACCGCGAGATGATCGCTGATGGAAACCCTTCAGAGCTATATGAGGCAGCTGGCGAGGATCTTTGGAAAAAACCTGCCGGTCCAAAGAACGCCACGCTTGAAAAGTGTGATCTAGGTCTTGGGCCGGGTGTTGTAAAAGGCGCTGCTGCGCAGTTGCCACGCTACTTTAAAGATACCAATAAGGTTCAAGATCTTGAGTCTCGCTTAATGACTTGTATGCAGACCTTGCAAGGCAGAAATCCAAAGGAGATGGTGGATGCTCCATTTCAAGGTGGACCCAAGAAAGATATAGAGGCGATCGTTGCTTATATTGTGACCGCGTCTAAGGGTGAGAAAATTAAGGTTAGCACCAATCACCCAAAGGAGAAGGAGATGTACGAGCTTGGTAAGCGTGCATTTTATTTCCAAGGTGGTCCAATGGATTTCTCATGCGCCTCTTGCCACGGTGAAGATGGCAAGCGAATACGTTTACAGGACCTCCCTAACTTAACAACCCAAAAGGGAGCTACCTTGGGTTGGGGTTACTGGCCAGCATACCGCGTTTCAAGTGGTCAATTTTGGACTATGCAGCAACGCCTTAATGATTGTTATCGTCAACAGCGTTTCCCATTTCCCATATATGGATCTGATTTAACTGTTGCCTTGTCTATGTACATGGCAAAGAATGCTAACGGCGGCACTGTCGAGACACCAGGATTAAAGCGTTAATAGATAAGAGACAGACAAAATGAAAAATAAAAACATTAAATCCCTCTTAGCCTGCGCGAGTTTTCTAATAGCGGCAGCTCTCCCCGCTAGCGACGTTATGGCTCAGCAACAAAATGATCCTAAGTTCAACAAGATGATGAAGGAGGGATTTAGGGCTGAAGGTATTGCCGGTTTGGATCGCATTCAGCAAGATGAAACACAAAAGTTTTGTTCAGATCCCGTATTCGCAGGCAGCGAAAAAGGCCAAGCAATGCGTGAAAAGATTCAGAAAATTAATATGGATAGCATTAGGCAACCTTCTGATGGAAAGTATATTGGCGACTGGAAAAAGGGCGAAGCAATTGCGCAGAGTGGTCGCGGTGCAACTTGGACCGATAAGGCCGATACTCCAATTGGAGGCGGTTGCTATAACTGTCATCAAATTGATAAGAAAGAAATTTCTTATGGAACTATTGGCCCCTCCCTATGGAATTACGGGAAGATCCGAGGTAACTCTCAGGAGTTGATTGTGTATACCTGGAACCGAATCAATAATTCTAAAGCTTACAACGCATGCAGCAACATGCCTAGGTTTGCTCATTTTAAGCTTTTAAACGAGCAGCAAATTCAGGACTTAATGGCTTTATTGCTTGACCCTGCTTCACCAGTTAACCAATAGGGATTCAAATTATGTCAATTAATCGTAGAGAGTTTTTACAAACTCTAGCAGTGGCTTCGGCTGGAGGATTTGGTCTAAATTCAAGTTTTGCTCTAGCTCAAGAATCTGCAAGAAAGTTCTATGACCTGCCTAAATTTGGTAATGTACATTTATTGCACTTTACTGATTGCCATGCGCAATTATTGCCAATATATTTTCGTGAGCCTAGCGTTAATCTTGGTATTGGAGCTCAAGAGGGTAAGACGCCACACCTAGTTGGTGAATATTTTTTAAAAGCCAATGGGATTCCAGCTGGTACAAGAGAGGCTCATGCTTTTACCTATTTGAACTTTACTGAAGCGGCAAAAACTTATGGTCGCGTAGGTGGTTTCGCGCACCTATCTACTATCGTTAAGCAGATGAAGGCCTCACGGCCAGGCGCTCTATTATTGGATGGTGGTGATACTTGGCAAGGCTCCGGAACTGCTCTTTGGACAAATGGTCAAGATATGGCAGATGCTGCAATAGCTCTGGGTGTTGACATTATGACGGCGCATTGGGAAATGACGCTTGGCGAAGAGCGTGTTATGGAAATCGTCAATAAAGACTTCAAAGGAAAAATTGAATTTCTTGCGCAAAATATTAAAACTGCTGATTTTGGTGATGCCGTATTCCCGGCCTACACAATTCGCAAAATGAACGGTATTCCTGTCGCAATTATTGGTCAGGCATTTCCATATACTCCAATTGCAAACCCTGGGTATATGGTTCCTAATTGGACGTTTGGTATTCAAGAAGAAAATCTACAAAAAACAATTAATGAAGCCAAAGCCAAGGGCGCCAAGGTTATTGTTCTTTTGTCTCATAACGGCATGGATGTAGATTTGAAGCTGGCTTCTCGGGTTAGTGGCCTGCATGCCATTCTTGGCGGTCATACTCATGATGGTGTTCCGATACCTGTTCAGGTCAAAAATCCTGGTGGAATGACTTTGGTAACGAATGCCGGCTCCAATGGTAAGTATCTAGGCGTGCTTGATTTTGATGTCAAAGGGGGTAAGCCTGTCGACTTTAGATATAAGTTAATGCCAATTTTCTCCAATCTAATTCCAGAAGATAAGTCGATGACGGCCTTAATTCAAAAGATCAGAAAGCCATTTGAATCAAAGCTCCAAGAACAACTGGCTGTAACTGATAGCCTGCTATATCGTCGCGGGAATTTCAATGGTAGTTTTGATCAGGTCATATTAGATGGATTAATGGCGCAAAAAAATGCTGAAATTGCATTTTCTCCTGGCTTTAGGTGGGGTACCACCTTGTTGCCTGGTCAGGCCATAACGATGGAAAATTTATTAGACCAAACAGCAATTACCTATCCATATACAACTGTGAATATGATGTCGGGCGAAACGATAAAGACTATCCTTGAAGATGTTGCCGATAATTTGTTCAATCCCGATCCTTATTATCAGCAGGGTGGCGATATGGTTCGTGTGGGCGGCTTGCAATACACGATTGATCCAGCCGCATCAATGGGTAAGCGTATTACCGAAATGCGCCTTAATGGCAAACTATTAGATGCTGATAAGAGCTATAAAGTTGCTGGTTGGGCGCCTGTGAGTGAGGCTGCGAAAAACCTTGGTGGTGAGCCTATTTGGGATGTTGTTGCACGCCATCTTAAGGATATTAAAACCGTTAAGGCAATTAAACTAAACGAGCCTGTAATTAAGGGTGTTTCTGGAAATCAAGGAATCGCTCCGATTTAAAGTTCTCATATCTGAGGAAAGTAGAAATGAAAGTTATAAGGAAACTAGCCGTACATTCGGCTGTGCTTTTATTTGCTTTTATGGGTTTGTCTCAAATAGCTCAAGGGCAAAATACCTCTCCTCCAACTAAAGTGGTTTATCACATTGATGACGCTGAATCACAAGGTTTAAAAGGGCTGAGAAATGTCCGAAATCACCTGGACGTATCGCCAAGTACGCAAATTATCGTTGTTACTCATGCAAATGGAATTGACATGCTGCTTGAGGGTGCGAGAGATAAAAAAAATAATGTTGAATATGCTCCGCTGATCGGCGCACTTAAATCACGTGGCGTTCGTTTTGAGGTGTGTGAAATCACAATTAAAACTAGAGGTCTTAAAAAAGATGCATTCATCTTAGATGCCGACTTTACCCCTTCGGGTGTTGTACGAATTGCTGATTTACAGGCTAAAGATCACTTCGCATATATTAAGCCTTAGTCAAAACTTTTTTTTGTGATTAATTTATAGCAATGAAATATTTTTTTATTGCACTTATCAGCCTTCTGTTGTCTGAGTTCGCGTTTGCTGATTCCTTAGGCCCTGTTGAGCTCAAGCCTATAAAGGTTGCCCCCAATACATATTTTGTTCAGGGATTCCCAGAGATTGGCTCAAGCAAGAATCAAAATTTCATCTCTAATGCTGGATTCGTAATTACCCCTAAGGGGGTGGTGGTGATTGATGCTCTTGGTTCGCCGGCTCTTGCTCAAAAGCTGGTTCACGAGATTAATAGACTGACAGCTCAAAAAATTATTGCTGTAATTGTTACGCATTACCATGCTGACCATATCTATGGGCTGCAGGTTTTTAAAAAATTAGGTGCAAAAATATATGCACAAGAGCTAAGCAAAGATTATTTAAATTCAGATACAGCACGTCAGCGTCTTGAGGCATCCAAAATTGATTTTGCCCCATGGATCAATCAAGAAACTGTCCTCACCCCTGCTGATTATTGGATTCAGGGTGAAAGTAAAGTAAACATTGGCGGGGTAAATTTTTTCATTTCAAAGGTTGGTCCTGCTCATACAGCAGAGGACTTAATGATTTATGTGCCAAGTGATGAAGTGTTATTTGTAGGGGATTTAGTCTTTAAGGGGCGCATTCCATTTGTTGGCAATGCTGATAGTAAGGGTTGGCTAGTTTCTTTAGATAAGATTAGCGCTCTGAAGCCAAAAATAATCATTCCTGGTCATGGAGCTTACTCACCTGATCCTGCGCATGACATTGAATTTACCAGGGGCTACTTAATCTACTTGCGAGACTCAATGGGTGACGCAGCTAGGAATATGGATTCTTTTGACGATGTCTATGCCAAGACAGATTGGAGTGAGTATGAAGGTATGCCGTTATTTAGATCTGCAAATAGAATGAATGCATACAATGTGTATCTCTCCATCCAAAGCGAATAGAAGATGAACTTTCATAGCTGGATCTTAGCCGCTCTAATTTCTCTTGGGTTTATAGGAGTTACTTTTGCCTCGCCTAATATTGAAAATGGAAAGAGTATTGATGACTCTAAGTGCTATTCATGCCATTCAAATAAATCTGGATTGGGTAATGGCGATATGATTTACACCCGAACAGATGGCAAAGTTAAGAATCTAGCTAGACTCCGCTCTATGGTTTCCGTATGTAATACGGAATTACGATTGGATCTTTTCCCTGAAGACGAGGAAGATGTAGTCGCCTATTTAAATAGACAGTTTTATAAATTTAATAGATAGCAGATAGCCCATCCGGTTTTTTTGGACCCGGGCTACCAATCTATCATGCGTTACTTAAAGTAACGCTTATTCACATAAAAGTACTTTGGAGCAATCAAGTGCGAAACGGTTGTTCCAAAATTCCTGTGGTTTTCTAAACCAAAGAGTGAGTCAGCAGTTCTTTTGGTTACATTAAATCCACTACACAAAACCCTACACACCGATATTTAGGAGACGTAAGCTCTTGAAATCCTAGTGGTTTTCTTTGGATGTCTGCTCTCATAATCCTTTGGTCCCAGGTTCAAGTCCTGGTGGGCCCACCAGTAATACAAACCCTCATCAGTAATGGTGGGGGTTTTGTTTTTTGAGCATTACTTTAAGTGTGGACTTTACTTATTCGCATGCGGGATCAAATCAGCTGCGCCTTGAGCTATCAAATCTTTTGCAACGGAAAGTCCGAGAGCTTCAGCCTCTGCTACAGATTGAACTACTGCATTACCGCTAGCCAAACAAATGGCTTTGCCATCCACGCTTGCTACAAAAGAGCGAATTTGCATTTGGCTTTGGTCCCATACGGCATGTGCCGCTAGAGGTACCTCGCAAGACCCTCCGAGCTGGCGAGAAACCATGCGCTCGGCAGATACTGCATATAAGGTTGGCAAGTCATTTAGTGGAGACAGCCATTGCCTTATGTTGGGATGCTTACTTAATGTTTCGATCCCAAGCGCACCTTGACCAGCAGCAGGTGTATATGGATCATAAGGGAGAAGTGCTCGAATACGACTCTCTAAACCTAGGCGCTTTAGTCCAGCAGCCGCCAAAATAATGGCCTGATATTCACCACGATCGAGCTTACTCATGCGGGTATCTAAGTTCCCACGTAGGGGTTGAATTTCCAGGTGAGGAAATTTAGCGCGCAATACTGACTCGCGGCGCAAGCTAGAAGTTCCTACTATTGCACCCTTTGGTAGATCCTCAAGGCTAGCGTAATCATTCGAGACAAAAGCATCTCTAGCATCCTCTCTTGCCATTACGCAAGCTAGATCAAATCCCTCGGGCATGACCATAGGCACATCTTTTAAGGAATGCACTGCTAGATCAGCGCGACCATCTTCCAGGGCCGCCTCTAGCTCTTTAACAAAAAGACCTTTGCCGCCCACCTTAGAGAGGGCTCGATCTAGAATCTGATCCCCCCGTGTGGTCATTCCTAGAATCTGAACATCGCAGTCTGGGTAGAGTTTTTTGAGGCAATCTCGCACATGTTCGGCTTGCCACATCGCCAGACGACTTTCGCGAGAGGCGATAACTAGGCGCTTTGGGGCAGCCAAAACTGAAGAGAGGGGGTTAAAACTCAGGGTTTGCGACATGGCAATCTGCTTAAAGCCTTATTAACATCTGGTTAAACTGAGCTAAATTTAACCTATATTTTAATTTGAATGATTTTTGTAAGACAACAATGACCATCAACTTCCCCTTTACTGCAATTGTTGCGCAATCAGAAATGAAGCTAGCAATTGCCCTTTGTACGATTGATCCCTCATTAGGTGGCGTTCTTATCTTTGGGGATCGCGGAACAGGTAAGTCCACCACTATTAGATCCCTAGCATCTTTGCTTCCATCAATGAAATCGGTAGTTGGCTGTAACTATCATTGTGACCCGGAAGCAAAAAGCCTTTGTCCTGAGTGTGAGCTCAAAAAGAGTCAAGGGCAGAAACTAAGATCTGAAAATATTTCTGTCCCGGTAGTAGATTTACCGCTTGGGGCTACAGAAGATAGGGTTGTTGGAGCTTTGGATATTGAGAAAGCTTTGACCCAAGGCATCAAGTCCTTTGAGCCTGGTTTGCTTGCAAAGGCTAATCGTGGTTATCTCTATATCGATGAGGTTAATTTACTTGAAGACCATTTAGTGGATTTATTAATTGATGTGGCTGCCTCAGGAGAAAATATTATTGAACGTGAGGGCTTGAGTATTCGACATCCAGCTCGATTTGTACTTATTGGCAGCGGCAACCCAGAAGAGGGGGAGCTGCGCCCGCAAATGCTTGACCGTTTTGGATTATCAATAGAGGTAAGAACACCAACGGATTTCAAAGAGCGGATTGAGATTATTAAAAGGCGTGATGAGTTTGAGCGAAATCCAGAGAAATTTATTGCTAAGTGGGAAGAGTCAGAGGAAGACTTTAAGAAGCAGATCATTAAATCAAAGAAGCTTCTGGACAAAGTAGAGGTAGAAGATCAATTGCTTGAGGCTGCTACTAAGCTTTGTGCTCATCTTGGAACTGATGGCTTAAGGGGTGAGCTTACCTTGCTGAGAGGTATCAGAGCGTTGGCTGCTTTTGAGGGTAAGAAAAAAGCAAATCTAAACCACTTAAAAAAAATTGCACCAATTGCCCTTGCCCATAGGTTGCGTCGCAATCCGCTTGACGATAGCAATTCAACCATTCGGATTGAGCGTGCCATGCAAGAATTTTTTGCTACTGCTGAAAAGTGAATCCAGTACAACAAGCTTGGTTTGATGCAAACTTAGTTGCCATTCTTTTGGCGATTAACCCGCGTGGATTAAACGGGGTTTCGATAAGGGGCCAGTTTGGTCCTGTCAGAGATTCTTGGCTTCATTATTTTGAAAGCCTCTTACCTTCAGATAGCAAAGTCATTAAAGCCCCAGCAAATTTATCTCCTGAGCAATTATTTGGCTCATTAGATATTGAAAGTGCCCTTTTATCTGGAAAATTCAGAGTGAGTCAGGGTCTTCTGGAAAAGCTGGGCGGGCAATACCTTCTCTTGCCGATGGCCGAGAGAATGAATTTGCAGACGATGACTCATATTTCTCAGGCTTTAGATCAAAAGAATCTATTCAACCATCCCCATACGGTCAAGGATGGTCACTTTGGGGTAGTTGTCTTTGATGAGTCTGATCCCCAGGAAGAAGGCGTCAATCTTCGTTTATTAGATAGGCTAGCTTTTACGATTTATCTCGATCGCTTTTCAATTGGCGATATCAAACAGTCGCTAGAAGTTACTCCGTCTGATATTGAGGCTGCTAAAGTCTTAATGCCATCTGTAACTTGCCCGCAAGATTTGGTTGAGGTGCTGGTTAAAGCAGGTCTGAGCCTGGGAATTTCATCTTTAAGAGCCAATCAATTTGCAATAGAGGCTGCTAAATCTCTAGCGGCGCTCAGGGGATTAACTGTAGTAGGCCAAGAGGAGGTAATTGATGCTGCACGTCTTGTCTACACCCATCTCAAGAGTATGCAGGCATTACCTGAGGAAGAGTCAAGTAGTCAGTCTGAAGGAGATGCTGATAATAATGAGGAAGATCAACATCACTCAGAAAATGAGACGTCAAAAGATTCGGAAGCTTCTGATTTGCAGAATGAAGATCCCTCATCCCCTAATGATGAATTAGAGGAATTGGTGGTTGAGGCTGTAAAGACCTCGATGCCGCCAAAATTGATGTTGCAGATGAACCAGTCTCTAAAGACTACTAAGACTAAAGCGAGTATTGCGGGTAAATCAGGATCAATTGAGAAAAGCCATCTAAGCGGTAGACCTCATGGGGCACGAAAAGGGTCTCCCGGTAATGGTAAACGTCTCGATATCTTGAAAAGTATTCGATCTGCTATTCCATGGCAAAGGTTGCGTATCCAGAATGGCGATGTATCTATAAAGTCAGGCATTGGAAGTAAGATTCGTTTCAGAGCTGAGGATTTGCATACCAAGCAATATTTGAAACGACGAGGCACGATCACGATATTTTTGGTTGATGCCTCGGGTTCATCGGCAACTCAACGATTATCTGAAGCAAAGGGCGCTCTAGAGGAGTTATTAGGCCAATGCTATATTCGGCGTGATGAAGTAGCCATGCTATCGATGAGAGGCTCCAAGGTAGAGATAGTTTTACCACCGACTAGATCACTGGTTAGGGCAAAAAGAAATTTAGCAACTTTACCCGGGGGTGGTGGTACTCCTCTTGCATCAGGACTACGGTCTGCAAATGAAATGGCAATCTCACTAGAGCGTAAGGGATTAACACCAATCATTGTGATCATGACGGATGGTAAGGCGAATGTAAATTTAAATGGCGTCGGTGGTAGAGTCGGGGCTCACCATGATGCACTTGCGACTGCAAAAGAGTTGCGCATGAAAAATCATCGCATTCTATTTGTAGATACCTCACCTCAGCCAGAAAAATTAGCCCAAGAGTTGGCTAACGCAATGGCAGCACAATATTTTCCTCTGCCATATGCGGGGTCAAGAAAAAAAATTACAGAGGCGGCTGTTCGGCTGGCAAGTTTCTAGCATAGGATTTATCTCGAATTTTTCGGAGAACCTTTTTGCCTTTGAAGTAAGCATTTAAAAATAGCGCAAGACCAGTAGCAATAAAGACAAGCAGTATTACGTTGCTAAGAGTTGACATTCGTCTCTCCTTCATCATTTAGGGCATTCTGAATTAAGTTAAGAGCCGTCACTTCATCGCCTTCGTGAAATAAGTGGCCGCC
>Ga0208877_1000141_pt1 | contig 25380 bp, 1 predicted proteins | sample CryBogCBH29Jun09_FD_184624 | JGI IMG/M metagenome (GOLD analysis project Ga0208877, IMG submission 184624) | Freshwater microbial communities from Crystal Bog, Wisconsin, USA - CBH29Jun09 (SPAdes) | ecosystem: Environmental > Aquatic > Freshwater > Lake | place: Crystal Bog, Wisconsin, USA...
AATATATATATCTGAATAAATTTTCTGTAAGTTGGCAACTTGGCATTCGCGCAACACACTTACTAGCTTTAATGAAATATCATCAAAGGCAGATATCTGCGTCGGGGATATGGAGCACACCCACCAGGGCATGCTCCTGAGAGCACATACACACACGCACACACACACACACACACACACACACACATGCAACCATTGCACAGATAATTACACTTGAGCCTGGTCCTCTGTCTTGTGCCATCCACTTAAGCAGGCCTCATTAATCAAAACCATTGCATATATATCGACATGACTGCCCCTGTTAAGACTTATAGCCATTGCACCATCCACCTCCAACTACAAACCACTGTGTCATCCGCTACCTTGACCCTCCTGTCAACATTACTTCTTCTCATATATGTTCATCCATCCTTCTACTTTTCCCCATATATGTGCTACTCCTCCAGTACTAACTAACTATCCACCCATCTTGCCTTACATCCTCTTTGCCCTCCTACCATCGCTCCTGTCCACCACCAGCTCAACATTCCAGCTGTGCAGCCACAGCCTGGCGGCCGGCAGCATCAGGCAAATAGTGGCTGCATCTCCTCGTCCCTATCTGCAGCTATCCTCAGGTCGTCAGCGCCTCCAAGTATTTGCAGCCATCCTCTTGAAGCAGACCATATCTGCAGCAAAATTTCCACCCTGGTTCAAAGCCTTCCTCTTGGTGCCGCGCAGCGGAAGGACCTCCTCAAGCGTGGGTTTTAAAGTCAGGTTTGATCCAGTGTGTGAGAAGCGGGCCCTGTGCATGAAGACCAGCGCAGTGACAGCTGCTTGAACAGTACTCTCAATCACCCGCTGCCAATTGCCTCTGGGTACTTCCAAGAATTCCAGAGCACTGGCCAGGGCACATTGCTGGACAAGCCCCCGAGTGCCAACCACCCATGGTAGTATTCGTATTTCCCAGTTAGAGTCTGCATAGTTGCTGAGTGCTTGACACAATGGCTCATAGGTGTGCAGTTTATCTTGATGTGCTGTTCGCAGCCGTTCACGCCAAATATCTGAGGGCCTGCTGACATCCAGTATAGCAATTTTGCGGCGAGTATACGAAACCAGCAGAAGATCAGGTTGCCAACGCCCAAGGTGCATACTGCCAGCAGCTATATCAGATTCCTGGACAGGTCGACCAGAGTTCTGAACCAGCACAGTAGGCACTGGGTTCAGTCTTAGACCAGTTCTAGACATTGGAGTTTCTTCATGCAGGACCCATCCTTTTGGAAGAACCTTTCGAAGAGCCTCTGATAGACATTCACGAATCTGATTGTGGGCTGCCACTCTGGCGTCATGAAATCGAGGACAGATGCTCATAAAGTGGGTAAAGGTCTCTTTTTGCTGAGAAGAACAAAATTGACATTCATTTGTCGGCACTTTCCCTATCCGTTTCAGATACGCTGCAACTGGGTATGTCCCAGTCATTGCTTGCATCCAGCAACGAATTTCCGAGTCCTTCTGCTTGGAAATGATGCTAGCAACGGTAGAACCATCCTCTGTTTGTACCAGGTCACGTGCAAAGATGGTGCTGCGAAGCCGCACTGAACGCCACTGGTTGGCACGCACAACTTGTCTCAGGATAGACTTATTGGGTGCAATGTCAGAAGGAAGTGCTGCCCTGGCATGTTCGTTTGAGACCAGATCGCGCAGAGCAGGGTGAATTCTCAGGTGGAGAGTGCCGTACTTCTGGGGTCCATTACAGAGTCTCACTGCATCTGATTCACAACCCTTGTCTGCCTGTTCATCTGCCAACTCATTGTGGTAGCAACCAGTGTGGCCTTTCACTTTTACAAGCACTAGTTTAGAGGGCCATCTCCGCAATATCTTTAGGAGCGGAAGTAGGACATCAAAGTGAATGACGTCTTTTGGCCCTGGCCAGAAATTAGTTCTGCCCCATCGCGACAGTATGTCAAGCAAGCACAGGCTATCAATGAACACGATCAGGCGGGTGAGGGGTATAAGAGAATCACTAACTTGTTCCAAGAGACAGAGGAGGGCAACTGCTTCTACCCTAGTAGATGCAAATGGACCGCCCACTGGAGACGAAAATTCCAAAATAGGGTCAAGGATCTCACCCTTAGTGACCACAAAACCAGATCCTTGTCGCTCTGATTGTCTCTGGCCACTCCCATCAGTACCTGCAAAGTAGTCTGAGGCACCAGATGCAGAGAACCTAAGAGAGTCTTGCTGGTGATTACGGTGCGCCTTAAGGTGCTGTGTGATCGGTACTGTATTGTGATGAAAGTCATAGTGCCGTTCGTGCCAGTTGCCAAGCAAAGTCTGTACACGCAAGGGTTCAGGAAGGGACTTGGCTTGCATTGAGGATGGGCAGAGCAGCCAGAGCTGGGCGTTGAAGTGAGAGGGTTTGGAGTCCCATTTGGCGTAACTCCAACATTCAATGTCGTGGAGAATTAAGCTCTTGGCAGGAAGGTTAGCTACCATACGTGCCTTGAGTTCACGTAGTTTCTTAAGATCATTAGTAGCCCATGAAGACGGTTGGTCATATCTCAGGATCCAAACAGCTGTGTCATACTGCACTACATGGTGCAGGGCTTGATTCAACACGACCAATCGATTTTCTGGAGCAAAAGAGTCAAGTAGGAGCAGTGCTGCAAGCGGCTCCCATTCCACTTCCGCTCCTAATGCAGAGTCTTCAGCATCAGGGGAGCAGAAATGTGCGAAGTGAGGATTAAACGTTACTGCTCGGGCTCCGACCAGCAAGTCAGTTCCTAGGATGCCACGTAAACAGGACAGCAAGTGTCTGCTCCACGGCACATGATATTCCCCATCAGCAATGCCTTGCAAACGACAGGAGGCAACAACACTGTTCAGGAAGGCCTCATGCAGAGTTTGTGCCTGCTGGTCTAGTAGCATACCATACTGTGCTGCGTCCATGCCCACAGCAATATGTCCTGGTCCAGTGATTGTGACCCGACCATTCCGCTTACACACATCCCATCCCTCAGGAGACGGCAAGAACTGGGGAAGATGATTTGAGAGATCTATACAGACTGAGGTTGGTAGAGGCGGGTCAATTTGCCACGGGTGGAGAAGAGAAGGAACACTGGGCACCTCAACCACGCGTCGCATGCAGAGATTCCTGTCTAAACCTCCAAGGATCTGTTGCCCATCCAAGCCTCCTGGGCCCAGCGCCCACTGAGAAGACGAAGGAGAATGGTGGGTGAAGGCATACCAGCGTCGCAACTCAGAGCAAGGGACCATCCACGCCTCGCGTTTGCAGGCTGCTTTGAGCGTCTCAGCTCCACACGCCAGCATGCAGTCTCGGATGAAGGGTACTGTGAGGACAGTAAACTGCGTGCTGAGACGCTCAGCAGCCGTGTTCTGGACAAGGATACATTCAGGTGGTGCCAACACAGGTGCTAAAGGTAGAACTGTACGCAGAGGAAGCAAGCATTCGACAGTAGTAGTTTGTGAGTCGCTCAGGGAAAAGGAAAACACTGCACGTGCTCGACACATCACCCACGCTAGGTCGATATCTGAGATGTGTCTCAGATCAGTTTTATCATTAAATTTAGTACAGATAGCACGAGTTTGTGAGCATTCCAGAACAATCCGATCGTGCGACGCACTGAATCGGGCCACACCACAAATGCACGAGGGCAATTCCACACAGGGTGCAGCACCTAGACTCTGCTCCCTGGTGCTGGGAACTAGCTCGCGTTGGAATCCCACTGGAGATTGTGCACTGCCATCAGCGCTCACGTTCTCCTTGTTTGCAGATGATTGGGCCCTGTCCAGCCAGGAGAGCAGAGTGGCATGTTCTATTTGAGTAAGCCCACAGGCATGCAGGGGCCTTTCCCTCCAAGCCAGCCATCGACCGGCTTGGCCATAGAGCTTTGAGAGTTCAAGGATACCACCCGTTCCAAGTTTACGAACAGCTTGTAAGCACAGCTTCGCTTGCTCCCAAGCTGCTTGAGCTTCACAGTCACTAAACAAGGGAGCTGAGCGATCGATAGTTGCGGTTTGTTCTTTAGCACGCCAAGCTTGTTGCAGATGTGGCCATACGACTTCGGTAATTAATGTCCCTGAAATCGGCGGCCATGGGCTAGTGACAGAGAGTCCCTGCTCGTCTAGTCGCAGCAACATCTGGCCCAGAAGCGAGCCCGATTCCGCTCTGCTGCCAAGACGCAAGAGCAGTTGCATTTGGTTTAGGGCAGCACATCCATGTGAATTGCATTCACGCCAAAGGTGTTGCAAGACAATCTGGGCAATTTCACCAGGCAGGGTCAGGCATTGGTCTAGAGTAGCTAGCACTTCGTGCATCCAGACCTCCGGCGCTGCAGGACAACCGCGACCGCCATCAACCAGATCAAGAACGATTGGGGAACTGTCCATACTGCGTGCTCCCGATTTGAACCAAGCGCTCTTGTAACCCCTAATCCACATTTTTGAGATTGTATCCAGCTCCGATTGCAGCCATGGAACCACCCCAGCACTGTAACGAAAGACTGACGTTACCCCAATCTTGATGGCTAGTTCTTTCAGGGAGGGCGACAGCACTTCTTCCTTTTGCAGCTCGTTGAGTCTACGCTGCATTTCGTCGATCACGTGCGCCTTTTCCGCTCCGAAGTCTAGTGTCAGGGACATACGCACACCGAGGTGCTTGTGGGCCACAGTTGGAAGCAAGACTGTGAATGGCACCCCGTCAAATGTAATGCTATCAGTAGGCATGGACTGGCCAGTAGAATAGTCAACAGCAGAGATGAGCGATTTTTTCAGGTTGAAGAACATACCCAGCCAAGCAGAGAATGGCGAGATGGTATCAACGATAACTCGCATGGCCGGGATCGAGTCAGGACCACCAGTGTGAAGAATGGTGTCATCAGCAAATCCACTTGAACCCGCTGGATGTTCCAAGCCCGTTACTGTGCAGCCACGTCCACTGGCTCGCACCATCTTGTGGACCGGATCAAACGCCAGGGTGAATATCTTGGGACTTGGTGCGTCACCTTGGAAGACACCACGCCGAAGGAAACACGCAGCCGTTTCACCGAAGGAGTTGCCAACTGATATAAATCTGCCATCATACATGCGGCGAAACAAGTCTACATCAGTCGGGTGGAAGCCATAGCCTTCTAGGAGAGCGAGGACTGCTCGATGGTTGACCGCGTTAAATGCGTTCTTGATGTCCAGGTAGAGAACCACTGACTGACTTTTATCTTTGCTGTGCTGCTCCAGGATGGTCCGAAGCTTGGTGAGCTGACGTCTTGTGCTGCGATTCCGACGAAATCCCTCTTGTACATCATCTATCAGGCAATAGTCTTCCGTTACCTGATCAAGTCGGGTGTTGATAACAGTTGTAGCTATGATGTACTTTGTGCATTCACTGGCGATAGGTCGCTGGTCAGTCATCCATAGGGGGGCAAGGGTCTTCGAGATCAGACTAAAGATGGCTCCTTGCCACTCATGGACGCCCACTGTTGGTGACATGCCACTAAGGTACGCATTGATGGCTGAGCGAAGAAATTCAAGGAACACCAAGGGGCCATATTTATAGAATTCCCGCGGTATACCGTCGATTCCCATGCTCAAGTCGTTGCCCAAGCGCCTCACAATTGTTTCCAATGTATCCATATCTACTGGCCGACAAATGAGCGGCGCAAGACCCGAAGGAATCTTGCGCATTTCCTTCCACACTTGCCACGGGATGGGGCAGGGCGGGAGCTGGGCGAGCGCAACATCATCATGGACAGAACAACATTGCTGACAGAAGAAACGCACAGCACGCTTAGGATTACCGTAGGGCTGGGCCTTCGCGGAAGTCACAATGGGCTGAATTCCAGTGTTTTGACAGCTAGGGCAGATTGATTCAGAGTCCATACCTTCGCCAGCCAGATGTAACTCTTGCACTGCCAATATGTCGTCCGGAATAATTGCCACGTAGGTCTCTGGTGGCATCACAGTGCTAACAGATGGCTTATCAAAGGGAGGATTCAAAGAACACCAACAGGAAAGGAAGTCACCCAATGACCGTGGACCTCGAAACCAGATCTTCAGGGTGCAATCAGTACCTTCTGCGCTCACAACTCCTTCGGTTTCGGGCAGCGTAAGCAGATATGCAAGTAGTGGTGGCGGATTCTCGCGGCATAGATTAAACCTGACTCCTAGACTTACTTGACCGGCTACCCCCCACATTCTTGGGCGTGGCTGTCTTTTGCCAAGAGCATTAGCTAGCAGTCTATGGTCCAACATTCCCCCACTACGGATCAGCATCTCTCGAGCTTTGCACTCATTGATATATTTTGCTTTGGCTATATCTTCCCGTACTGCCGCCCATCGAACGTCCACTGCCGTTTTTGCCTGACCTAGCCAGCTTGTCAGAACCATGTTGGCTGCATGGCCAAAGTACCACTTAGTTGAGTAATGCAGCGTCGAAGGGCGGTAGTGTCCACTTCGTGCAATGCTGCCATGTAACCGGCCAATTTTTAGATACCAAAGCATGTCACGATGGGCAGAGTGCAAGATATCTGGACTGCGTAGAATAATTTTCTTGACCAATGCGCGGGCGGCGTTCAGTAGGTTGATTTCACGGAAGATGGTACGATGACCTGAAAAGGCAAATGAACGGCAGACTTCCCCTCGTTTCCGCTGACGGCGAGGGGCGAGTGAATGTGCTATCTGAGCAGCCATCATCTCTGCATATCGCAAGGCCTGGAATGGGTCCTGGGTGGTCTGTTTCTCCGCATCTTTCGGGTCGCTACCAGGCATATCATCCTTGTTATTGCCTGCCCCCCCATCCGTATTGCCGCTGTTCAGCAAGCCCATGTCGCCACCAGCCATGTCCACTGGGGCATCAGTGGCCCCTGCGTCAGTGCCACCATCAATCCCTGACTCTGGAACACCGCTGACCTCCACGCCTGATTCGCTGTCCGCCACTGCACCCGCATCCGAATCACCGCAGCCTTGCACATTTGAATTACTGACTGCAGCTGAGCCATGTGCAACTGTCGATGTTGCTCGTTGAGTCCCGGCAGGATCCAAGTCGTCCTGCTGTTCCGCCACAGAGCCGCCTGAAAAGTTCGTCAAGGCGTGTTGCAGTAGCTTACTCCATTCAGCGCGTATGGCTGGTTCCCGGAATTTGCGTACATTCACACGACATCGCGGAGCTTGGATGGTTTGGTTCAATGGGCGGCAAGCTCCTGCAAAGCCCAATCCTGCCACAGTGTGTGGAAGCTGCAGCATAATCATAGCATGATCAAAGACGGGTTGCGCTGCAGCCCATTTCACGAGTAAACTGGAGACAGGGAGATCTGCAGGGTGGACCCAGGCACGATCCAGCGTCGCTTTCTTGGGGAGAAGGCAGGCCTTCCATGTGGGCTGCAGAGGCGCGCTGCGTATCTCGCACAACTCAGTTTGTGCTAGCCAATCATGCATCCTTTGGTCAGCAGCACCTGTCTTGGTGTTGTGTGAATAGCCCCATCGCCCTCCAACCGGAGCTGCATTGGCATCCCCCAAAATAACAAGCCGCCAACCGTGCGTTTTGGCTAGGGTTGAGATATGCGCTAACGTCAACAGTACAAGCTCACGAGATGCAACCCTGTTGTTGGCTGCCACATGCTGGTTGAGACCAACAAACCATATTCGCCCACCTGCTTCCGGACGATTCAGTTCCAAGTGGAGGATACGACCGCCAACTGCTAGAGCCCATTCCTGTTGGTCCAGATCTGGCGGACAGGAAACCTCCAGTTGCGTAATGAACTTGGCAGTGGAAACATGCACCATCGCTCCTAACCCTACTGGATACCCTCGCGAGTTGCAAATGTTCTTAAAAAAGATCCATTCTTCATCAACCGACGCTTCCAGCAGGAGCTTTAGCCGACCGATGCGATGGTTAGCGACGCCAAGATCCCCAAGGAACAATATGTCTGGTCTGTGCTGTTCCAGAAGGCCAAGAACACCAGGCATCGAAAAGCGCAGACGCCTGAATCCGACACTGATGAAGGCCACTGAAAAGGGACTGCTCCAGACATTAGATGGGTCGATAAGAGAATCTGCATCCACCTGACCTTGTGCTGCCTCTGCACGCCCTAGAGCTTGGGTTAGAAGGTTGTGTCCAATTGGTAATCTCTTACCAAGAGGGGGCTCAAACCAAGCCGCTGGTGGCAGTAATCGCCACTTTAGGTCAATATCATCCATCCCTGCCTGGCAAGCGGGGGCTGGTGTAGCATCAGCGTGCAGTAGATTATCTAGGCCATGAAGGACCCCACCACACTCGTTAGAATATTCTTGATTTGCCCTTTTAAGTTGTTCCACAAGCAGAGGAAGCAGTCTTTCTGGAGGTGGTGCAAAGAAGGGAGCCTCAACCACCTTTGTAGCCCAGTTTTGTATTGAGTGATGTGTTTCCGCAATGTCCGGATTTCGATCTGGGTCCAATTCTCGACCCATCAGCTCCGAGGAGGGCCCTCCCATCCTGCCACCCCATGCACCATTGGGCATATGTTGCGCTGCAAACGAGTCCTCTGTAGAAGCTTGATTTAAAGAGTAAACACATCGAAGGCTTTGCTCGCGAGAAAGTGGAGGAGATGGGGGAGACGCAGCAACAGGTGGTCGCTCATTCGGCCGCTCATTCGGGGTCAGCATCGCCTCCGGCCTACCAAATGGTGAAATAACCGGGGGAGCTGCAGCAGGTGCTACAGGGGGAGGGACAGGCTGGATGAAATTTTCTTCCATCCCGGACAACGAGGTGGTGTTTCTATTGGCTGAAACTTTATTTTTAAAAACTGGACCAACTGCTAGAGACCGCTTCGTGCCACGTGCATTCCCGGTTGCACCCAGCGGACTGGCATTGATTGAAGTACTGGCAGCTGTGATAGCTGCTGTATTACATATTTGGACAAATCCGAGAAATATTCCAGGTTTTCTGCTCCACCGCTGACAGTCTGGATGAAGACATTGAAAGAACACTGCACGGAATCTATTATAGGAAACAATTCCACCGTTGCTATCGTGCAATGGCTCTGCAGGTCGCCAGATCTGCGCTATCAAGCAGGGCCATTTTACCCCCTTTTTAGCACCCCAACGGAATGCCGCAGCTTTGCTGTCGCCTCGTTGGCCAGTAAGCCGCCCTTCCGGTAGACCGTGCTGGCACAGAAGTTTGTTGAGGGAGGTGGTGATATCCTGTGACAAGGGCGCAGTGTTTGGCTGCCGCAGAGATCCTATTCCAGGTTGGTGGGATAAGGGCTTCGACTGCCAAGCACCACATGTGTTGCTCATATGCGGGTGTTTTGGCTTTTCCTCTGGCACTATCCACGAATCTGACTCGATACGAGTAATGCATGATAACAGGAACATTGAGAGGGACTGTTCGGCAGGCAAACGCATGGGCGTCTGTGTGGGGTCAGAAAGCTTGCAAGAGAGTGCCAAGCGAAATTGTCTGTTACGAGTGTAAACTGACGAGTCAATGAATTTCTTCATGGTTCCATTACTTGTTATATATTGAAATTGGGGTGAGACTACTAAGGCCTCAACTTCAACCTTGAGAGCGGAGTTGTTACACGGAAATGTCAACCAAGGGTACACCAAGTGATAACTAACTTTCCATCCATCTTTTGTGTGGCGGCTGCCATCCAGCATCAGCACCTCAAGGCAGCGGGGGCATTGTTGCTCCGCATGCGGCCACTTGGCGCGTATCTTGTCTGCCCACACAGAGATGACTTGCTGGCATAGAGAGTTGCCCTGTACTGCGTCCATTACTCCTGGTTCAACTTCAAGGTCGAAGTACGCTTTGCAGGGCCGATCCTCGCGAATGATCTCATAGAAGCAGCGGGTTGGGGCCCTGTGAATTCCCATTAACGCGCGATATGCAAAGCTGCCCGCGTCGTAAAAGGCACCGAAGATTTTCCCCAAACGCCAGCCATCATTGTCTCTAGTCCACACGTCTGCTGCCACGTAAAATGCTGATAGGGAGAGAGCATCCGATGATGTAAACATGGCTTGCTGCCGCGTTAACCCCTCAATGCGCACGTTCCAGATCGGGAACTGATTTGCACCACCATTGAAGTTGGGGTAGAGACCCAGGGTCCCCGAAATCCATGGAGACAAGCCAGGAATAGAGGGAGGTTCCGGAATACGTACAGCACGCGGGAGGAAGGTGCGACAGGATGGCCCCAGGGCAGGCTGAGGACGCGGAGGATGTCGCAGAGGAGGATGGGCGCTCACTGTCGAGGGAGAGATCACCGTGTCCTCCTCTACTGGTATAGACAGCGGTCGAATAACCGCTGGAGTTGCTCTAACGTTTGAGAGAGGAGCCGGTGCAATGTCTGACGATTGCCGTGCTAGCTCTGACGAGCACATGGGACTAGATGGCAGAGAGTGATTCCAGCAGTCAATAACGGTACGTTGTGCAAATTTAGGTAGATCCTTGCTTTTGACTGCCATATCTGGCTTACAGTTTGCTGCCACGAGTGGTCTTCGTATTGCATCCTTCAATCTGTGCGTATTGCATTGTGATTGGACGCGTGTGTCCTGGTGTACCAATAAGTGGTCAGACCAGGCTACAGATTTTCCCTTCTGGCTCGCAGCTGTCTTCGATTTTCCTGATCCTGCTGTCAGCAGTACACGGCCAATCGGCACCTTTCCAATCGATACCAATCCAGCCGCCAACATGTGTACTCGGGCAGATACTGCAGATCGCAGCACAGCGTGTACAGACTCACTTGCCTCCGCCGCGACCCGAACTTTGGAAGGCGCCGATACAGCTTTCTGACTTGGTGCAGATCCAGACACAGCTGCAAGCTGCCTCTCGTGTTCTTTAACTCTCTGCTCGCTTTTCAATTCGGCAAGCAGGGGATACACCTCAAGAACCGCGTCCACCCAGCTCCATCCCGGTGGGTCCGGGCAACACTTCCGGCGTCTCTTCAGCCGTTCTTCCCGGGTAACTGAAAAACGGGGCCCCCATATTGTGGCAAGATCGAAATTTCTATTTAGTAGCAGTTCCGCCTCAGAGATAGTGGTAGGCACTTGGAATTTCAGTGCCCTGCATTGCAGAGGACACTGGTTCTCGATGGGTTGGCATGCTTTAGTCGTTTCAGTATACATGTCGTCAGTGTTGACGCCCAAAGCAATAGCAGGATTCGGTAATGCTGCTCTCAAGACGGACCCATTTGACTGAACTTCACCGGCGATATGCTGTATGGGAACGGTGCGCTCCTTCTCTAGCTTTAGCTCCAGAGCACCCTGTTCCGATAACTCGCCTTCCTTAACCGCAGCGCTAGCCTTAGGGTACGACCCTGCAGCAGAATTGGCGACTATGCCGTCTAGTTTTTCTTCCCCCACGATGTCCACGTAACAGCCAACACGTGCACTGCCGTCTGCTGCTTCGTCGTTAGGTCTGAACTCGGTCTCGAAACACCGCGACTTTCCGACGTTGATTCCACGATTCGCTTTGGCCACTACCTCGCTCTGCTTGGGATCAGCGGCACTCACAACAGTAGCCTTACGACAAAGATGAGCATGCGCATTTGTACGGCCAGCAGCAACGCCTTGGTTGCTGCAGGTGACCTCACCGTATGTATCACCACCTTTGGGTATGGGGGCCAACACGCTGACAGGGAAAGGTACTGAAGGCAAATCTTCAAGGAATCCAATAGGGTTGTGGTTGCCTATTCGGTCGAAGTGATTGAGATGAATTCGCGCATAGCCTTGTTTTTCTACATTCAACATTTTGATAAAGAGGACAGCCTCATCTGAAATCAGATCAGCTTCTGGGACATGAAAGACTAGGGGGGCGCCATCTGCTTCTCTGCGGACCTGAGTGAGCGGAATAAGGGCCACTTTGTTATGAAGCCAATCGAGCAGCAGTTTCGCATATCTCTCATCCAGATGAGTGGAGGGGTGCAGGAACGAGAAAGCAGCCTTACGGACATTGCATGGGGGGTCATTCTTTGCGAATACGAATCCATTCATCTGTTCGAACCTAAGCATGGGTGAATGGTCACAATCTTTTATGGATACATCTTGGCGGAAGGTGCTCTTTAGACGTTGTCGGTTTTTCAGAGCATGGCAATAAATTGCTACCCTAGTGCCTTCTGCTTCGCTGTCATCGGCCATTGCTGAAAGCATTTCCCAGCGCTCCTGAAACTCGCCCTGAAGTGCTATGTGCGTCTGTCTGCGCTCCCGAAAGCCAAGGTTTGACTCAGCCTCACGAATAATGTCCTGGATCCCCAAGAGACCACACGACCCTTCACCCCGCGCTGCGCGCACCTCATCATCCATTGTGACAGTATACCGTTGTCCACGTCGCACGAGGTGCAGAGTACCTTGAATACAAGCGTATGGTGTATCGTTAACATTGAGGCCCTGCTTCGTTATTCGAAACTCTTCGTTGAGTATTTTAAACTTGAGACCTGTCCACGGGCTGACCTCGCCGCCTGCTTCGTCCTCCCTCTTGGCACCCACCTCTACATATACAGTTTCCTTTTCGACATCCACACTACAATCAATTCTGTGATCAACTCCAGTTCGCCTGTCGACGGCCAAACACTCGTCAACTTCACTTGCTGCACCGAACTGATTTATACCCGCATTGATCTCCCCTCCTGCTACGATCGCCACTCCATTTCCAAGATGAGCATTTTCATAGACCCCTCCGCATGCTGCAGCCAACGCCAAGTCGGAATCAATTACAATACATTCGTCGTCGCCGCCTATTTCAATCGCCATTGCAGCAACTGGAGGGTTGTTCACTTCATCACCCAATCCCTGCTCATGACAACCCGTGATGTTCGAGTGCTCTTGGATGTTCGAGTGCTCTTGGAGGCGCATGGTAGGTTGAAGCGCTGCGAAAAATGACTTCAATGTTCCCTGTTCAGCATTGAGACCAGGAACCGGACGATACTTGTTCCTTTTACTCGAATTGCGAATCTGAATAGGAATCTGAGTAAGCTCCGATTTCCTACGAGCTCCTTTTTTACCAACATCACGCCGCTTAAAGACACCGCAGCTACGAGTTACTGCTATTGTTGTTGCAGCCGCCACTGGCGGCTGGCTCAGTTGAACAACATACGTATCTTGAGACAGGGACAGTAATTGCTTAGTTACTTCTTCTTCGAAACGTTGGAGGTCACGAGGGCACGTCCCACCAGGTCCACAGGAACAGCGGATCCTTCTGAACCCTTTCGGAGTCTCAGTGCCCTGCAAACCTTGACGGAAGAAATTTCCTCCCCGTCTGATATAGTCAAAAGAGAGGAATGTTCCTGCTGCCAGAGGGCCCTTTACAACCAGTTCTAGAAGGCCGAGGCCACCCGCGTCATCATCAAACTCCTTCCAGTTCGCCACACTGTTACTGTGTTCATGGCATTTATGGTTTACCAACTGCATCGGTGTACGATGCTGGTCTATGCATGGCACACATCGTGCCCCATCTAGATAGACGGTGTGATCATGCCACGGACCCAACTCTAGGCAGTGGTTTCCGCCATTCTCGCAGTCGGATATGCTGCCTGGGTAATAGCACAGGGCTAATGTTTGACCTTCCAGAACTGGGCACACGAGCCTTACACCTAGGCCCTTTCCGTCCTCCTGTACTTTCTCCAAATACACTGCCCCTGCTGCCCTGATGCTGGCACAGTAGAGTTGGCAGGCCTTGCTGTTGTTAGCGCTATCGACTAGTTCTTTAAGATGTCCGTCTTGGTCTGTCGCAGCTGGATCCAGCTGATAAACCAGGATGTGATCGTCCGGAACGCTCACAGGGTAAGAGACGTGCCTGCCAGAGCGTGGAGGGTTTCGTCTGGGCATATCTGGGCGGCCACCAGCACCCAGTAGTCGCAAGTAAACTTGAAACTGTATTATGCCCACTGGGTTGAGAAGAAATGATCCGAGTGAGATAGCAGATTCAGGAAGCCGATTTCCTTTGTGCTGCAAGTAGTAACAACCCTGACTCATACCCCAGAGCGCAGCCACGCGAGAGTAAACCTCCTTGCAGGGCGAGTCTGTGGTTAAGCCAACTAGCCGTGCGTAAGGTTCAGATTCACTGCCGTGCACCACCGGGGGCTTCACAACTATCAACAGATCCGATACAGCCCGTACTGAAGGGGGGCAATAGGGCGTGCTGCTGTAACCTTGACTAGTGCTACCGGCTCCATAGGGTGTGTCATCAAAGCCACAGGAGAAGCATCCTCCAATCTCACCAGCGAGTTTTGGCCATGCGAAGATTTCTTGATGAGTAATGTCTTCAATAAGGACTGTATGGTCCTCCCAGGTGGTGCAGGTGAGCGAGGCATGAGTGCTTTGCACTGGTCGTCCAGACAAGATAATCGCGTCATTTGTGGCTGGTAACCAGCCTGCGAGGACTGTCGTTGGCTCGACGGCTGCTGCTGACCAGTGAACTCGCTCGGGAGCCAGTACAGGGCTCAAGGTTGTTGCTTGTTCCATCACATTGGATAATGCCGCAGCTTGGTAAGACTCAATTTCCAATGTGATAGCCTGATCACATGCGACCTTACCCGCCATATCAGCACAAGCGCCAACACTGCCGCCTGTCTGGACCTTCCACTTGCCAGACACCCACTCTCCAACAATGTCGCCAGCTCTGATCCCGCCCTCAGCCTCGTTGCTTGATTTGCACTGATCTTCAACACTAGCATAGCTGCCGACTCTGCCGCCTGCAGCTGCAACCTTAGTCTGGATACCAGTGCCCTCTCCAAAACAAACACCCGATTCAATCTCGCCAGCTACACATACACTGTCGACAGTGTTGCAGCATGTCTTCACCTCGGAAATGGGGCTAGCTTCGATTTCACACTCGGTATAAGCACATGCACAGATGCAGGCGGCTGCTTGGGCCTCGCTCATGGCACCTATGCAGTCGCCTATACTGCTGCCTGCTTTGTGCTCTGCATCAACATCAGGTAAGCTGCTAACGATTAAGTTGTTGCTCGAGCCCACCCGGCCGTTAATCCTGTTGCTCGCTCCAACACAGTTCCCTGCACTGACATCGATGCCAACGGTACTCCATACCATAACACGGCCACCGGTATTCCTGCGCTGTCTTGCATGATCGTGGACTTTGCTGCTTGCTCCGACGCAATCAATGATGTTACTTCTTACTCTGACGCTGTTCTTGACATTGCTGTTTGCTCGAGCACAGACACAGGCGCTGCTGCTTGCTGCCACACCATCCCAGACATTGCTGCTTTCCTCATCATTCTGAACAAATTTACTTCTTGGCCCAACACAGACACGATCAAGCGTACTTGGCGTAACTATGTCAAGGGCTGATTCCAGCCGCCAAATTAGTGGCGTTATCCTGGAGTCTAACTTTTTGACCTGGAGAATGACCGGTCGACGCTCCGTCCTGCGACCATGAGCATCAGCAGACTCTAATATTTTGGTTACCAGACAATCCATCAGCAAAGCTGTACCAAGCATAGGCTTGAGGTGGTTCATCAAGTTCTGTTGGTTGGAATCGGGGCGTTTGAGGGCATCTGCCACTTGGCCTTCAAGCTCCATGACTTTCTCGGACAGGAGAGATGCACAAGCGATTGCTTCAGCAAAACACAGCTGACTCAGCTTATTCATTTCTGACAAGCTGTGAATATCCTGCAGCTTAGCCTGGCAACCAGCGTCAACTTGCACGCCTGGAGACTTGCTCGAAGAAAGTGCAACTTCCGTTTGGTCATCTTCTGGTTCAGACGCTGGATCTGAACCAGCTATTAGCCCCGACATTAATCCTTCTCCAAGCGAGGACCCACATACATCCAACTTCACGTGGAGCACAGCGAGGGAAGAGCCACAGGAAGGCAATATCCTACTGTGAAGGAGTAAGAACCACACGAGTATGAGCAACTGACAAACAGGCAGTAGCAAAAGCAAGAGTATTGCCAAGGCAGGGCTGAGCTGATCAGGGGACCAGACAGAACTAGCCGTGTTCCAGGAGACAATCGGGTAGGTACCGCAACGGGTGAAGGCTGAGCAGATCAGGTCCGTGTCAGGGCTTAAGTACATGTAATTGATCCACTTGATCCACATGCAATTATGGAGAGTCAAGATCATCCAATGCCATTGATGGTGACCAGGGATGTGAGGAGCAATCATATGGTATAGGAGACCATAAAGCAGTATCAGAGCAGGCGTCGACCATATATCATCAAACATACATGTGAGACAGACGTCTCGGATCAGCATTGCAAGGTACACTAGCCCCATGGTAGGCCCATTTCCGAGTTCCTGAGAAAGCACGTAGGCAAGAGTGGTAGCAAGAGCCCAACGAACACAGTCCACAAGAACATCTTGCCAGACAGACACAGTGACTTTGGTTCCTCGGGCCTGGTTCCGTCTCCATTTTCCAAACCGCTTCAAGATCTTGAGAAACCAGTCGAAGATATGGGGAAACAATAGCATCTTGGCCCATAAGGTCAATCTGCGAAATTGCATGCACATCAGAAGCCAGTGCAATTTACTACGTAGCCACCTGCGATGCTCCACATATGCCTGTGAAGAGCGAAAGTCGAAAATAGGGGTGATAGCAGATGGAGAATATCGATGATGGTCGGTAATGCTCTTCGCAAGTCTATAAAGAAACGTGCGCTGAGACCAAAAGACAAAAGAAGGCCGACAAGCCAGACGCCGCCGGAATGCCCTCCAGTGATGTGAGGGCATCGACGTTGGGAGCTTCTGGTTTGTAGACCCCGGAAAATAGACTTGGGACAGCGCGGTCATCACACTCACGTGGACGCCCGCAGCATGTATTTCGCAGGCGGCCGCGCCCCCATTTGGCATGGAGCATGTTGTCGCAGTTTGAACAACCCCAGCTGACATCGCTAAGCCAGGTATTATCGTCGGGAATATCGCCTGAAACGGAGCTGTCGTCAAGAGGGCTGCCTGTACCACCACAGTTGGATACTCTACGACTTCGGCTTTACTTTTACTGGGGATACCAGTGGCTTTCCTCTGCTTTCTGGATCGCTGTTTCCTCTTACGATTTTGTTGCTGTGCTGTCTGCAGCTGTCGAGAAATGTCGACATCTTTCACATCTAGACATCCTAATGGAGCAAAACGGTTGCTTGGAATCGTCCAGTACTCGACCGACGCTTGCCTGGGAGGAGTAGTGTGCTTCCCAAATGCTACCTGCCAGCCATTGCCCTCAAAGCCTGGGACAGCTTCTGCCACAGCCCCTGCATCATTACACCTGCAACTGTTATTTCCGATCCGGTCAATGTTTACACCAGCAATAGTGGCAGATTCAACCTGCACGCAGGTGTTGGCATCTGCAGCGCTGATATGCTTGTGATGGTCTTCAACAGGAATTGACAGAGGACTGGTCCTCTTAGTGCAACAGCTAAGTTCTACAACCAAAGTACCGCCAACCAGCGTTGACAATTTGCCTCCTGCCATTGCCGCGGAATCCCCGTCGATTTCCCTGGTAGCTCCATCAGCCACCCCAGCTACTTTGCTGTCATGGGCCACTTCACGTGAGTAGCTGCCATGAGTTGCAACCACTGTACCGCCAACCGCCGAGTCAACCAAGCAAGGTTGCATTGCACTCGGTCCATTTCCACCAGAGAGTCCATATCCAGTCACCTCAGCGCAAAGCTCCTCTGATCTGCCTGGATCCCACAGCTTTCTGCTTGCACCATGGTCACACCGGCCTACGCCGGTATTGGTCTGAGGGTCCCCTGTTGGTGCACTTTCAATCACCAGGTTGGTCCCCTCTTCAACGATCCTGACAATTGATGCCATCGTTCGCGCAGGTACTACAATATCAGCACAAGCAGGCACATGCATTTCCTGATCGAGCGCTGTTGTTATGTTGACAAGGTCGGCATTGGTCACCTCAATCTCTTTGTCTGCTGGCAATTCGACTGTCCCAGTGGCCAGAGGGCTGACGACAATCTCCAAAAAAGAGACTTGAAGATTTTCAAAAGCAATGGACGCCACATTTAGGACGTGCGTTATCTCCACATACAAATTACAAAGGTCGTCGGAACTCGATCCCCCAATGAGTTTGAGATGCCTTTCTTCCGCTTCCAAGGTGTATTTTCTGACAGCTCCTCCCGGCTGAACTGTGTACAATACGAGACCGAACGGAAGCTGTGCAGACGATACTAGACTAGGAACTGTGAGGTGTGAGCGATTTGGAAACCCCTGATGAGAAGAGTGTGTTGGACTTAACCAATACATTGACACAGTGAAAGAGCAAGAGAGAGATTCACATGCAACACCAAGGCTCGGAATCCAACCTTGTTTTAACCTGACCGCGGTTTCCATTAGAGATTTCTCCCGTTCCTGCTTTCGTTTCGCTTCTTCCCAGACAATTTCTTCGTTCACCGCAGCACCACCCATTCCTTCCGCCGCCTGTTTCTTGTTTCGGCGAAAGTTCCTCGACGGTTTCCCACTCGAGCTACCTCCTGCTCCTCCAGCAGGCTCAACACCAGCTTCGATTTCTGGAGACTCCCGTCCAAACCGAAACTTCTTGGCATCCACTTTTGCCGGTAATCGACGATCTGTCATGTTTGATATTACCGAAAGAATCAATAAACGGTGGAGAGTTTGATCAAGGAGTGTGTCGCCAGCTCGCAGAACAGTACACAGAAGCAGCAGAGCGAGTTGAAGAAGTTTAACTTCCCTCCAAAACCACACGCTCCAATGAGTCAATTTACGAACAGCAACAGAAGATTCCGAAAGATTGAAGATATATCGCCGAAAGAAATTATGAGCTAAGTTATGATGAACAACCAGAATTTGAAAGAAGATTCCAGCAAACAGCAGCTGTTCAATCAGACGCACGAGAGCTGCTTCCAAGAACATTGCCGGCCCGGCTGTACTTGCAATTTTTTGAAAAAACATTTGCTGGGTACCGTGACTATAGCTCTGCAAATCCCTGGGCCCGGCCGGATCGGGCCCGAGATTTTCTGCCTGCCACCACGAAAGGTGATATTTTTTCGGTTCCGGCCTGCTGCACGGCAATCTTTCTGAATCAGGCACTGCAGGCTCAGTCGTTGGTTTCAAGACCGCCGCAGCCACGCGCACAGACTCAGAAGCAGTTACCGGCCGGCCCGGCTCACTCAATACCAGTCCGGACTCTGGGACCTTTGCCGGTCTGGTTACTAGGGCAGCGACCTCCGCAGATCCACCCACGAACTCGGGTATCGTACTTGACTGGCTGTTGGGCTGGGAGATTGCCATCCAAGCACTAGCTGATTCGAGAAATTTCAAGTTCGCTGACTCGCTTGCTGGGTTAGGGACGACAGCCGATGCATGCTCGGACTCAGAGGGTGCCTTCGCCCCGCACAATTCAAGTAATCGCCAGTGATGTGTTGTCAACAGCGCACGTTCCTGCTCAGAGGCTGCCGTTGACCCACTTCCTGACTCGGAGCTTGCGGCTGCCAGTGGCCCTTGGCCACCCAGACCCGTTGGCGCAGAGACTTTTGCCGAGAGAGCCGGTGACTCAGTGACGGATCCATTAAATTCCAGCATACATAACGACACGGGGATAACCACAGACCCACCTCCTAACTTGAGCACTTTCTCTTGTTCACTCCTTGACTCGGAGACTGCTGCAAATCCATTCACGGGCCGGAGGGCTGCCGCCGACCCAAGCAATGTCCTGGACTGTGTTCTGACACGGTTGCTAACATTTCTTGCTTGTGAGCAGTTGTCAGTGTTGCTGATTGCCCTGACCTTGACTCCCGCGTAGCTGCTTTCTCTGGCACAGCCGCCAGCCTCGCTGCATGCTCGCCTCCGTTCACAGCCGATGCTACTTGTTCCGACATAGTGACCGACGTTGCTGCTTGCGGCGTCACAGCCGCCGACGCTGCTACTTAATCCGATACATTCGCCTGCATTGCTGCTTGCTACAGGGCAGTCTCCGCAGTTACTGCTTGCTCTGACGCAGTAGTCATCCCTGCTGCTTGCTTCTTCACAGTCATCACTGCTGCTGGTTGCTCCTACACACTTACCAACGTTGCGGGTTGCTCCTACAAAATTGCTAAAGTTGCTTCCTGTTCCAACACAGGAGCGGACGTTGCTGCTTGCTCCGATCAAGTTATTGCTTGCTATGGCACACTCACAGCGGTTGCTACGTGTTCCGACACAGCCGACGTCATTGCTATTTGCTCCTACACAGTCAGCACCGTTGCTGCGTGCTCTGACACAGTTGCCATCATTCTTGCTTGTTTCGCCACGGTCGACGATGCTGCTGCTTGCTACAACACAGTTGCGAGCGTTGCTGCCTGTCACAACACGGTTACCGACGTTGCTGTTTGCTCCGAAGCAGTCGTCACAGTCGCTGCTTACTGCCACAAAGTCGCTGCCGTTGCTACTTGCATAGCCGTCGACGTTTCTGTTTGCTCCTGCACGGTTATTGCCGTTGCTGCTTGCTCGGACAACATCACCGATGCTCCTGCTTGCTCCAACGTTGCTGCTTGCCCCTACATCGCCGAAGCTTGCTCTGTCACAGTCTCCATTGCTCCTACTTGCTCCGTCACAAGCGTCGGCTTTCCAGCTTGCTACAACACGGTCGCCAATAATGCTGCTTGTTCCAGCATGGCTACGGATGTTTCTGATTGCCGAGGTACAATCACCCATGTTGCAGCTCTCCCCGATACAGTCACCTAGGTTGCCACTTGCTCCAAAACAGTTGCCCACTGTCTTGCTTGCGCAAGAACTGTCGCGTGCTCCGGCACAATCTCTCGGGTTGTTGCTGACTCTGACCTCGACGCCAACGTCGCTGCTTTGTCCTGCATAGCCGCCAACCTTGCTGCATGTTCGCACCCGTTTGCCGCCGTTGCTGCTTGTGCCAACACAGTTGTTAACGTTGCTACTTGAGCCGACACTGTCACGTGCAAATCTACATGCTACAGAGCAGTCTCCGCCGTCGCTGCCTGCCCCTGTACACCAGCCGTCATTGTTGCTTGCTCCTCCTGCATAGTACGCACCGTTGCAGCTTGCTCCGGCACGATCGCCAACCTTGCTGCCATTTACAACACCTGCTCTGACACAAGCATCAGCTGTCAGGCTTGCTCCGACATAGTCACTGATGTCGCAGCTTGTTCTGATGAAGCTGCTGGCGTTGCTGCTTGCTCCAACATGGTCGTCAACGATGCGTTTTGCTTCAACATGGCTGAGGATGTTGCTGCTTGCTGAGGCACAGTCGTCGACGTTGCACTTTGTTCCTACACCAGCTCCTCCTGCATTGTTGCTTGTCGCGATATAACCAACGTAATCGCTGCTGGCTCCCACACAATCAGCATCGTTGCTGCTTGCTCTGACACAGTATACATTGTTCATGCTTGCTCCGCCACGGTAACCGACATCGCTGCTGGCTCCGATGCAATAGCGAACGTTGTTGCCTGTCACAACAAGGTCGCCGATGGCGTTATTTGCTCCTTTACAGCCTTCTCCGTCGCTGCTCACTTCCACACAGTCGCCGCCGTTGCTGCGTGCTTCGACACCGCCAACGACGTTGTTGCTAGCCCCTACACCTCCATTGCTTGCTCTGTCACGGTCGCCACAGTCCCTAATTGCTATGACACAAGCATCAACTTGCCAGCTTGCTCCGACATCGTCGCTGCCTGCTCTGATGCAGTTGCATTCTACAGCACGCTTGCCAACATTGCTGCTCGCTCCAACATGGCTGCGGATGTTGCTTGTTGTCAAGGCACACTCACCGACGTGGCACCTTGCACACTCGCCAGTCTGGCGGCCTTCACATTCAGCACTGGTGCTGCTTGCTGCAACACATTCGCCTTCATTCCCGCCACAGTCACCTGCATTTCTGCTTGCGCAGAACCAACCACGAATGTCGCAGCCGGTCTCAACACGGTCACCGATGATGCTATTTGCTCCGATACAGTCGTCTCCGTCGCCGCCGTTGCTGCGTGCTCCGACACAGCCGCCGACGTTGCAGCATGCTCCAACACGGCCTCTGCTTGTTCTATCGGCATTGTCATTGTTTCTGCTTGCACCAACACAAGCACCAGCTTTTCGGCTTGCTCCTACATTGTCACTAACGTCACTGCGGGGTCTGATGCAGCTAATGGTGTTGCTGCTGGCTCCAACACGTTCGCAAAAAATGCTGCTTGCTCCAACATGGCTGCGGATGTTGCTGGTTGCTGAGGCACAATTACCGACGTTGCAGCTTGCTCCGACACTCTCTCCAGCATTGCAGCTTGTTCCGATATAGCCGATAATGCTGTGGGATGCTAACACACCGTCAGCACCATTGCTGCTTGCTCTGACACCGTCGACATCGTTCACGCTCACTACATCATGGTCATCGACAGTGCTCCTTGCTTCGATACAATCACAAACCATGCCGCCTGTCCCAACACTATTGCCAATGATGCCGTTTGCTCCTACACGCTCATTGCCATTGCTGCCTGCTGCCACACCGTCGCCGCAGTTGCTAAGTGTTCTAACACATCCTTCGACATTGCTGCTTGTTCCTATCCGGCCATCGCTTGTTCTGTCAGCATCGCACCAGTTCCTACTTACTTCGACAAAAGTACCAGTTCTTCGACTTGCTCCAACATGCGCAACAGAGTCACTGCTGGTTCTATTGTAGCTTCTGGTGCCGCTGGTTGCTACAACAGATTCGCAAACATTGCTGCTCACTACAACATGGCTGCAGAATTTGCTGATTGTTGAGGCACCATCATCGACGTTGTAGCTTGCTCCGACACAGTTCCCGGCATTGCTACTTAATCCAGAACAATCGTCCACATTGCCGCTTGTTCCGATACAGTCGACATCATTGCTGCCTGCTTCCACATAATCACCGCCGTTATTGCTTGTCCCGACACTGTCGCCACCGTTGCTTCTTTCTTGGTCACCGACTTTGCTGCTTGCTCCGACCCCAGTGCCAATGTTGCCTTCTGTCTCATCACGGTCGCCGATGTTGTTGTTTGCTTCCATATAGATGTTGTCGCTACTGCTTGCTATGACACAGTTGCAGCAACTGTTGCTTACTCCGAGATCGTCATCAACGTTGTCTCTTGCACTGACACAGTTGCCGCAGTTGCTGTATGCTCCGCAAAAGCCGACAGATTTACCTCTCGTTCCGATGTAGTAAACAATGTTGCTGCTTGTTCTGGTGCAGATACTGGTGCTGCTCCGCTCTTCAATCCCGTATCCCCCGTTTCCGTTTGAACAGATACACTCAACATAATTGGTGCTTGCTCCGACATCGTTACCAATGTTGCTGCTTGTTCGGCTGTGGTTTCCGGCGTCGTAGCTTGCTCCGAGAAATCCGCAGACATTGCTAGTTGCTCCACAGAATTGCGGATGTTCCGGCATAGTCCCCGTTTCCGGCATCTTGCTGACGCTCGCACAGAAACCGGTTCCTCCGCTGGCATTCAACCCCTTTTCGAAACTTGCACAGCCGGACATGGCAACATCTTTACCAACCTTTTCCGCGACCCCCGCCCAATTAGTGACTTGCCTCTGCTTAAAAATATGACCCGCCTGCGACTGAATGTCCGGTGGCTTCTTTCGAAGGCCCACCGAACTACTGTACGCAGGCCCGCCCCGTCACTTGTCCTCTTGCACCTCCATTCTGGCTTTGACCCTATAGGGATCCCGCTGTGGATGGTACAGAGCATACACCTCCCGGCCGTGCCAGGTGTCTTCGTACACCACGAGCGTCAGATCCAGCCGCTTGTCGAGCACTTCGTACATCACATCCGCGGTAAGGCCAAAGCGAGCTGGGTCGAACACAGAACGAATGTCGACAGCTTCGTCCTCGCTTGGGTGAATATCCGCAAATGATTCCCATTCTTGTATTGGTGTAATTGGATTGTTAGCTTTCCCGGGCTTCATGCGGATCCGAGATCCATCCTTGGTTTTGCACGGCATCACCAGTGCACCCTGCTCATATAAGGCCTTGCTTAAAGCCGTGTGGAATTTCGTGAATGTGATTGGTGCCACCGCGACCAATTCTTTTGCGTCCGGCTTCCAAGATGTTGAAGTGCAGTCTCCAAACGCGACAATGTCTTCCAACAACCCGCGTGATAATGTGGAGACGAGCTCCGTTCTTTCCCTTGTGGATTTCGACAGCAGCTTTTCAAGTGCTCTCGCATACGGCCTGGACTCATCAATGTCTTGGATCCAGATGCAAATATCGTTTCTGTTCAAGGGCGTTTTCGCCGTCGCCAAATCGTGCTGCATTGCAACGGACAGAATTCCGCTCTCCTTGATTCCACCAAGTGCCTCTTGGACCAGTTTTTCAACTTCAGCATTAACCATTTTCATGACATTCCAGCGCGTTGCGGGTTTCAGATGGACTGCCACTTGAACCTTAAGCACTGTAATTGCAGCAATTTCCAGGTCAGAATCAGCTACAGCTTTCCGCACCCAGACTTCCCTCTCATTAATTTTTCTGCTGTGTTCCTGCTCGATGCGCTCCCGCGACATAGCATCTTCAACTTCCAGCGGGCGACCAAGGATCTTTATAGCTGGAGGTGGGCACAGACGTAGATACGACTGCTTCTCCTCATCTCCTTTGAAGTAGAAGCTGCAGTCTCCCTCCCCATATGGTACAATGACAAGGGAGGCCTTGGCCGAACCATCGCGCCTTTTCTTGTCATTAATGCGCACAGCAATTATTTTTTCTCTGAATATTGTTTCGGAGAGACTGTCCTCGATTTCTTTGTGAAGAAACCTGGTGGCCTCAGATATGGTCATTCCCGCAGCTTGGAGAGCGTTCAACACGTCGCGCAGCTCTTCTGACCTTTTGAATTGCATTCTGAGGGTGCTTGGTAGCTCTCGCTGAAATTGAATATTCCAAACCGGATCATCTTTGGGCAGCCCTATGTCCACACCGCTGATAAAATTCAGGAGGCGTTGTGTTATGCGGATTTGTGCGATTCGGAACGACGAAGTTTCGCGCAATTTGCCATCGGCCATCGGTATATTATCGCACGGAGACATATGGCCGATTAGATCTTGCCGAAACTCCTCCTGTGCTGGATCGATTCGGCAGATTACTTCGGCAACAACTGTAATATTGGCTGCCCTTGGCATGCCATGAACGATCAGCGATTCAACCATTCCCTCTGAAAGTCCCCGATCACCTCGCGGTTGATTCAATGCTGCGCGCTGCTCGAGGAACAGGCCAATTTCCAGATTTCGCATTTCTCCACTTCCTCCGAAAGCTTTATCAAAAATCGGTTTCTTTTCCGGTTCAACCACGGACATATTTTTCAGAAAGTTGACCGCGGTTTCCATTAGAGATTTCTCCCGTTCCTGCTTTCGTTTCGCTTCTTCCGAGACAATTTCTTCGTTCACCGCAGCACCACCCATTCCTTCCGCCGCCTGTTTCTTGTTTCGGCGAAAGTTCCTCGACGGTTTCCCACTCGAGCTACCTCCTGCTCCTCCAGCAGGCTCAACACCAGC
>Ga0208877_1000160_pt1 | contig 23479 bp, 25 predicted proteins | sample CryBogCBH29Jun09_FD_184624 | JGI IMG/M metagenome (GOLD analysis project Ga0208877, IMG submission 184624) | Freshwater microbial communities from Crystal Bog, Wisconsin, USA - CBH29Jun09 (SPAdes) | ecosystem: Environmental > Aquatic > Freshwater > Lake | place: Crystal Bog, Wisconsin, USA...
CGCTTGTACTTGCCACAGGCACACTCCCAGGCCTTCTGCGGTCCGAAGATCTTCTCGCAGAAGAGGCCGTCCTTTTCAGGCTTGAGCGTTCGGTAGTTGATGGTCTCGGGCTTCTTCACTTCACCTGACGACCAGCTGCGGATGTTCGCAGCGGTCGCGAGGCCAATGGAGAGCTCGTCAAACTGGTTTACGTCAAGTGGACTCATGACAACTTCCTTTCGGCGGCACGGCGGGCGTCCTCTTCGTCGGAACCGCGCTCGGGACGACTGATGTCGATGCCGAGTTCACGGGTCACGGAGAAGAAGTCTTCTTCGGTGTCAGCAAGATCAACGTGCTGCTTGTTCTTGTCACGGACCTCAACGTTGAGGCAGAGTGACTGCATTTCCTTGATGAGAACCTTGAAGGACTCGGGGATACCCGGCTCCGGCAGGTTCTGACCCTTGACGATGGCTTCGTAGGCGCGCTCGCGGCCCTTCATGTCGTCGGACTTGACGGTGAGCAGCTCCTGCAAGGCGTAGGCGGCACCGTAGGCCTCGAGGGCCCACACTTCCATCTCACCAAAGCGCTGGCCACCGAACTGAGCCTTACCACCCAGTGGCTGGGCCGTGATCATCGAGTACGGTCCAGTCGAACGGGCGTGGATCTTGTCGTCGACCATGTGGGCGAGCTTCAAGATGTAGGCGTAGCCGACCGAGATCTGGTTGTCGTAGGCCTCACCGGTGCGGCCGTTGAACAACGTGACCTTACCGTTGGTGGGGTTGAGCAGCTTGGCGCCGTTGGCACCGTCAGCGTTCAACGTGGCGAACGTCTTCTGGATCGTGGGCTTGTCCTTGGCGCGCTCGGCCTCGTCCCAGTGGGCGCCGTCGAATGACGGGGTGGCCACGTAGACGGCCGGCACGGTGCGTGGACGGGTCTTGCGGTACGCGCCCGCCGCCTGGTCCTCGTGACCGGCGGTACCGGCGAGTTCGTCGGCTTCAACGCCGTCCCAACCGAAGCGTGCGGCGTAGCCCAAGTGCGACTCGAGGACCTGACCGACGTTCATACGGCTCGGCACACCCAGCGGCGACAAGATGATGTCAACCGGGGTACCGTCGGCCAAGTACGGCATGTCTTCCTCGGGCAGAATCTTGGAGATAACACCCTTGTTACCGTGGCGACCAGCGAGCTTGTCACCTTCGGAGATCTTGCGCTTCTGGGCCACGTAGACCTTGACCAGCTGGTTCACACCGGGCTGCATCTCGTGGTCTTCGTCGCGGCTGTAGACCTTGACGTCGATGACCTTGCCGGACTCACCGTGGGGCACCTTGAGTGAGGTGTCGCGGACTTCGCGAGCCTTCTCACCGAAGATGGCGCGCAGGAGGCGCTCTTCGGGTGACTGCTCGGTCTCACCCTTCGGGGTCACCTTACCGACGAGGATGTCGCCAGGGTTGACTTCGGCACCAATGCGCACGATACCCATGTCGTCGAGGTCGGCGAGGATGTCGTCGGGGAGGTTCGGGATGTCACGCGTGATTTCTTCGGCACCAAGCTTGGTGTCGCGCGCGTCAATCTCGTACTCCTTGACGTGGATGGAGGTCAAGACGTCGTCGCGAACGAGGCGCTCGTTCAAGATGATGGCGTCTTCGTAGTTGTAGCCTTCCCACGGCATGTAGGCCACGAGGAGGTTCTTACCGAGAGCCAGCTCACCGTTGTGGGTCGACGTACCGTCGGCCAACAGGTCGCCCTTGGACACGCGCTCACCACCGAAGACCAATGGCTTCTGGTTGATCGAGGTGTCCTGGTTCGAACGACGGAACTTGTTGAGCTTGTATGGCTTGACGCCACCCTTGTCGGCGCCGATCACGGCGTCCTTCGAGTCCTTGTCGTAGGTCACCACAATCAAGTCACCGGAGACCTTGGTCACAACACCATTGCCCTCAGCGAGCAACACGTCACCGGAGTCCTTGGCGGCGCGCTCTTCCATGCCCGTACCGACGAACGGTGCTTCGGGCATCAGCAGCGGCACAGCCTGCTTCTGCATGTTGGCACCCATCAGGGCGCGCTGGGCGTCGTCGTGCTCAACGAACGGAATCAACGCGGTGGCCACCGAGATGACCTGCTTGGTTGAGACGTCCATGAGGTCGACTTCCTCGGGCTTGACGTAGTCAATTTCCGAGGTGGTCGACGATGACTTGTTGGCGGCACCGACGCGCAGACCGGTACCGGTCGGACCACGGCGAACGAGCACGCGGTCACCGAGGATCTTGCCCTTGGCGTCGACTTCGGTGTTGGCCTGGGCGATAACGAAGAGTTCTTCTTCGTCAGCCGGCAGGTACACGAACGGCACGCCCTGCTCGAAGTAGACGGCGGCCTCGTAGGCGCCGGGCTTGAGCTCGACGACCGACTTCTTGCCGTCAATCTCCACTTCGGTTTCGCGGTTCATGAGCTTCTTGACGCGCACTTCGTCGACCACGCGGTAGGGCGTCTCGATGAAGCCGAACTCGTTGATCTTGGCGTAGTTCGAGAGGTAACCGATCAGACCGACGTTCGGGCCTTCGGGGGTCTCGATGGGGCACATACGGCCGTAGTGGGACGAGTGAACGTCTCGCACTTCGAGGCCGGCACGCTCACGCGACAGACCGCCAGGTCCCAGTGCCGAAAGACGACGCTTGTGCGTCAGACCCGACAGCGGGTTGTTCTGGTCCATGAACTGTGAGAGCTGGGAGGTCGCGAAGAACTCCTTCAGCGCCGACATCACGGGACGGATGTTGATCAGCGTCTGCGGGGTGATCGACTCGACGTCCTGGGTGTTCATGCGCTCACGCACGACACGCTCCATACGGGTCAGACCGGTACGCAGGGCGTTCTGGATCAGCTCACCAACGTTGCGCACGCGACGGTTGGCGAAGTGGTCCTGGTCGTCAATCTGGTACTTCGACTTCTGCTGCGTACGGTTCATGTACAGGTTCAGCATGTACGTGATCGTGGCGAGCACGTCTTCCTTGTTGAGCACCTCGGCCGTTTCGGGCTGGTCGGGGTCACGCAAGGTCGGCAGCAAGTCAGCACCGAAGATGTTGCGGTTGTTGATGATTTCTTCGCCGAGCTTCTTGTCGAGCTTGTAACGGCCGACGCGAGTCAGGTCGTAGCGCTTGTACGAGAAGAAGGCCGTTTCGAAGTACTGGCGCGCAGCTTCGATGGTCTGCTGCTCACCCGGACGGGCGCGGCGGTAGATCTCGAGCCAGGCGGTCTCCTGGGCGGCACGAGCGTTCTGCTCGGGAGAGTCCTCGTAGCCGTACTTGTCCATGTGCTTGGTCAGGTCGACGTGGAACTTCTTCTCCTCGTTGTGGAACTGGTCCTCGAGGAAGGCGAACTGATTAAAGAACGCACCCAGGAACGACTCGTCCAGCGTCACGCCGAGGGCGCGCAGCAGGGTGAAGATAGAGATGCGACGCTTACGGGCGATGCGAGCACCGGCGGTTGGGGTCTTGCCCTTGCGCTCTTCGATGTCGACCTGCAACCACTCACCGCGGCTCGGGTGAATCGTGGCCTCAAAGACGGTCTTCTCGTCCTTACCGGGCGTGAAGAGGACACCGGGCGAACGGACCAACTGGCTCACCACGACACGCTCGGTGCCGTTGATGATGAAGGTACCGCGGTCGGTCATGATTGGGAAGTCACCCAGGAACGGGATCATTTCCTTGATTTCACCGGTGTCGGCGTTCTTGAACGTCGCCTTGATGATGATCGGGCGCGAGTAGGTGGTGGCGCGCTGGCGGCACTCTTCCTCGGTGAACTTCGGCGGACTTACGGCGAGGAGTTCCTCGTCGAATTCCAACTCGAGCCACAGGTTGCCCTGGAAGTTCTTGATTGGGGAAACGGATTCGAGAGCCTCCTTGAGGCCCTCCTTCATGAACCAATCGAAGCTCTTGCGCTGAATGTCGAGCAAGTCTGGCAGGGGGTGAGCTTCACCCAGTGCCGAGAAATTGAAGCGATCGGGGCTAGTGGACCGAGACGTCAACGGTCTATCCTCCGTGTGAGTGGGTGGCTACTACAGGCATGTACCGCATCAATGCGCAAAACGGCGTCAAGGGATGACGAAGTGAGGTGCAGGGACACGGTCTTTCGAGGCTACTACTAAAAGGCGTGCAGGCGCAAGTGGCGCCAGCAATCGGCGCGGCCGTGAAACGGCTGGCCTCACCCTAAATCTGAAAACACGGCGGGTCAAGTACCCTCGCCGAAAAAACAGAGAACCCCTCCCCCGTGACCCGAAGGCCACCGGGGAGGGGTCGCTGAGAAAACTACTTCAGCTCGACAGTGGCGCCGGCGGCCTCGAGGGCAGCCTTGGCCTTGTCGGCGTCAGCCTTCGACACCTTCTCGAGAACGGGCTTCGGAGCGCCGTCGACGAGGTCCTTGGCCTCCTTGAGGCCCAGGTTGGTCAGCGTGCGAACTTCCTTGATCACGCCGATCTTCTTGTCACCACCGTCGACGAGAATGACGTCGTAGTCGCTCTTCTCTTCAGCTGCGCCAGCGTCGCCAGCACCGCCACCGGCAGCCGGGGCAGCAGCCACAGCAACGGGGGCAGCGGCGGTAACGCCGAACTTCTCTTCGAACTCCTTGAGGAGTTCGCTCAACTCGATAACCGACAGCTCAGCAATGCCGTCGAGAATCTGCTCCTTGGTCAGGGATCCAGCCATGGTGCTTCCTTTCTGTTGTTTCGTTTTGTACTGCGTGGGTTGGGTTATTCGGCCGGTTCGCTCGCGACGTCCTCGGACGCCTCGGTGGTTTCAGTCTCGGCAACTACCTCATCGGCAGGTGCTTCCTCTGCGACCTCCGCGACATCTGCCGCGGCGTCGTCGCTCGCTGCCGAAGCAGCTTCCTCGACCCCGGCCGGAGTCTCGGCGGCCGGCTCGGTCTCCTCGGCCGAAGCGGAGGCCACAGGGCCGCCCTTCGAGTCGAGCAGGGCCGAGAGGCCGTAGGCGAAGTTTTGCGGGACAGCCTTGAGCAGGCTGGCCATGGTGCGAAGTGGTGAGGCGAGGGCGCCAGCGAACTGGGCCAGGAGAACGTCGCGCGACGGCAGGTCGGCCAGTGCGATCAGGTCCTTGGCGGACAGCGCCTTGCCGTCCATAACGCCACCCTTCAAGAGCAGCTTGGGGCTGGTCTTGGCCAGGTCGCGCAGCGCCTTGGCGACAGCGGAGACGTCACCCTCGACGAAGGCAATAGCCGTGGGGCCCTCAAGGAAGGCGGTCATTGGCTCGGCGTCGGTACCCTCAACGGCGCGACGAACGAGCGTGTTCTTGAACACCTTGTAGTCGGCACCCAGGGTGCGCAGCTGGCGACGGATGGTCGAGATTTCGGCCACGGTCAAGCCGCGGTACTCGGTCACGACGGCGGTGGTCGTCGAGGCAACCTTGGCCTTGACTTCATCAATCGTCGCGACTTTCGCGGTATTGATCTTCATGTGGACTCCTTCACCGGATGCCGCCCGGTACGGGCCTCGGACATCCCAGAACGAGTTCCACACGGAAACTCGAATTCCTCGTCAGGCTGGTCTTTCGACCACTTAGGTGAGTTTCCTCACACCGGATGTCTTCGGCATTCTTGAAAAACTGTCTGCACAAATGTGCGTGGGGTACATCGTAGCGACGCCAACGCGCCGCGTCAAAACGTTAGGCCGAGACCAACACTTCGTCGAGGTCACGGGTGTGCTGCGGGTCAATCTTGACGCCGGGGCCCATCGTGGACGACACGGTGATGCTGAGCAGGTAACGACCCTTGGCGCTCGCGGGCTTCACGCGGACCACTTCGTCAATGACGGCGTGGACGTTGCGGGCGAGGTCTTCCTTCGAGAAGCTGACCTTGCCGACACGGAGCTGGACGTTACCGATCTTGTCGGTGCGGTACTCAACGCGGCCGCCCTTGAACTCACCAACAGCCTTGGCGACGTCCATGGTGACGGTGCCGGTCTTGGGGTTCGGCATCAGACCACGAGGTCCGAGCACGCGGCCCAAGCCACCGACCTTACCCATGAGGTCCGGGGTGGCAATGGCGATGTCGAAGTCGAGGAAGCCACCGGCCACCTTTTCCACGAGGTCGTCGCCACCGACGAAGTCGGCGCCAGCGTCACGAGCGGCCTGCGCGGCCTCACCCGTGGCGAATACGGCGATGATGTTGGTCTTACCAGTACCGGCGGGCAGCGAAATGGTGCCACGAACGATCTGCTCAGCCTTACGAGGGTCGACACCCAAACGGATAGCCAGCTCGACGGTCTCGTCGAACTTGGCGGTGGCGAGGGCCTTGACCTTCTCGACGGCCTCGTTGACGGTCACCAGCTGCTCGCGGTTGACCTGGGCCAGGGCGTTGATGTACTTCTTACCGTGCTTCATTGTTCTCTCTCCTAGCCCGCAACCGAGATGCCCATGGAGCGTGCGGTGCCAGCAATCTGCAACTTGGCCTGCTCGAGGTCGTCCGTGTTGAGGTCCTTGATCTTGATGTTCGCAATTTCTTCGATCTGCGACATGGTGACCGAGGCGACGGTTTCACGGCCTGCGGTCTTGGCGCCCTTCTCGACACCGGCGGCCTGACGGAGCAGCACCGGGGTCGGTGGCGTCTTCAGAACGAAGGTGAAAGAACGGTCGTCGTAAATTGAAATTTCGACAGGAATAACGGTGCCCTTCTGGGCCTCCGTCGCTGCGTTGTACTGCTTGCAGAATTCCATGGTCTGAATACCATGTGGTCCAAGGGCGGTACCCACCGGCGGAGCCGGGGTTGCACCACCTGCGGGCAGCTGAATCTTGACTACCGCAGTTACTTTCTTTGCCATGAGTGTTTCTCCTGTGTCCTAAAGCTTCGTGATCTGGTTGAACTCGAGTTCGACCGGGGTTTCGCGGCCGAAGATGTCAACGAGAACCTTGACCTTCATCTGGTCTTCGTTGATCTCCGCGACGTGACCCGAGAAGGTCGCGAACGGTCCGGTCTTGATCTGCACCGTGTCGTTGATTTCGAATTCGTGCGTGGCCGCGCGGCGCTTGGCCACGGGCTGCTCGACGCCTTCAACGACGGGGCGAATGATGTTGTCAACTTCGCGACGGGTCAGCGCGGTGGGGCGGGTCTTCTCCGCACCAACGAAGCCGGTGACGCCAGGGGTCGAACCAATCACGTAGAAAATTTCGGGGTCCGGCTCACAGCGAATCAGCAAGTAGCTCGGGAACATCTTCTTGGAGACGGTGGCCTTCTTGCCATTCTTGAACTCGGTGACGTCCTCTTCGGGCACGTAGATCTCGTAGATAACGTCCTGAAGTTCACGACTCTTTACGATGTTGTTCAGCGCGCCGATGACCTTCTGTTCGTGACCGGCGAAGGTGTGAATGATGTACCAGCGACCGGGACGGTCGAAGGCGCTCTCAACGACCGGCGCTTCGTCGAGGCCGTCCTCGAGAATCGTGACGGGGTCCGTTTCGGTCGTCGTCTCGTCTTCGATGGTGGTGTCGATCTCGCTCATGATTGCCTTACTTCTGGAAGAGGTACGTAACGAACTTCGAGCACTCGTAGCTCAGGCCAAAAATCAACAGCGTCATGAAGACCAGCACACCGATGACGATCGAGGTGTAGTTCTTCGTTTCGTCACGGGACGGCCACGCGACCTGACGGAGCTCTTCGCGAACTTCACGGAAGAACTGGGAGAACGACGCACGAGGACCGCGACGACGCCCGGCCTCTTGCGCGGCGGCGCGACGAGAGGTGGTGCCGTCGGCACCCACCTGACCTTGTCGTTGCATCATGCGCTTTTGTTCGCGGTTCATCTCGATCTTTCACATCGTTGGTACTACTACTAAAACATTGCCGCAGGGCAGGAGGGACTCGAACCCCCAACCACCGGTTTTGGAGACCGGTGCTCTACCAATTGAGCCACTGCCCTTCGTGAGTCGACGTACCGGAGCGCGCCTTCTCGTAAGGAAGATACAGCCTACCATCCCCAGAGGGGATGGTCCTTAGCGGGTCTCCTTGTGCGACGTGTGACGACGCTCCCACTGGCAGTACTTCTTCATCTCGATGCGCTCACGGTCGTTGACCTTGTTCTTCATCGTGATGTAGTTACGGCGCTTGCACTCCTCACAGGCCAAAATGACCTGCACACGCTTTTCGTTCTTCGCCATCTCAAACTCTCCTCTTCACGTACTGCAACTTCGCTGAACCCGTACGGGTTCTGCCTGGTAGCGGCGGCGGGAGTCGAACCCGCGACACCACGATTATGAGCCGTGTGCTCTAACCACCTGAGCTACGCCGCCTGGCGAGCCCTCTGTCGGGATTGAACCGACGACCCCTTCCTTACCATGGAAGTGCTCTACCACTGAGCTAAGAGGGCAAACGTGTCTTAAAGACACGGATGTGAATTGTAGTCCGAGAAGACCCCTCGTTTCCAACCGAGCCCGACTACCCTTATTGCCTATGAGAACGCGCCTAGTGCACCTCGACGACGCCGCGGCGCTCATGGCCATTTATAACCCCGAAGTTATGGAGTCTTCCATCACCTTCGACCTGGTCCCGCGCACCCTTGAGGAGCAGCGCGAGTGGATCAGCGAGCACCAGAGCTCGCACCCCTGCCTCGTTGCGATCAACGAGGAAGACGAGGTCGGCGAGCTCGGGGCCTTCAACGAACGAGTCCTCGGCTACGCCCTGGTCTCCCCCTTTCGCCCCCGCGCGGCCTACGCCACCACCGTGGAAAACTCGGTCTACGTCCACCGCGACGCCCGGGGACGTGGCGTCGGTGAACTTCTCCTGCGCGATCTGATCGCCGTCGCCGTTGAATCGGGCTACCACTCCATCATCGCCCGCATCGTGGGTGAAAACCTGGGCAGCATCAAACTGCACGAAAAGGTGGGGTTCACCCTTGTAGGCACCGAAATCGAAGTCGGTCGCAAGCACGGCCGCTGGCTCGACGTGGTCGAATACCAGTACGTCGTGCGCCAGAACTAGTCCGGCGCCTTCCACTCCGGCCAGGACCACTGGGTCCACGCCCCCATCGGCAAGAGCAACACGCCACCGAGCACGGCGACGGCCCCCGCAATCAACAAGGGATTGGCCTGCGACAGACCGGCCAACAGCTGTCGGCCGCCCGGCAGCCCAATGACGGGGCCAATGATGGTCAAAAAGAGCAACCAGAAGTGCTCGCGGCCTCGGTAGCTCGCAGCCAGCAAGACAATGCTCCACGACAGGTACCACGGTTGGACCACCGGTCCCAGCAGCACAACGAGCAATAGCGCCATGGCCAGCGAGCGAACCCAGCCGCGTCGCTGCGCGCTCACGAACAGGTACGTCGAGAAGGACAGGGCGATCACCATGCCCGTCAGGCGCGTGATGGTGAGCACGTGCGTGACGTTGGTGGCAATGCCGTAGTGGGCCAGGACCAAGTGAATCAACAGGCCCAGACCAGTAGCCGGCGCCGCCCACGAACGAACCTGACCATTCGAAAACAGGTTCTGCACCCAGCCAAAGCCAAACCCGGCCATCAACGTCCACAGCCCGATGACGCCCGCCGACACCCCCGCGGCGATGGCGATGGGACGGCGTCGCTCGCGCCAACGCGCCGATGGGCCCGCCCACGTCCACGCAATAAAGGCCAGACCGAGGGCGGCCGGCGCCTTAACGGCGGCGGCCGAGGCACAGGCCACCACGGCCCACACCAGGCGACGGCGCAGGGCCAACGCCACCGCGAGCACCAGCAGCGCCGTCATCAGCGCGTCGTTGTGTGCCCCGTTCACCAACTCGAGGAGCAACATGGGATTCAAGATCGCGAGCACAAAGGCCTCGCTGGGGTCACGGCGGAGCGCCTTCGCCAGCAGCGTGACGGCGTAGCCCATCAGCATCACGGCCAATACCTCGAGTAGCCGCAGTCCGATCACCGTGGCGAGTTGGTTGTGGTGCGCCAGTCGGTCGATGCCACCATCAATCCATAAGAACAGTGGACCGTAGGGGGCGGGAGCGTTGCCCCACAGTGGGTCGACGGGATTCACGTAGGGACCGGCACCGAGGGTGAAGGGGCCGTAAAGGTAGGGGCTCAGTCCGTGGGCCGTCATCTCCCCCTGCGCGGCGTAGCTAAAAACGTCGCGACTAAAGAGTGGCGGAGCGACGATGAGCGGCAGGCTCCAGAGGTAGAACATCTGCCACAGCTTCTTCATCGTGGCGCCGGGGTGGTTGCGAACAATTTCGGCCAGTCGCAGCCACACGCGCATCAGCAGCAGCAGGCCACCGTACGTGCAGACGATCGACAGAAGGAGTTCGGTCTGCCCCGGTGGCGTGTTCGGCGAACTCGTCGGTTCACCAAAGAACCACAGACCGGCCATGTTGAGTTTGAAGGGCGACCCGCTGAAACTGCCGCCCACCAGAATGAGGCACATCGCGACGAAGCCGAGCACCGCGGGCTGCCAGAGAAAATCCCAGCCCTCGAAGGGACCGGGCCGAAATCGTCCGAGCGGGGTGTAACGACGCTCGAGCAACTCCACGAGTGATTCGAATCCCGACGCGACGCGCTCGTAGCCGTGGCGGATACCGCGAAAGAGGGACCGCGCCTGCTTCACTGCTTCGCCTTTCGCACGTCTGCAACGGTAGTCGGCGCTTTCGCGTCGGGACGTGGACAATCCAGCATCGCTGAATTGTCCGTGGTGGGCCAGGAGGGATTTGAACCCCCGTAGGCAAAGCCGTCTGGTTTACAGCCAGATCCCATTGGCCGCTCGGGCACTGACCCGTCGACAAGCCTACAACCTCACCGCGCACCGATTCCAACCGACGACCTCGTACAATCGTCGCATGCCAACTTTCGACATTGTTTCAGAAATCGATCTCCAAGAAGTCCGCAACGCCGTGGACCAGGCCAACCGCGAGGCCGGCACCCGCTTCGACTTCAAGAACACCGACGCCCTTGTCGAGTTTGGTGAAAAGGAACTCACCCTGAGCGCCAACACCGAGGACCGCGTCCGCGCCCTCTACGAGCTCTTGCAGGAAAAGATGGTCAAGCGCGGCGTCTCACTGAAGACCCTCGACCCGGGCAAGATCGAGGCCGCCTCCGGCGGCGCCGGTCGCCAGAAGGTGACCTTGAAAGCCGGACTGACCCAGGAGCTGGGCAAGAAGATCAACAAGATCATCAAGGACCTCAACTTCAAGGGCGTGAGCTCGTCTATTCAGGGTGAGCAGGTTCGCGTCACCGGCAAGCAGCGTGACGACTTGCAGCAAGTTATTGCGCACTTCAAGGACCTCGACTTCGAAGTGCCCCTGCAGTTCAACAACTTCCGCGACTAAGCGCGTTCCTCAATCGTGAGGTGCTCGTCGTAGAGGGCAATCGGGTTGGTGTGAAAGATCTTGTTGAACAAGACAATCTTGAACACCCAAAAGACGCCGAAACTCGCCAGGTTTACCCCCGCGACGAGGCCCGTGTTCACGAGGTGGGACAAGTGGTGCGTGTAGACGAGGTGGCGGCAAAACGACGCCCCCACCAGTGACACTACGAGTCCCAAAATGTTGAGTGACACGTAGGGCAACACTTCCTTGCGCCAGTGGCTGGTGCCCGTCTTGCCCCACGCCCAGCGACGAGTGAGAATGTAGGCCGGCCACATGGCGGCCACGTTGCCAATTGCCGTTGCCCAGACTGGTGAGTGAGTCAAGGACAGGCCGTAGACCAGCACGATAACGGCCTCGGAGATCGCCGTCGAGATGACCGAGGTCATGGTGAAGCGAAGCAGTTTCTTTCCGTCATGGGTCTTGGACCACGCGATGCCGCGATCGAGCAGCGACAGAGTCTCGTTCATGCCTGGGTGCCGCGCTCTTCGTCCGTCAGGTGCACGTCAATATCGTGCAGCTTGTCGGTGTGGAAGATCTTGTTGAACACCAGCATCTTCAATACCCAGAAGATGCAGAAGCTCAGCAGGTTGACCGCGGCCACGAGGCCCGTGTCGAACAGGTGGGACCAGTGCTGGTCGTGGTGAATCAAGTACTTGGCGCCCAACGCGCCAATGGTCGAGAAGGCAATGCCGGCGAGCGACATCGAAAGGTAGGGCACCACTTCCTTGCGCCAGTGGCTCGTGCCCTCTTTGCGCCAGGCCCAGCGCCGGTTCAGGTGGTACGAAGGGATGATTGCCAGCACGTTGGCGAACAAGGTGGCGGTGATCACGCCGTTGAGAATGTGGCCACCGTAGACAATGAAAATCGTGGCCTGGGAGAAAATGGTGGTGTAGACCGAGCCCAGGGTGTAGCGAATGAGCTTCTTGCCCTCGTGCGACTTAGTCCAGGCAATGAATTCGGCGTAACTGCGGGGCATCGCTCAATCTTAGTTCGCTCGTTCGTTCGCTTGAGGTGCCACAATTGAGCAACGAGGAGATGCCATGAACCTGCACGAACTTTGCGACGACTACGCCACCGCCACCGAGGAGTTTCTCGCGGCGGCCCAGCAGGCACTCGCACAGCCTGATCGTCTCGACCGCCACGTCGATGGTGGCTGGTCCGCGCGCCAGGTCGTGCACCACGTCGCGGACTCCGAAACGCAGTCGGCAATCCGCCTGCGCCGACTGCTGGCCGAGCCGCTCGGGAGTGACATCCAGGGCTACGACGAAGACACCTGGTCACGCACGCCCGCGCTCGGCTACGAGTCACTCCCCATTGAGGGCGCCATTGCCGTCATCGCCAGTGTTCGGGCATCGTCACTGGCTATCGCCCGACGCCTCGACGCCAGCGACCTGACGCGGTGGGGCACCCACTCGGAGTCAGGACGTTACGACGTCGCCGAGTGGTTCGAGATTTACCGCAACCACCCGCGCTTTCACGCGCAGCAGTTGCTCGAAGCGCTCGAGGCTTAGCGGTCCGCCATCGGCACGTAGTCGCGTACGGCCGGTCCGACGTAGAGCTGACGGGGTCGCGCAATCTTCGACGGCTGCGAGAGCAGTTCCTGGAAGTGAGCGAGCCAGCCCGACACGCGGGGAATGGCGAACAGCACCGTGAACATCTCTGGCGGGAAGCCCATGGCCTGGTAGATCAGGCCGGAGTAGAAGTCAACGTTCGGGTAGAGACGACGCGAGATGAAGTAGTCGTCCTTGAGGGCGATTTCTTCGAGCTTGAGGGCAATGTCCAGCAACGGGTTCTTGCCCGTCACTTCGAAGACCTCGTAGGCCGTCTTCTTGATGATTGTCGCACGGGGGTCGAAGTTCTTGTACACGCGGTGACCGAAGCCCTGGAGCTTCACTTCGCCACGCTTGACTGACTCGATGTAGGCCGGCACGTTCTCAATCGAGCCAATCTTTTCGAGCATCTTCAACACGGCTTCGTTCGCACCACCGTGGAGTGGGCCGTAGAGCGCGGCCGTCGCGGCGGCGGTGGCCACGTAGGGGTCGCCGTGGGCCGAGCCCACGGTGCGCATGGCGGTCGTGCCGCAGTTCTGCTCGTGGTCGGCGTGCAGGATAAAGAGGACGTCGAGAGCGCGGGCCAACACGGGGTGGGCCTCGTACTGTGGTTCGGCAACCTTCCACATCATTGACAGGAAGTTCTCGGCGTAGCTGAGGTTGTTGTCGGGGTAGACGAAGGGCATGCCCACGGAGTAGCGGTGGGCGGCGGCGGCCAGTGTGGGCATCTTGCCGATGAGCCGCACGACCTGCTTGTGCATGACCTCAGGGTCGTTGATGGCCTTGGCTTCCTTGTAGTAGGTCGACAGAGCAGCGATGGACGAGATCAGCATGCCCATCGGGTGGGCGTCGTAGTTGAAGGCGTCCAGGAACCGCTTGCGCATGTTCTCGTGAATGTACGTGTGGTACGTGATCTCCGTGGACCAGCGCTCGAGCTCCGCCGCAGTGGGCAATTCGCCGTGGTTCAGCAGGTACGCGACTTCGAGGTAGGTCGACTTCTCGGCGAGCTGCTCGATGGGGTACCCGCGGTACTGCAGAATGCCGGCGTCACCGTCGAGGTAGGTGATGGAGGACTTGGCCGTGGCCGTGGCCATGAAGCCGGGGTCGTAGAACCAGATACCGGGGGCGACCTTCGAAAATTCCGACGCCGCGATGCCGCCATGCTCAATCGGAATTTCGATGCTTTCGCCAGTCCGATTGTTCGTTACGGTTATCGAGTCAGCCACGATTCCTCTTTTTCTTGCGGGACTACGCCCATCGTAGCGAAGGCGGGGGGAAATTCGATAGGCCAGCCCCTAGGCCGGCGCCACCACAACGTGATACGTCTCATCTATGTTTGCGCCCGGTGCAGCCGGCGCCCCAGAAACGGCCACCGTCAGCGTGTCGTGCTGGCCGGAACTCACCGCAAAGCTCATGCTGGCGAAGGCGTAGGCCGTGCTCGGGCCGATGGTCGCGTGCTCGCTCCGCGTCTCGACGGCCCCACTCGGCAGCGTCAGGGTCGCCGTCACGGTAACCGGCTGGAGGGAAACGGTGTAGTTGCGAACGCTGACGCCGATCGCAAAGGACGGCACCGGAATCAATTCGATGGTGCCCGCCGGAGACGGGAAGGGGGCCGGGGTAACACTCACGGCGGCTAGTCCGATTGCGGGATTCAGGGCCAAATGTGGCGCACTCGTCAGCGAAGGAATCGCCGTAAAGAGCGACGGCGGCGGAGTGAGGAATGAACTCAGGGAAGGGTGACCGGGGGCCTGTGCCATCAGGGTCGCGGCCGTTGCCCACGATTGACCAGTGGCCGTCAAAATGGCAGACGGTGTCTCAGTAGTCGACCGTGTCGTTGTCCACGGCAACGAGAGTTCGGTCGCGATGGTGCCGATGAGTTCCCGGTAGGCGCGACTCCGCGCATCGGTGTCCCGCACAAACGTCACGGCGACGTTGTCCTGCAGCGCAGGCGAGCGCAAGGGGGCCGCCTCAGGTACGAGGTTTGCCGCTTGGGCATCCAGCGTTTGCAGCGCCGCCAGAAGCCGGGCTCGACCCATCGTTGGGGCCGTGGCCACGAGTTGATTCAGGGTCGTCCCAATCAGATTTTCGTGAGCGACGATGACATCAGCCATTTGGGCGAAGGAAAGATTCTCGCCAGCCTGAATCGAGTGGTCCGCGTGCGCGGCTCGCGACACGTCTCGGCTGAAGATAAGAACCACCAGGGCGGCAATCGCCAGCACGAGCATCGTAAGGCGACGTCGGCGGCGGGTACGCATGCGGAACATGCACTAAGTCTTACCGACGCATCACTCCCCCGTGTTGCCCTCGGTGATTTCGGGGAATTCGACCTCGTCCACATCCCAGACCTCGCTCGACAGGGCGAGGTCATGGTTCGTGGGATCAACACCCCAGCGCTCATACGCCAGTGGCGTTGGCGCCTTGTCCACCGTAGACAACTCGGGCATCTCCTTGGCATTGGTGCCAACGCCCAGCCGCTGCACTTTGCGCGCTGCTGGCACCAAGCGCGTTTCGACACTCGAAACCAACTGGTTGTAGTGATCAGTCGCCGTGCTCAGCGCCTTACCCATCTTGGCGATCGGGTCCACCACGTTGCGGATCAGGTCGGGCAACCGTGATGCCGTTTTCAGAATCTCTTCGGCGTTTACGAGTTGACGGTGCTCCTGCAGCACCATTTTCGCGGACCACAGCAAGGCGAGCAGGTTGGTCGGGCCGGCAATCAGCACACCAAGCTGCGTGGCGTAGTCGTAGAGCGACGGGTCCGCGTCAAAGGCCGCGCTCAGGGCTGCGTCACTGGGGACGAAGCACACCGTGAAGCGCGGCGTGTACGGGAGGCGCTCCCAATAGTTTTTACCGCTGAGGGCCTTCACGTGGGAGCGCAGGGCCTTGGCGTGATCTGCCCGATAGGGCGCCGCTTCCTCGGGGGTCGCGGCCGCGAGTGACGCTTCAAACGCATCGAAGGGGAACTTCGCGTCGATAACGATGTGGGTGTCATTCGGCAGGTGCAAAATGCAGTCGGGTCGCTGACGCTGTCCACCGTCCGCGGTACCGCTGGACTGGAGATCAAAGTCGATTCCCTCCGTCAGGTCCGACGCCTGCAACACGTTGGCCAGTTGCACTTCACCCCAACGGCCTCGAGCGTCGCTGCGGCCAAGTAACTGGTTGAGGCGTGTCGTGGCGTTGGCAGCGGCAATTTGCCACGAGAGAAGTTCGTCCGCTCGCGTCCGCACGTCCTGCAGGGCCTTCCGGTGCTCCTCGTCATAGGTCTGCAACTTGGCTTCATACTTGCCGAGCATCTCCTTAAGTGGATCCAGACGAGACTGAAGTGAAGTGTCGCGCGCCGCCGCGACTTCGTCCTGGTGCTCTTGGTAGCGCCGCACGACGGTGTCGAGTACTTCCTGCGAGGTCGCAACAAAGCGCGTATCGAGCACGTTCATGAGCTCGCGGCGTTCCTCGTCGGCGCGCTGACGAATCGCAGTGACGTCGGCCTCCGCCTTTTCCTTCGCCTCGAGTGCGGCGTCCAACTGCGCGCGCAAAACGGCGGCGTCGGACGAAGCGGGTGTCGCGCCTCGACGGGCAATGAAGGCGCCAAGACCAACACCGAGAAGCAGACCGATAATCAGGGCAGCGATGACCACGAGGTCCTCCTTTGGTAACCACCCCACCATAGAGACCACCTGTGACGTCGTGTTAATGTCGGACTATGCACCGCCTCTTCACTCCCGCAATCGATGGTGCCTCCGTGACACCGCTCCCGCCGGACATGGAGACGAGCGTTATCCACGTCTTCGCGCTGGTGGGCGAGGCGATTGCCGAGGCCACCCACGCCTTGTTGTCAGGCGACCGAGAACTCGCCAAACGGGTCGTCAAAAACGACGAAGTAATTGACGAAGAGGTCAATCGCCTCGTCGCCTACGCCGAGAACGAACTCATGACGAACCTGTCGCTCTCGGTGATGAGTCGCCAGATGTTGCTCACTCTCCTGCGCACGATGCCCGAGGTCGAGCGCAATGGTGACCTCGCTGAACACATTGCGCGACGCGCCGCCCGCGGACTGGGCAGCGAAATGACTCCCCGGAGTCGTGGATTGATTGAACGAATGGGCGAAGTGGCCAGCGTCATCTGGAAGGACGCCACTGACATCATCATCGACGGCAAGTTCGACGCCGTCGGGGCCATTGAAGACGTCGACGACGAGTTGGACGACTTGCACGTATCGCTCACTGCGGAACTGACGTCGGGATCAATGCCCGTGCCCGTGGCTGTCGAGCTCGCGCTCCTCGCTCGTTTCTACGAACGCTTCGGTGACCACTGCGTCAACCTGGCGCGCCGCCAGGTCGGCCGCTACGGCGCCGACTAACGAACCAGCAGTTCGGCGATCTGCACCGCGTTGAGCGCGGCGCCCTTGCGCAAGTTGTCGTTGCTCATGAACATCGACAAACCATTGACCAACGTGCCCGCGGGACGAAGACGTCCGACGTACGTGGGGTCCTGGCCCGCGGCCTGACGAGGCGTCGGGATCTCGCTCAGCACAACACCAGGCGCACCCTCGAGCAACGTCCGTGCTTCGTCGACCGACAACGGGCGAGCGAAGCCGGCGGTAATCGCCAGTGAGTGACCGGTAAAGACGGGCACGCGCACGCAGGTGGCGTCCACCACGAGACCGGGGATCTCGAGAATCTTGCGACTCTCGTCACGAAGCTTCTGCTCTTCGCCAGTCTCAAAGAGACCGTCGTCCACGATGCTGCCCGCCATGGGCACCACGTTGTAGGCGATGGAGGCGGGGAACTTGGCGCCCGGCGTCATCGAGAATGCGTCACCGTGGAAGGTGAGCTCGCGGATGTCACCGGCCATCGAGGCTTCAACCTGGGTCGCCAGTTCTTCGACGCCGTCACGACCAGCGCCACTCACGGCCTGGTAGGTCGACACGACCATTGAGGTCAGTCCGGCGGCGAGGTGCAGTGGCTTCAGCACTGGCATGGCGGCCATGGTGGTGCAGTTCGGGTTCGCCACGATGCCCTTGGGCAGCGACGCCAGTGCGTGCGGGTTCACTTCGGCGACCACGAGGGGCACCTCGGGGTCCATGCGCCAGGCCGACGAGTTGTCCACCACGATGGCGCCGGCGGCGGCAATACGTGGCGCGAGCTCGCGTGACGACGTCGCACCCGACGACATCAGCGCAATGTCAATGCCACTGAAGTCAGCGGTCGCGGCATCCTCGACCACGATCTGCTGGTCACCCCACGACAGGGTGGAGCCGGCCGAACGGGCTGATCCAAAAAAACGAATGTCGTCAGCGGGAAAATTCCGCTCGCGCAGGATTGCGCGCATAACGGTGCCGACCTGACCACTTGCTCCTACGACCGCGATACGCATCAGTCGCCCCTTACGCCGCGTCGAGGCCGAAGGCCGTGTGCAGTACGCGCACCGCTTCGGCGACCTTGTCGGCACGCACCAGGCAGGAAATGCGAATGGAGCTCGTCGAAATCATTTCGATGTTGATGCCGTGGCTGGACAACGTCTCAAACATCAACGCGGTGACACCGGGGCTCGACTTCATACCCGCACCAATGATGGAGACGCGACCAATCTGGTCGTCGGTGGTGACCGTCGTTGCACCGATGGCGTCCTTGACCTCGGTCACCACGGCATTGGCCTTGGCCAATTCGTCAATGGCCACCGTGAAGGAGATGGCGGTGAGGCCGTTAGTACCGGTGTTCTGGACGATCATGTCAACGTTGACGCCGGCGTCAGCGAGTGAGCGGAACAGCTGAGCGGCGACGCCCGGGCGGTCCGGCACACCGTCGATCGTGATCTTCGCTTCGGAACTGTCGTCCGTCACGGCCGTAACGATGGCTTCTTCCATAGTGGGGTCCTCCTCCACAATCCAGGTTCCTGGTTCCCAAGTAAAACTCGAACGAACGTGCAGCGGCACCCCGTGACGGCGAGCGAACTCCACCGAACGGAGCATCAAGACGCGGCCACCCGTGGCGGCCATTTCCATCATCTCGTCGAAGGACACCTTCGGCAGGCGTCGGGCCTTCGACACAACGCGAGGATCGGCCGAGAAGACGCCGGTCACGTCGGTGTAGATCTCGCAGACATCCGCGTTGAGTGCGGCCGCCAATGCGACGGCCGTCACGTCGGAGCCACCACGGCCCAAGGTCGTGATGTCCTTGTCCGTCGAAACGCCCTGGAAACCGGCGACGACGGGCACGAGTCCGTTTTCGAGGGCCTCCAGGATGCGGTCGGGGCGCATCTCGAGAATCTTGGCGCGGGTGTGGTCAGTGTCGGTGATGATGCCGGCCTGCGAACCGGTAAATGAGGCCGATTCCACGCCTCGTGCGCCGAGGGCCATAGACACCAAGGCCATAGAAATGCGCTCACCAGCGGTGAGCAGCATGTCGAGTTCACGAGGCGGGCGCGTCGGTGAGACGTCATCGGCCAGTCGAATCAGGTCATCAGTGAACTTGCCCATGGCCGAAACGACCACGACGACTTGATTGCCCGCGGCGCGCGTCCGCGCGACGTGGTCGGCGACGGCGCGAATGCGTTCGGCGTCACCTACGGATGTGCCGCCAAACTTTTGGACAATGAGGGCCATGCCTACCTACTTTAGTGGGGCGCCGAACCCCCACTAGGAGGCGGCTAAAGTCTCTGTCTATGGCTACTACCAAGCGTGAACGTCAAAAGCAGCTCCGAGCCCAGAAGGTCGAGCAGATGAAGAAGGTCCAGCAGCGCAAGCAGACGGGGCGCAAGTTGCTCGTCGGTCTCATTGTCGTTGTCTTACTGGCCGGCTCCGCCGTTCTGATCTTCCACCCGAAGAGCGCCCAGGTCGCGACCATCCCGACCACGTCGACCACTACCGCCACGGCCGCCAGTTGCTCGACTGCCGACTCGTCCCACGTCAGTGGCAGCGTCGCCGGCTTCGCCACCATCGCCACGCCACTGCCCTCGGGCGTCTTCTGTGTCGCGCCCACTGTGACCGTTCCGAACTCGGCACCGCCGAAGGTCGAAGAGGCCTACGACCTCATCAAGGGCACCGGCCCGACCGTGGGTATTGGTAGCAACTTCACCGTGCAGTACGTGTTGGCCGACTACGCCACCCACAAGGTGCTGCAGTCCTCGTGGACCTCGTCGCCCTTCTCGAGCACCCTTAACTACGGTGGTCTCATCACTGGATGGGTCAAGGGCATGATCGGCATGAAGCAGGGCGGCCGCCGCGAACTCATCATCCCGCCAGCCCTCGGCTACGGCGCCGGTGGTAACGGCATTCCCGCCAACGACACCCTGGTGTTCGTCATCGACCTGCTCAAGGTCAACTAACCCCTTCGCGGTCACCCGACCACGTCAATAGCAAGGACACCCCATGAGTGAGCTCATCCCCAACGCCGACGGTTCCAGCGAAAAGCGTCAGAAGTTCGACGCCGCACCGCCGATGATCATCGACCCGTCGAAGACCTACAAGGCCACCATGGTGACCTCGCACGGCACGATGGAGATTGACCTGTTCGCCTCGAAGGCGCCCGTTACGGTCAACAGCTTCGTCTACCTGTCGCGCTTCCACTACTACGACGGCATCGTTCTGCACCGCATCATCCCCGGCTTCGTCCTGCAGGGTGGCGACCCCACCGGCACCGGCGCGGGTGGCCCCGGCTACAAGTTCCGTGACGAACTGCCCCAGGCTGGCGAGTACCAGCTCGGCTCCTTCGCGATGGCCAATGCCGGACCGAACACCAACGGGTCGCAGTTCTTCATCATCTCGGGTCCCAGCGGTGTGGCGTTGCCACCCCTCTACGCCCTCTTCGGTCAGGTGACCGAGGGCCTCGACGTCGTCGCGGCGATTGACAAGGTGGGCACCGGTTCCGGTCGCCCCACCGAGAACGTCGTCATCGAATCCGTCACCATCACCGAGCTCTAAAGCGCGGCGGGTTGTCCCGCCTGGGTGATTACCACGTCGCTTGACGCGACCAGCCACGTGCCGTCGAAGTGCACGATGGCTGACGGACCGAGTTCCACCAACGCCACTGACGGGCCCAGCAGTTGCTGGGTCCGGGTGGTCTGGTCGGCGTCCGAGGGTGCCATGAGCGCCACACCGTCAAAGCGGCCGAGCGCCGTCGTGGGCGCTCCCCCACGGGGATCAATCATGACTGAGCCAAACACCGACGCCACGCCCCCGAGCGCCACCGCCGGTGCGGTGCACAAGACGTCACCGACGGGACTCTGGCGCCACACGGTCCGAGCGTGCAGCGGGCTGCCGTCGACACAAATAATGATCGCGGCGTTCGTCAGTGTCGTGGCGTTGGCGGCGTCGAGAGCACTCGACCGGTCGGTCAGGGCCAGTATTTGGCCACCACCGAGTCGCGTGCGAACAGCCTCACCGGCGGCAGCGGCACCGATGAACGCGGCGGCCGTGCCAACGATGACAACGTCGCTGGGGTCAATGGCCTGGGTCGACCACCACGCCGAGAGCGCGTCCAGTGACCCGAGGGCCGTGAACACCGCTTACCGTCCGGGCTGAAACCACCGGTGCGAAAAGCGCCACCGGGGCGTCGGGTCGGCCACGGGCTCGTCGACGTACGAACGTTGCAGACCCAGGTAGGCCGCGGTGACAACCGCAATCTCCTCGGGGGTTGCGCCAGGGCGAGGAAGCAGACCGCTCACAGTGGGATGTTGCCGTGCTTGCGCTTGGGGCTGTCGTCGCGCTTTGAGCGCAACAGGTTCAGCGAGGTGGCCAGAATGTGGCGGGTGTCGGCCGGGTCGATGACGTCATCAACGAAGCCCTTCTCCGCCGCGATGTAGGGGTTGGCATAGTTGTCGCGGTAGTCCGCCACCAGCGCCGCACGCAGGGCGGCGGGGTCTTCGGCGTCGGCGATGTCGTGCCGGTGCACGATCTCGACCGCGCCGGCGGCACCCATCACCGCGAGCTGCGCGGTGGGCCAGGCGTAGGCGAAATCGGCCCCAATGCTCTTGGAGTTCATCACCACGTAGGCCGCACCGAAGGCCTTACGAGTGATGATCGAGATACGCGGCACCGTGGCTTCGCAGAAGGCGTAAAGCAACTTGGCGCCGTGGCGAATCATGCCGTTGTGTTCCTGGTCGACGCCGGGCATGAAGCCGGCGACGTCAACGAAGCTCACAAGCGGAATGTTGAAGGCGTCACACGTGCGCACAAAGCGGGCGGCCTTGTCGCTGGCGTCAATGTCCAACACGCCGGCCTTGACGTTGGGCTGGTTAGCCACCAGGCCAACGGTGAAGCCGTCGATACGGGCCAACGCGCAGATGATGTGCGGGGCGAAGGAGGCGTGTACTTCGAGCAGCTCGCCATCGTCGACGACGGCCGTGAGGACCTTCTTCATGTCGTAGGGCAGGTCGGTCGACTCGGGCAAGAGATCGCGCAGCTCGTCGCAGCGACGGTCACTGGGGTCGCCGCTCATCACGCGCGGCGCCTCTTCGAGGTTGTTCGACGGCAGGTGCGACAACAGGAACCGGACGTCGTCGAGCGCACTGCGCTCATCCGTCGCGAGGAAGGTAGCGGCGCCGGACTTGGTCGCGTGGGTCATGGCCCCCGCCAACTCTTCGAGCGTGACGTCGTCACCGGTCACGGCCTTGACCACGTCGGGGCCGGAGATGAACATGTGACTCGCGTCTTTAACCATGAACACGAAGTCGGTCATGGCCGGCGAGTAGACCGCACCACCGGCCGTAGGACCAAGAATGACGGAGATCTGGGGGACCACGCCACTCGCGGCGGCGTTACGGCGGAAGATGCCGCCGTAGGCGTTGAGACCGGCGACGCCCTCTTGAATACGAGCCCCACCTCCGTCGTTAAGACTGATGAGGGGCAGGCCCATCGAGAGGGCCAGGTCCTGAATTTTGTGGATCTTCTGGCCGTGGGCTTCGCCCAACGAGCCACCGAAGACGGTGAAGTCCTGGGCGTAGACGCAGACTTGGCGACCGTCAATCTTGCCGAATCCCGTGACCACACCGTCGGTGTAGGGGCGGGAGGCCTCAATGCCCATACCGGTGGCCTGGTGGCGGACCAACAGGTCGAGCTCCTGGAAGGTGCCCTCGTCGAGGAGGTACTCGAGGCGCTCGCGCGCGGTCAGACGACCACGGTCGTGCTGCCGGGCAATGGCGGTGTCGCCACCGGCCACGCGAGCCTGCGCCTTGCGAGCCTCTAACTCAGCCAATTGTTGCGCCATTGATTGCTCCATAGGTATCAAGGCTACCGAGAATGACCCCCGTTGCGGAAGCGGGCCAGTGATTCCCGCTTTACCCGTGAGTAGAGGTGACCCTACGCCGGAAGGTAGGCGTCGACGAGTTCGTACCGGGCCAGACCGACCGACGTGGTCGACGGTATCGCCACCACGTAGGCCCCGGCCAGGGGCACGCCATCGCGGGCCGAGGCGGGAAGTTCGCCCGTCAAGGCCGCCAGCAGCTCCGTCACGGTCGGGTTGTGCGCCACCACCAAGAGTGAGGTGGTGACGGGATCGATGGCCTGCAAGTCAATCAGGAGATCTTCAGCCGTGACGTCTCGACGACCGTTGTAAATGAGCGAACTCGTTTCACTGGCACGAACGAAGGTGGTGTCCTCGAACGCTGCCGCAAAGGTCTACTGC
>Ga0208877_1000161_pt1 | contig 23404 bp, 44 predicted proteins | sample CryBogCBH29Jun09_FD_184624 | JGI IMG/M metagenome (GOLD analysis project Ga0208877, IMG submission 184624) | Freshwater microbial communities from Crystal Bog, Wisconsin, USA - CBH29Jun09 (SPAdes) | ecosystem: Environmental > Aquatic > Freshwater > Lake | place: Crystal Bog, Wisconsin, USA...
CACCAGCTTGTAGCCATTGAGTAGCAGTTGGACTAGACAATGTTGAACCACTTAGGTTTGCAACTAAGTTTGCTGAAGTATTAACTACGTTCATCAAGTCAGCAGCAACATAAGCAGCTAAACGGTTAACAGCAGGAGCTAAAATACGTTCGCTGAAGTCATCCAATTGCATAGTTTTCTCAGCAGTACCAAAAGAAACAGGTACGTTTGCTTGAGTAGCTACGGTTAAAGTTGTGTTTTGCTCATTAGTTCCTTGTGGAGTAATAGCTGGTCCAGTAGAAACTGTGTAATCGTTAGGTAAACGTACACGGAGTGTGCTTCCTATCTTGGCCCCGGTGCGAGCAAACTGATCATCATATTGACGGCTTACTGTGCGTAAAAACGCATTAGTTTGAGTAAACAGACGCACCGCTTCATTGGTAATCTGGTTAATCGTTAATAAAGAATTCGTAGTCATTTGACTCTCCATTTAAATTGAAAAAAAGGAAATACTCACTTTTCGTCTTGGCTAGAGAGAAACAATTTACGCCTGTTACAATGATTAACGGTTCATTTCGACCTATGAATTGATTGTAAATCCTATCAAAAATAATTTCAATAGGATTTTTTTATTTAGCGTTTTTTTCTTGCATTTGCAGCTCTCCAACGAATCCATGCTTCAGAATCCGATGGATTAGGTTCAACAGTTCCTAAAGCTCTGCTTGAACCACCTTCAACATCACCAACAGGAGCTGGAGCATTAGACTTCTGTTTTCCGAGTTCCTTCGTTGCTTTTGAAGATAATTTAGTCAACTCAACTCCCATTTGTAATGGACTTAAATTAGCTATTCTTATTGCCTCATTGATGTTTTCAGACTTACCTAAAAATGTAATGACTTTCTCAGGACTTGGAATTGCAGCTAAAGCCTGCAAGAATTCCTGACCACCGACACCAGCTAATTGTAAGTTCGTTACGGATTTGTCGTAAACATCACCAAATTCTTCCTTAGCGTTCTTCTCAATTTCTGTCATCTTAGCCACAAAAGATTGTTGTTGAACCTGTTGCTCTGCTATTTGTTTAGCATAAGTCATTGCTAGTTCTTGAATATTCTCTTGAGGTTGAGCATAGGTTTGTTCTGGTTGCTGTTGTGCTCTAGCTTGTAATTCTTCTAGCTTTTGCTTAGCAGCGTTCTTTTCGGCAGCAAGTTCGCCCATCCTACGTCTTGCCCAGTCAGGCAGTTCGTTATATGAGTTCTCTTGTTTTGGTTCTTCTTTAGGTGTTTCTATTGGTTCTTGGTTTAATTCAGCGTCTATTTGCGTTGTAGCTGTATCTTCCATTATTGCTCCTGTTGTAAGTTAGGTAAGTATTGACTAATAACCTGTGATGGATCGAAATTGGTATGCTCGTATTCCTTCGCAGGATCTTCTTCGTTCTCAATCTCCGTAACGGTTTTGTCGGTAATTTGATTGAGTTGTGTTGGACTTAATTGTCCAATTAATGCTTTCATGCGATCTGTTTCTGCTTTAAACGCTGCGATTACGTCTTGACGTTCATTCTCGTAACGCAATGCTAAATGGTTCAATGCATCTACGTCAGCACGTTGTTTCTCAATAGCAATGTATTGTTGCTTCTCGTTCAATTGCTCTGTTAATTGCTGAATGACCAATTGTTGCTGTTGTAACTGTTGCATCATGGCATTTTCTTGCTCAGATGGCCCAGTTCCTAAGATGTTCGGAGGTATCCAGTTACGCATACGTTCTTGCAACTTGTCAGCACCAGGAAAGTCTGCACTTCCCATATATAAATCACCAATAACTTGCGACAGAGCTGGTTGAGCAGTTAGTAGCTTAGTCATCGCATCAAACGCTTCTTCACGCTTCGTATCGTAACTTGGGCCACATTCTGCTACTACATCATACTTACCAACATTCGGATTAAAGATAGTCTTAACCTTAGCTTCTTCTTCAATCTCGTTTTGCATAATAGCTTGTTTAGCTTGTGGATCGACCATAATTTGATCTTCAGAACCATCTTCACCTAAGATTCTAACAATACGCTTTGTGTCATATATCTTAGGAATCAAGTCAATAATAATCTTACCTATAAACTGAATCGTATTTGCCTGTGCGTCTTGGAAATGGAATGTTGCACGATTACCTTGATTAACACGCTTATCAATAGAAACACCTGACAACTCTTGGCTTTGCTCGCCAAAAGTTTGTTCGTACTGACCAGATGTCATCATCATTTCCATGTTGGCAGCTTGCATACCTTCCATGTAAACAGGAGCACCCATTGGAGCTGGTGCTTTCTGTGGAGCTGGTACTGGATTGCCTTGTTCATCCATATGGTTGTATGGTAGATAAGCATGATTCTCTACGTTAGCAGTTGCCCAATAGTTTTCTAATCCTTCGATAGCTTCTACAGGTGCAACATACGGACTCTTGGATTGCAATGCACCATATTCTAATGCAGCACTCGCATTGTAGTTATAAGCACGTTGAGCATCCTTCATGTAGCGAACAATACCTTTACGGTCTAGTCTTTGCTCGATGATGACTTCTTCGCCTACTTGTCTAGCAATAGGAATGTAACTGCCAGGCCATATGCCTTTTTCCAAGACTTCTTGTCCACCGATTAAATACTTACGGATAACGTGCTTGTCAATCCTACGTCTGTCAATACCTTCGCCACCTTGACGAATAATCTCATTAAAGAGTTTGCGTTCTTCAACAGTAATGTCTGACTCACGCATGAACCTTGTCGATCCATCGTCATTCGTAATCGAATATAGCCATTCTTTACGAGTTTCTTTCTCGAAGTATGTTGCTAGTCTTACTACGTCTTTAGTAATCCACATCTGATTGCCACTTGGACTAGTAGCAGGAAGTCTGACATTTGGATATTTTTTCTCAAAATCTCGTCTTGGCATATCTTCATAGATAAACGCGAACCTAGCATCTGAACCATCACGCTTCTTAATATGAGGATCGAGATAAACCGACATAGCGTCTGGAATCTCTTTGATATATATTTCTTGGTCAAATGTAGAATCGTCTGCGTATTTAGTAATGACTTGAACGTATCCAATACCACCACCAACTTGTTGCTCAGTCGCTATATCATACGCAACTTTAGCATTTGACTTGTATTCAATATGTCGGATTAATCCTTCATAGATTTGTGCAGCTTCGTAACTTGCTTCGCCATTCGTAGGATGAACTTGAATACTCGGCTTGTTCTCCTTCATCTGATTAACAATCATTAACCAATGTGTATGTACCTTGTTAATGGTAATCATTGGTTGCGTAGCCATATGCCTTCTAGCTTTTACTGACGGCTCCCATTGATCCTGATTGTCCGAATCAGCAAATAGAAAACGCATATCCTCTCTAAATCGTTGACGAGTTGTTTGTTCCCAGTCTAAACAAGCCTTAAAGTTTTCGTGAGCTCGTTCGATAATGTCTTTTTCTCTATCTGCCATATTCTCTCCTACATCCAAGTACCACCATAATTACCATTTCTAGTCATCATAGGTCTTCTTATTGGTTGTTGTAATTTCTTTTCTACACGTTCTCGCACCATGCCTGGAAACAACTCTGTCAATACCCATATCCAAGCATCCATTCTGTTCGGAGATGAATTACCGATGTAACCTTGTGTCGAGAATCCAGCCATTTCATCTTCTAAATCAATAAATCGCCCACAATGCCTAATTTTACCTTGTTCGTACAAAAGTGCAAATGGTTCTGCACGAATTACTTTGCCTCTTGATGCACTTACGGCTTTGTATGGTGTTCTTGGTCTAGCAGATTGTATAACTTGTTCGACCATTGCTCCACCAAAGTTAGATTCAGCTAATACTAAATCAGCTTTATGACGTTCAAATGCAGATGCTACGACTTTACCCCATGTTGATGGCCCAGCTTTCACCGTACAATCCTCTAGTAAATAAGCGTTACCATCTACACCCAAAGCACCGACCACGATTCCAATTGCATCGTTATCTGCATTATCAGTATCACCAGAACCACTTGGATCAACACCGACAAGCACACGCACAAAGTCAGGTAAGCGTTCGTCTTCCACTCGCCATTTGTCAATATCTTCTTCTTTAAATAATTGATTTGGGTTCGCATCGGCAAACTCTCCTTCCAAGAACCTTTTTCTAAGTCTAGCACTTAAATTGTTCAAGGTTTCTAAGTAGCCATCCGATAAGTTTTCCTTATTATCATACGGATTAATCTGAAAATGACAGTAATCATGCTCATTTTTAAGTGGTAATTTGGTTTCTACATCCTTATGCTGAATGAATAATGAATAAGTCCAATGGTTTTTATTCGGAGGATTGCAGTCAAAATACATTCTAGGCTTGAGTAACGTATTGGGTTTGCCTTCAATAACCTGTTCAACTTTCTGTGCCAAACGAGTAATTGCTATGCCTACAGATGGATATGGTATCTGGGAGCACTCGTTCAAATAGATAGTTACAAACTCCATACCGAGAATCTTCTCAGTCCGTTCCTTATCATCGAGTCCACCAAACCATATCTCAGAACCATTTGGCAAAGTAATAAACCAGTCAGTCTTATTGACTTTGTATTGAACATTTGGGAAAGCAAGCTCCATGACCTTTGGGAATGTGTCATAGATAATCGAGTTCTTCACTTGATTAAATCTAAACCTTAGTATGGCATGACGTGATTTAGGTGCTTTTAATGCTCTAACAATAATTTGTCTTACTAATAGAAAAGTCTTACCTGATCTACTGCCACCAAATAACATGGCATAGGTAGAATCGCCATTGATGACATTTAAAGCGTCAACTTGTTTTCTATGGAGTTTCAAGCGTTTTCGTCTTGAGGTAATAGTTGAATGGTTAGTGGCTCACCATCTGCACCTGTGAGTTCTTGCTTGACTGTTTCACTCCAACGCATTTGTGCCTTAGTCCACCAGATCATTGCAGTTGTATCGCCTTGTAATGCCTTGTTAAATAACGACTTAGATATTTTAGAGCTTGCTTCTGCCTTACCTAATGCTAGTTCTTTTTCATAATGCTTTCTTAGTGTCTTGGCATCAAGTATACCTATCAAGGCACATATCTGTTCTTGTGGCAGTCCTAGACCACTTGAGGTCTGCACTACCTCTCTTGTTATGTCAGTTGGTTCGTGAACATTCATAGTCTTTTATTATAAGGAAGTTGATTTTGATAGTTTAAACCTTTTATTAATAAAATCAAGGACTTATTTAAAATACTGTGTTTCCTTAAGTTATTTCACATCTTCTGTGATATTTTTATCAAGTTGTGCTTGTATCTTATCAGATAAGTTAAGTAATTGTTGTGCTAATTTTTCGCCATGTTGTCTTTCTAAGCGATTACTAGGTACAACTTTTGCCATTTCTAGCCAAGTTAGGTAGAACTCCATTAGGTCATCAAACATTAGCTTGCTGGTGTTTCTATATTGCTTGCTACTGGAGCTGCTTCTGTATTTTCTGCTTCAGCTTTTTCTGCTTCAGTTTGTTTTACATGATTTTCAACATGGTTTTTAAAGTAGTCAACGAGTCCACGACTAAACTTGTGTGGTACGTCATCAAGATACTTTAATATTTCGTTGATTTGATCGATATGAAATGGTATTTGCATTTAACACTTCCAGTTCTTTAAAGATGCTTTGGCTCGTTCTGCTGGGCCTTTAGCGTTTTTAACAACTCCTTCCATCCGAGCACAAAAAGACTTTTTACGACCTTCGTCTTTCTTTGTCTTTGGATTTGGTGCAGGAGGCTTTAAATCACTTCCATTCTTAGCATTATATTCAGCACGACCTTTAGCCGTCATTCCAGCACCTTTGTCGGTAGGATTGTACGTCTTACCTTTACCAGTTGTCTTGTGTGGAATAGGTTTATCGTGCTTTTTCATTTCTTAGCCGTTTTAGCTGATTCTTTAAACGCTTTGGCAGTTGGAGCACCTTTTGAACCAGGCTTTCGCATACGTTCAACAGTTTTTCCTTCTGCCTTCTCACGCTTAATCCGTTCTTGCTTACGATGGATATTTTCGTATAAACCAGTTTTCATTTTTTCTTAGCTTTTTTCTTTTCAGCTTCACGTTTCTCAGAATAAGCTATCGCTACTGCCTGCTTAACTGGTTTGCCACTTTTAATCTCTGCTTTCACGTTCTTTTTAAACGCTTCCTTGCTCGTAGATTTAGTAAGTGGCATGATTATTGTCCGTGAATAATTGCTAAGTTCAATTTAACTGCTTCTGATAATGAACCACCAGAAATATTGTATAAGCTAATTGTTGCTACACCTGTACCAACATTAGATACAAATGCAGTATAAGTACCAGCAGTTGCAATACCACCTGATACGTTCACAATTAACACATCTCTTGCAGATAATAATGAATTGTTTAATGTAAAGCTAACAATTGCTCCAGCAGCTAAAGCAGCATTATTCATAGTGATTTGAACATTGCTTGTATTAGCAGTTACGGCAGTTGCTTTGCTTGTTAATTGAGTTACTGTGCTTTCAGCAGCAGTTGAATAACCTAATTGTTGATTTGCGAAACAAGTATCAAATACTGGATCGCTGACTGCTACACCTGTATAAGCCATAATTATTTTCCTTTAATCTTTTCAAGTTGTTTGATTTGACTAACTGCTATCTTTTTAGCAGCAGCTAGTCTAGTGCGATTTGCCTCGATTTCTTTAGCTCGCTGAAGTGTTCTTAAATCGTCTTCGGCTTGCCAACGCATATGTTCGGCAGTTTCTTTCGCTTCGGCATTAGCTAACTTCATCAATGATGGAGTTTTTCTAGTAGCCATTATCTGCCTCTGTTACCAGAAGAAATGTTCTTTTCTTTAGGCATTGGCACACCGTTTACACGCACAGGTTCGGCTTTTGGGCCAGCAGGAGGTTCAATCATTGGCTTAGTACCAATACGGCACTCGTCTGCATAATCAGCAGCACGTTGCAAATGACCAGGATCTTTTAATCCTGTTTTGCCTTCTTTATCTTTTTCCTTAGTTGATTCATACTTCATTTTTTTGGATGAATCGGACATATCTTTAACGTCATAATCTTTCATTTTATTTTCCTTTGCAAAGAAATCTCAACATGAGATAACTTAGTATAAATCAATTTTTACCATTCCACCAATATTTTCTGCTATTTCTATCGTAATTTTTTTAAAACATCTGTCATCAATCTCCAACGCTTCACACATACCGTCTAAACCTGATTTCATGCTTGCTAACATATTATCTAAGTCCATGTGTCTGCGATTAGGTTTATAAAAAATAATATGCATTTCTTTGTAATCAGATTTAGGTATATTTGCCATTTTAGTTAGCCAGTAACAATCTGTCTTGTAAATTGCTTTTTTCTTAGCTTTTACATGTAAATGAGCACTTGAATTAGGATTTAACTCCTTATATGGCCAAGCAAATGTCAGCATTTTAATAATTCTTCCGTACGTTCAAGTAAGGTTTGCTCGTCAATGCCATAGCGAGCTTCAAATCCTTTTCGCCCAAGTCCGTGAACACCACTATTGCCTCTGTGATGTTCTGGGCAGAGTCCAATGACATTTGCGAGCTTTCTTTTTCCTCCCATCCGTCTGATATGATGGATTTCGCATGGTGTATCATCGTAGCCAAGTACGGATTTACACAATATACATCCCAGTCTTGCAACTTTGCCATAATGTTCCTTTTCTGATTTAGTTACCATGATTAGCGAATTCTCCACAATATTTATTTCTTATTTCTATTGCAACTAATTCTGCTAATTCTAAATTATCAAATAATCCAATATGTTTTTTTTTGCCATCAATTTTTATTTGAACTCTCCATTTTTTTACAGTTTTATTCCAACTTATGTTTTTAATACCTGAAGTATTATCTTTTCGTAATTTTGCGTTTTGACCATTTTGTGAATAAGTTGCTTCTCTTAAATTTTCAATAGAATTATCTAATTTATTGCCATTAATATGATCTATACATTGTGGCAAATAATTATGATGCATTAAAAATATAAGCCTATGATTTGCAAATCGTTTGCCATTTATTTGAGCATATAAATATCCATTAGAATTCAAAGTTCCAACTTTTTTTCCTATTAATTTTTTATATTTATGATTTTTATAATAAAGTTTACCATCACAATATACAAATAATTTATCCAATAATTCTTTATTAATCATAATGTTATCGATCTTCATTAGCTAAATTCTCTGCAAATCGTTCAAGTTGTAAAGCAATGTCGCTTATATCTACAGCAATTTCATAAGCTCGTATTGAATCTAATTCTTTACAAGCAATTTCATATTGTTTAATTAAATGCAACAGGATTTGGAATGGATGGTTCATAATGTAGCTCTTTCTAATTGTCTATTGGATGCTTCTTGTGATCGCCATATGTCAATTTTCATTTGTGCTGCAATTAACTGCCAGCGTAACTTTTCTTCTACCTCAACAGCAGTTCTTAATCCTTCTAGCAACTCCTGATATTCCAAGTTAGCATAAGCATCACGTTCTTGAGCTGCCATTGTTTCAACTCCTTTTAACTGTGCTATTTGCATTAAAAGTGCTTTTTTAGACTTTCTAAATTCTTCGATATAAATACGTTCCGACTTAGCTTTTGCATATTTGCCAGCGTTTTTAAGTAAAAATTCCACGACTTTATTAGGATTTTCCATTAATTTCCTTAAAATAATAATGATTGAGTTGCTACTTTGCCACCAGAGTCATATCTTTTAGTATCACCTTTTGGATATGGTTCAGATTTATATAAAAGTTTTGAATTTAATATTTTTTTATCGTTTTTAGTTCCATGAAAATAGATATAACGATGTTTTCTACTTCGTTCTGTGTAATAAAAATCATCACCATATTTTTCTTTTATTGATTCTAAAGTCATGCCATCGCTTATAGTTTTACTATGTTTATGCTCTAAACCTTTTATAGTCCAATCAACTCTATTAGCTGATAAACCTGTGTATAAAAAATTAGTAGCTTGATAAACATAACCTATATGTCCTTGTTCTGTATCAGCATAAGAAACAATAATGGTAGGTTTTGGAAGTAATTTAATTGAATTAGCGACTAAATAACTAGCTTGATTTTTATCATTTTCTAATAAACAAACTCGATTTAATTCTAAAACTTTGTCAGAATATTCTTTTCCACAAATACCCATACATAATGATGGACTAGCAGGTATTCCATATGTAATTACACCTACTAAAATATTATCTTTATATAAACCAAAAGCATACATAATTTGTGGAATACGTTTTGCATAGTGTTTTTTTAATAACCATTCGTAAGTTTCTTCATTTTTAATCGGAAGAACTTTCATAACATCACCAAAGAAAAATCTGATTCCTGAAATAAACCCGGTAAATTTGTATTTAAATCAATTTTCCAAAGATTTATGTTTTTTGATGCTTTATAACCAACATGGTTTAATTTACCTTTAGACCAAGTTCCATATTGATTAAATCCTATTTTTTTCCAAAAATGATTACTTTCTAAATCTTCTCTACAACGCAAAGTAAATCCTTTACGATTGAATTCATTACAAAAATCTCTGCATACAGTTATTAATGCAGTTCCATATTGCAATCTTCTAGCGTCATTTCTGACTGCAATTTGTTGAATTTTTGCGTAAGTATCTACTTTTTTACCAGGTGTAATAAACACATAACCAACAGCATCATTGTTTGCTTCACAAATTAAAATAATAAAATTACGACTTCCACCCCAAACCTGACTTTCTATAGTAGTTTTTGGAATAAAACCTACAGCATAAGAATTTTCTTTTTGTAATTTATCAACTAAAAGTAAATCTTTTACAGTTGATGTTCTTACTGAAATATCACCTAATTGGTATAAATTTTGAATAATTCCTGTAGAACAATCAAATTTTCCTAAAAAACTCATTAATTGCTCTCCAAATAATTAATAATTGGTTGTTGAAAACTCTCTGTAAACTGCTGACTTTTTCTATCAAACCACAGTCCCAAAGTACCTTCCCAATCACCATTTCGTTGTTTTGCAGTAATTAAAAATGTGTCTGGTTGCGTATTGTCAGCAATTCTGTTCTGTTCTGTTTCTTTTTCTTTTAATCTGTTTCTAGCAATTAAAATGACGTTATCAGCTAAATCAGTAATAACTCCTGAACCTTTAATATCCTTCTTTTCTGCAATTCGATTACTTTCTCCACCTTTTCTAATGTGGTGAACCAAATGAATGTGCATCTTTGTTTCTTTAGCAACATCGCATAAAGCATCTACCAAGTCTTTTTGTCCGTTAAAGTCATCTTCTCCTCTAACTAATTTCATCATAGAATCTAAAATGATGTGATCGCATTTTAAATGCTGTTTTGCATAACGACATAAAGCAATAGCTTGCCATGCATCTAATCTACCTTGATGGTCAAATAAATAGGCTTTATCTTTTTTCCACTCCATAAAGTGTTCAATATCACGATTAGACACGTTTAAAGAGCCTATGGCTTGACGAACCATGCGAGATAAGGTCTTAGTAGGTGTCATCTCTAAAGAAGCCGTTAAAACCGTTTTATGGGCTTTTAAGAGAGATAGTTTTAATTGACCTAGAATCAACGATTTTCCTGATCCGTTTTCTCCAGCCCAAATTGTTAGTTCTGAATGTCTTAATCCGACAAGCTGGTCTAGTTTCGCAAAAGGAAGTTTATCGCCTTCAATACCTAAATGTCGGTTTTTATAATACGTTTTAATTTCTTCTTCAAAAATAGACTTTTCTTTAATCTGGTACATAATGTCGTGATATTCACGATACTGCTCTAAATCAATGTTTACTAACATGAACTTCGCTCTCCGAATCTAATCCAATTAGGATTTTTGGTTTTATGTTTGTTAAATGAATAAACCACGCTGCAAATTGTTCATCCGTACAATCACCATGAATTAAATTTACAACTTGGTTTGTTAAAAATGCTAAATCAATACTACGAGGCATATCTTTTTCTGTGTAAATGGTAGGCATAGGACAATAACTGTCTTTAGGATCAAACCAGTCAGGTTTAGTACCAACGATGACAAATACTCCATGTAAGTAATCATTGTTGTACCAAAACTTAAAGGCTTCATCTTGACCAATCATATAAAGTTCACCTGTTCTTTTGTTTGAATTCCTACTTTAGTACCACCTGAATCTTGACATCTTGAAAACCATCCACTTAAAAATTTGTTGTAATTACTTTTCTTTTTTGTTGGATTTGCTTTTAACCATACTATTGCTTTAGATAACTCAATTTCTAAATTAACGGCTGGATATGCTTCTTTCCACAATTTCTTTTGAGCATCATCAATATTTTCAAAACAATTACTTTCGGCATTGAAGCTAATTGCTTTCGATGCACCCATACCCATACCCATACCCATACCCAAGCCGTCATCTGTCTGACATATGTCTGTCATTTGACCGCAATCTGCTGACGGATATTTTCCTTTACTTCTAACTCTTTGTTCCCATTTAAGAATTTGTAAATATGGTTTATCTTCTACTTGATAGCAAATTGCTAACTTATGTTTGACCAATGACCGCAAATGGTTGTCAATTTTTTCAAGTTTTAAGTTTTCTTTTAATGGATAACAACGTGATTTAAGAATAGGAAGTCTGGCATCCATACGACCAAAATCATCGCTAACAACTAATAAACGATAAAAAAATACTTCTTCTTCAGCAGTCAGTTCATTTAAAGCTGATGAATCAACAATACCTTCTTTTAACAATCTATTCGGCACGATTATTCCTTATTTTGTTCCAACAAATACCACAAAAATATTTAAAACGCTTATTTGACGAATAAAATGTTTTTGCATTGGAAATATCAGCAGCGTTTAAAACTTCTTCAAATGGCAATTTATCTAAAAACATTTTTATAGATTCAAAATCAGTTTTAGGAAATCCATCTCTTGCTTTTTCATCAAATAATTCAGCAATATTCCAAGCCATTTCTTCTTTTCTATACCTAGATTCAAAAATTATTTTTTGATATTCAATTATTTGTTTTTCCTGTTCAGCTATTTTTTGAGATTTAATTTTTAATGATTCAGGTATTAAATTTAAAGATTTAGCTCCTTTTCCTAAATTACATGGCTGACATGAAGTTATTAAATTATCAATTTCATTTTCACCACCATCAATTACAGGAATGATATGATCAACTTGTAAAACTTCATGTGTAGGTGTAACACCACAATATTGACATTTAAAACCATCACGTTTAAAAACATCAAATCGCAATTTTTTTGATAATGCTTTTCTTGGCATTTCATTCTCCAAAAATATCAGGTCTAAGCATTTCTCTAGTCAATCTACCTTCTGACAATTCAACTATTTTTCTTAAATGCTTAATTGGAATACCTTTACACCTGGCTTTCCATTGATAAATAGCCGTTTCTCTAATACCTAAAAGCATCGCAAGTCGGTATAAAGAACCAAACTCAAGTTTTAATTCTGTATAAATGTCCATGTAAAACTCCTTTCATTTGTAATACTAGCACATTTTACTACATTTATTATTAGTGTAAACACCTATAAAATATTTTTATAAAAGTGTTGATTTGTGGTAAAAATAAGAATAATATTTAGGTATGCAGTAAATTTATTAATCAATTGAAGAAAGAGAAAGTATATGAAAACATTTATAGAAGCACTTATATTAGGTACGTTAATGTTTGTTATTCCATTAGCTGTATGGATTATCAAGACTGGTGGTCTGTAATGTACGACCAATATTTAAAATCTAATTACGATGCTTGGCTTACTAATGACGATTCTGAATACGTTGATGAAGATGCATTTGAAGAACGAGTCAAAGATTTGTTGTATCACAATGATGACTATAACTGCTGTTTATTTGAAAACTTTAGTGAAGACATTTATTCAGCTACTACAGAACAAGCACAATCCATTGAAGAATACTTGCAAAACAAAGACTTTGAGAAACTAGGCCGTTTGTTATGGTGCATATCAATGGAATCTCGTGAGAAGTTTGCAAGAATACAAGCTGAAAAAGAAATGGACAATTAAATGAACTTTGTGAAAGAACTAGAAAAAATGGATAAACGTAAAACTTTTAGTGAGTTGCGTCAAATTAACGTCAATGAGTTTACAGAACGTAAAGGCAATCTAACGTATTTGTCTTGGACTTATGGCTTAGACATTCTATTGCAAAATGATTCTACGGCTACATGGAAGTTTTTAGAACCAATGGTTTATAACGAAACTATGATGGTGCGTACAGAAGTTACAGCTTTAGGTAAAACTTTAGAAATGCAATTACCTGTAATGGACAATCGTAATAACGCAATCAAGAATCCAGATGCTCGTAAAATTTCGGACTCACAGATGCGTTGCTTGGCTAAAAATATTGCTTGCTTTGGTATTGGTTTATATATTTATGCTGGATCTGATTTGCCATCGGATGCTATTGATGAAGAAAAACCTGACATGACAGATTTAACAATACATTGGTTAGACAATATTAACGAATGTTTAGACATGGATACTCTTAAATCAGCATATGGCCAAGCATATAAAGAACTTAGTAAAAACAAAGAAGCTATTGCTAAGATTAGTGCAGCTAAAGATAAAAGAAAGGCAGAATTACTATGAAAGCATTTCCATTATCAAATGAAAAAAATTATGGTCAAGATGGCATGGATTTAAGAGATTACTTTGCAGGACAAATAATTGTAGGATTTCTATCTAATCCTAAAACTGACTATTCAAGTAGATTGATTTCTAAATTATCTTTTGAATTAGCAGATGAAATGATGAAAGCGAGAGAACTATGACTGACGCACAATTAAAAGAATTAGCTGACCTTAGAGTTGCTATTCAAGATTTAAAATATCAACTTATTCATAAACATCGTGAATTATCAGATGCAGAGATTATATCTTGTATGGATAAAGTTGATCCTGATATTAATGACATGATTGAATTTGCTAGAAAAGTATTAAGAAAGGCAAGAAATGACAGCAAATGAACTAGCAGATGCAATTGAAGATTGGGAATATGAAATTGGTACTCAATTTTCTAAAAAAGTTGCCACTATGCTACGCCAACAAGCCGAAAAGATTGAAGAATTGAAAGCTGATGCAGAAAGATATAAGTATTTAAGAAATTATTGCTATAAATTAAAGTATCCCAATAGCGATATTGATAGAGCAATGGAATTAAATTTTGTTGTTAGTGGAGTATGGGCTGATAACAAAAATCCTGAAGTATTAGATGGTTTGATTGATTTTATGCATAAAGAGGCAAAAAATGACTGATATTATTCAAGGTACAGATGCCTGGCATCAACTCCGTTTAGGCAAGGTTACTGCTAGTCGAGTTGCTGACATTTTAGCCAAGACAAAGACTGGCACATCTGCTAGTCGAGGTAATTATCTTATCGAGCTTGCACTTCAGCGAGTTACAGGTAATATTGAACCAACATATATGAATGAGGCTATGCAATGGGGTACATCCACAGAACCACAGGCGAGAGTTGCTTATGAAGTTAAAACAGGTAATTTTGTTGATCAAATCGCTTTTATCGACCATGACGTTATATCTTGGTTCGGTTGCTCTCCTGATGGCCTTGTCAATAGTGATGGGCTTATTGAAATCAAGTGTCCTAACTCTGCTACACATTGGGCAACAATTAAGGATGGTAAACCACCAGCTAAATACGTTATACAAATGCAATCCCAAATGGCAGTAACGAATCGAGAATGGTGCGATTTTATCTCGTTTGATCCTCGTATGCCAGAACGTAGTCAGTTGTTTATTTGTCGTGTAGAACGTGATAAAACGATGATTGATGAAATAGAATCTGAAATAGTCAAGTTTTTAAGTGAAGTTGAAAGTGAAGTTAATTTAATGAAAGGAAGTTGATATGGGTATTAAATATTATGTAAAAGCAGCACTATCTGAATACACAGATAAGGATGGTAAGTCCAAGAAAAAATATCAGTCAATAGGAGTTGTTATAGAAACCAAGAACGGCTTAATGTTAAAACTTGAGTCATTACCATTACTATCGTTAAAAGACGGTTCTCTAATGGCTTATTTGAACGAACCAGAGGACAAGCCAAGTGGAGAATTTCCAGCAACTCTAGCTGATATTAAGGATGACTCTATTCCATTCTAGGAGATTTCTATGACACCATACAATACAGGTAAGGTCAAAATAGGTATTAACTATAAACCACGACCATATATTGAAACTGATCCTGATATGCTTAGACTACAAACAGCTTTACTGTCTAAAGGTATCTGGGATATATTTAAGAAATGGTTATCAAAATGAGAACGGTTATTAACGTAGCCGTTATTTTTTCTCTATTGGTGTGTTTATTTATTATTTCTTTAACTGAATTAGAAAGATACCAAATTAAAAAAGATTGTGGACTCATGGAAATAAGTCCTGATTTCACACCAAAAAAACGTCAAATGTGTAGAATGATTCGTGGATCAGTTAAATAGGCACTAGAGGATGTTACAAGTAAGTTTTTTTCCTATTTTCCGACTTACAGCTAGCAGTAACCAAATCTATGATCCACCTAATATCTTTTCTACATTTTGAATCTTTGCTATACGGTCATCCAGTCCTAGCAAACCACCATTGATGCGTTGCGTCATGGTTTTATAATCACTAGCGTCTGCTGCCATATTTAAGTTCCGTTTATTCCAGTACCATCCAGCAGATAAACAAGCGTACTCTGGTTGCAACAGTAAATCAGGATTATTAATGGCATCCACTCCTGACGAATCACTAAACGATTTATAGTTATCACGGCCAGTCAATTGAATTAATCCACGACCATGATACTTCCATCCATCACCATCTTCTAAATTGCCCATACGACCACCGTATATCTTGTTAGCAATCTTTTCTGGTGTATCAAATGGTAATGCACTCTCTACAGTAGGAAAACGGCTAGGAAACACAATATGAAGTCTATCAGGTTTGTAATGTAAGTTTTCTTCTAATACTTTAAAGTTACCAGATTCATGCTGACATTGACCAATAAAACTAGCTTGTCTTTTAGGAGTTGATATATCGTATTTAGCAAATACATCAATTAATGGTTGTAACCATTTTTCATCAAGTCCTATTGCTTTTAATTGATCATTTGTCATTGTCTTCGCCTATTTTGATTCCTGTAATTAAACCGATAAATCCACCGACAACAGTTTGAAATGCTGGGCCAATAATATCAAATACTTTTGTATCATCAACATTTGGATCTAATATGGCATAAATAAACATAAGTAACATAGCAACAATCACGCAAACCAATGCCCAAGATGCTATTAATAAAACGTGCTCTTTAGTATTCATTTTTTAGCCATTATCTTTTCTAATGTTCTGCCACCAAAATAAGCACTCATAATGAGCATACCCCATTGTCCAAGTAATTCAACATATGCTTGATTGACGTTAATGTTCATCGCAGAGAATCCAGCAAATGTTGTATAGACTCCTAGAATGAATATAAGCGTCATAGGTCGAATATTTTTAGATAGCCAAGAGTCAGATGTCAAGTCAGCTTTCCAACGGTCTGATACGTTGTTTTGCTCGTTCATATCAGCTTGTAATTCAGCTAAATGTCCATCTTGTGCTAATTTCTGTAAATCTAATTGTGCTTGTGCTTTTTGTGCAGGATCAGGAATAACCTTATCCAAGATTTTCATTCCTACACCTATAACGTCATCTATACCAAACATATCAGTCCTTTAATAGAATAATTAACATCATACAAATCAATGCAAATATTGTCCACCATTTGAATAAATCATCATCCACGCACTATATCCTTCTTGGTTCGAACAATTACTTTATGTTCCACAGGAAACTTTACTTTAGGTTTCTTATGTAACTTTTCTTCAAAATGCAAATAACATACATTTGCCCAGATGAACAACTCAATCAAATAAACAATGAACCAAATGGTTGCCCATGTCATACAAGATTAAAATAAAACAACAAACTGGTAACAATAAACGCTGCAAAAAAACACCAAAACTGCACTCGTCTTACGTCTTCTAATTTATGACCGTAATACTTCTTACTTTCTAAATGTTCTTTTTCTACTACTTGCTTTAACTCTAAAACCTTGCTCCATTCTTTTGCACCATACTTAGCTTTAAATTCTTTTTCAGCTTCGTTTTCTGCTTGAATGATGGCACTTTGATTCTGATACTCTTGGATAGCTCGATAGATCATCGAGTTTTCCATTGCTTCTTCGTGAATCTTATGTTTTTTTCGTGCTTCTAATTCCTGTAATGCGACTTCTGTTCCATCTCGTTGTATGTTCTCAATGCTCTTGGTAAGTTTCTTTCCAGCTTGCCTAGTTTGTTCCAAACTATCTGCTAGAGAGCTTGCACCTTCAGCAATTGGATTAACCATTTCATTTTGATATTAAATGTTGAACAATATCGACAATCATGTCTTTACCAAAAAATACAGATATAATCACAGCGTATAAAAGATATTCAATACGTTGCATACGCTTAGATCCTTTATCAAAAGAATCCAATATACCTTCGTAGCGTTCTGCACAAACGGCTTCATGCACAGACAAACGTTTATCATTTTCAGCAATTACAGCTTCCATATCCATACTAAGCCTTCATAATCTTATAGTTTGAATAGATAATATATGTATAAACAACATCTAATATAGCAATAGCAATTAAAACATCCTTAACAAACCATCCAACAACAACAGCAAATAGTTTATAAATAGCCAATGCAGGAATTAATCCAATTTTAGATATTCCAAACGCAACGACTGGATTAGCTTCATGTCCTTTGTTTATTGTTAAACATTTATAAGTAGTCCAAAAATCCAAGACTTGAAGAATAACAAATATAGCAAATAGTATGTAATTAATCACGATAAAATTGCTCCAAAGTTTTTAAATACAGGACTAGCTCCAGTAATTGTGCTTACAGTATTTACTGCACCAATATATCCACCAGCCGTAGGAGTTTGATAATACAATATTTCACCTTGTCCATAATTTCCTGTAGTTGGTGCAGTTGTTATTTTTGCAGGAGTTGTATTTACAGAAGTAACATATTCTTTTGGAACATAAAGAGCCATCGATTCTAAACCACTTCCACTTAAACCAGATCCACCATAAATATTACTTACCTGAATATAAGTAATGCCAGAAGATGTTAAATTGGTTAAATTGTAATCAAAAATAGTATACATATAACATCCATAATATTCAGAACCTATTTGAATTGTTCTTACTTTACTGACGTTGTATTGAAAGTTAGGAGATGCTCCTAATCCACCTACAGTATAAATTTGTGGAATAACTGTTCCGTTATTATCATCTACACACAAATACAAAATAACTACAGTTGAACGAATTGGAGCTCTTGGAGTAATAAGTGCGTAATTACTTGAAGCAGTAGAAGCCCACCAAGCACGATATGGTCCATCAAATACTGGACTTCCAGTAGATTGAATATTTCCATAGGCTTGATAAACGCTTGTTTGATATAAAGGATCATAAAATATTTTGTTGTCAACTTGAATAGCATTTACATATTCTGTAGGAAGAATAACTGTTCTATTTGTTGTGTAATTACGATAATCAACATAAGCAACATCATAATAATTAGGAGAATTTCTCTCCATAATTACTTCTAATTTTCCATCTTCAGAATTTGTTGTACCAACATTATTAATAATTACAACAGGATTAATTGGAGTTGAACTTGGATTTTGTCTATCAAATTGACATCCTGTAACTTGTAATACATCAAATGTGCATCCACCAGTACTAATTAAAGGATTATATTGTCCTGATACTGCTGAATTATTAAATGACTCAAAACAACAATTAATAAATTTAATAGATGCAAATGCCGTACTATTTGTAAATGTAACTAATGGCACATTGTTTTGATGATTTTCAGCATTAAAATTTTCAAATACAAACATACTGTCTGTAGAACAATAATCTAATTGAATTCGTGATTGATTTGTAATTCCTGAAATATAAGACGTTACACATTCACCACTTTCTATCCATAAGCTGCGAACAGTATGACAATATAAATCACGATTAGCATTATTATCAATTTGTAAATTTTTAAACCATATTTGACAATCACCACCAGATAATTGTTGTAACCATACACCAATATAATTGTTTGTTGCTGCCGTTATTCCATTATGATAAGTTTCTGAACAATTAATATGTTGGATACCAATTCCAAAACCTTGAACATTTACATTTTCAACTTGAACATAATACGCATAACTTAAATTTAAACCTACAGTTGCTTGTTCTGGACTTGACCAAGAACTTGATTGAGTTTTCTGTCCCCAAATTTGTAAATTACGAATAACTATATTTGATGACCAATATCCAAGCGTATTATTAGGACTTGTTAATTGTTGTGTTTGTATAGCACTTATTGTGCTTGATATTGTTTGAATGATAGAACCAAGAGCAACACTAGAACCATAAGTTCCTAATGGTGTGCTAGTTTGACCAAACAAACAAAAATTAGAATATGTAGATGTTGCTGGAATAGTTAGTGTTGTACCAATTTTAAAAATTCCATTTGGAATCATTACAGCAATATTATTTGCAGCACCATAATTTATAGCAGCTTGAATTGATGCTGAATCATCTGTAGCTCCATCACCTTTTGCTCCAAAATCTTTAACTGATATAAACTCACTTAATTTATCATTAATTAGCCTGTTAATCGCACCAGTAGGTGTTGTTCCACCATTTTTTAAGTCAAATTTAGGTATTAATGTAGTCATAATATAGCCTTTTAATTAGATAGTTCTTGATTTAAAACAACACCATTATTTGCAATAAATGTTAAATAATTAGCATGGGCTTCAACTAATAATGGATTGTTTTTTTGTTCTTCAGTCAATTCTGTTGCTGTTGGAATAATTAATTCAACATTAGTTACATCTACAACATAATCTGTGCTTTCATTATATCTATACATAATTTTTCCTATGAAACAGTAGAAGATAAAGACATTATTTGCCATCCACCATAAGTTGAACTAGCAGCAGAACCAGTTACAAAAGAAACAACATGACTATTAGCAGATTTATAAACACCTAGTTGATTAGATGCAACTACAGAATTATTTACAACAACTGCTGTAGTTCCTAAAATAGTAATTACAGAAGTAATATAATTTGTAATACATAAAACACCATCTCCAGAACCTAATGAAATCCAAAATACTTTTGCACTTGTTGGAAATGTAACATTATAAGTCGTGCTGTTTACTGTTGAAATATTGGTTGGTGTTGATATGTTTGCTATGGTAAGTCCAGCAGCCGTAGAATTTCCATTAACTCTAATGCCACCATTAACAGATAAATTTCCTGCACCTGGATCAGTAGTGTTACCGATGGATATACCACCTGAAGCAAATATTCTTGCAACTTCAGCGTTATTTGTACCAAATCTGATTATTCCGTTTTGGCTATTCCATAATTCTGTTGCGTAATTTAATCCGCTACCATAAACAGATCCATAGTTTCTTAACCATGAGTATGATGTACCAGCTTCCTGAAGTTCAAAGCTACTGTAATTTCCACCTGTAGCTCTATTTAATAAATTAAATAAATTTTGATATAAATATCCACTAAAGCGAATTGAGTTATAAGTAGAACCGCCTGTTGGTGCTGCAATATCTAAAATATAACTAGGAGAAGTACCAATACCTAAAAATCCAGTATTGTTTAATGTCATTGCCGTTGTTGGAGCACCAGCGTTAGCAACTTGGAATAGCAAACTTCCTGTTTGAACATTAGTGCCAACTTGACTTAATCCAATTCGTGCTAAAACATTATCTGTTCCACCACCATTTGTAGAAAATTCAAATCCATAGCCAGCCGTATTTGCACTACTGGCATGATAACTTCTTATGTAATCATCTTGAACTTCAAGTTTAGTGCTAGGACTGGTAATATTTATACCTAATCTTCCTGCATTGGTTAAAGTCATTAATGGAGCAGCAGCGTTCCAAAAACTTAAATTATTTGATGATTCATCTTGAAAAATACCGCCACTAAATCCTGAAGCATTATATAAATTAATACCACGATAATTACCAGCAGTTGATCCTGTACCTTGAATGGTTATACGACCAGAATTTGTTGTGGATGAATAAGCATGAACTAATGCATTTGGACTGCTAGTTCCTACACCTAATTGTGTACCACTAAAATACAAATTAGCTGATTGACTAAATGAACCATATAAAACTTGATTAGCAGTAAAACTTGTCTGTGCAGTTCCACCATTCGCTATTGGTAATGCAGTACCTGAATATGTTATTGCCAATGTTCCAGATGTAGTTATTGGACTTCCAGATATAGATAAGAATGATGGCACAGAAGCTGCAACGCTTGTAACTGTACCTGTATAGTCAGTTCCCCATGCTGGCACACCACCAACAACACGCAAAATCGTTCCTGTAGAGCCTATTGCTAACTTAGATATAGTGTTACTAGCAGAACCATATAATAAATCACCTGTAGTGATACTAGACTGTCCTGTACCACCATAGGTTGCACCTAACACACCTGTCGAGGATACTCCTTCAGCAAGAAATGATAAGTTGCGAGATATTGTCATTTAAAATGGTTTTGGATATTTAGTTTTTACAGCATTTATTTTTGCTTTCATATCTTCAGCATCTTGGCCACCTTTCCAAAGTGCGTCTAGCTGATCTCCAATAGATGGATATTCAGGTTTTCTTTGAAGTTGATATTTAAGCAATGGATCTATGTTTTCTAATGGATCATTCATTTTTAATCCTTAACAAATATTTAAAACTGCATCATCAAAATACACAACATTACTACCACCACTACCAGGTTGCACATTTAAATTAAAAGTAACATAAGCAGAACCAGCAGGAGCATAATTAACTGTTCCTCCACCACCTGGCACTCCACCGACAGATGTCCAGTTTGTAGTTGTATTACTAATAGACTGACCATAAGTTGCAATAGTTGTTCCATTTGCAGTTGTATATGCTACTTGCACATATCCCACAGTAGAAGTTGTAGAAGATGCAACTTTTACATTGCAATTAGATCTAATTAATTGACCAGCAACACAAGGAACAGTTTGTGAAATATTAATTCCACCACCATTAACTGCCGTAGCTAAAAGGCCATAATTTCCATGATCTTTAGCAGTTGCAGAAGCTATAGCAGTTGATCCTGCTGTTCCATAAGCAGTTACTACCCATCCGTTAGTATTTCCTGTTTCAAATCCATAGTTATACACAGAATTTGATTGACCAGCAGATAAAGATGGTTTTTGTACTCCTCCTAATGGGAAATACATTCCACCATAAGAAAGAATACGACCAGCACCATTACAATAACTATATGTATCAATGGTTGAAGCTGTGTAATATGATGTTTCAGGTAATAAAACACCAAATAAAACCATAGTCGAACTTGCTTCTGTAATATTAAATAATGGTGATGTAAATGAACCACTAAAAGTGTTCATCGTAATACCTGTACCATGTAAACCAAACCAATTAGTAGCACCTACAATATTAATATATGGTTGATCTACAGCAGAGCCTGGATTTTCAATATTTCCACCATACATGTGTAAGATGACAGAACTTACGTTACTTTTAAGCTGACATACCAATATTGAACAAGAATACAAATTAATTTGTGCTGGATAATCTATAAGAAATTGTGTTCCAACAAATTGACAACTATAAAAAGCCATTGATTCACCAGCATTTGTAGCTCCACTTTCAAAATGAACTACGCTAGTTGTTGCTCCTGCTGAATAACAATGGTTAATATCTGCTCTCCATACATTAGAGCCAAAAGTCATATTGTTATCAAAATTAACAAAAGAACAATTTTCAATAAGAATATTACATCCTTGTGCATAAGTAGGATGAGCTAAATAAATACCATTTTTAGTTGCCGTATTGTTACCAATAAATTTAATGCCTGAAATTTTATTTAATGGACTTACTTCTTGACCTGTTGGATAACTTAATGAGTTATATACTTGGATTGCGTAATTAGCCGTCATAGCAGAACAATTAAATACAACAACTCCTTCTCCTACTAATGACATTAATCCTACGTCAATTGTTAAAGTTGTTGAACCTGATAATATGTATGTTCCTTGTGGTACTAATAAAGCACATTTAGCAGTTTTAGCATAAGATATTGCACTTAATAATGCAGAAGTATCATCTGTAGTTCCATCGCCTTTAGCACCAAAATCTTTAACTGAAATACTTTCAGATAATTTTGCTTGTACGTTTGTAGCAACACTTCCTGTAAATGGAGGATAATAAGCAACAGTTACAGCATTACT
>Ga0208877_1000173_pt1 | contig 22614 bp, 16 predicted proteins | sample CryBogCBH29Jun09_FD_184624 | JGI IMG/M metagenome (GOLD analysis project Ga0208877, IMG submission 184624) | Freshwater microbial communities from Crystal Bog, Wisconsin, USA - CBH29Jun09 (SPAdes) | ecosystem: Environmental > Aquatic > Freshwater > Lake | place: Crystal Bog, Wisconsin, USA...
TCGAACGTTCAAGCCAGCTGCAGCAGCCATTGAGCGTTGCGTCGACGCCGGCATTCTGCGACAGGTGACGGTAGGGCGGAGGAACAGGGCCTACGAAGCCCCCGACGTCATCGCCGCCTTCACTGCTCTCGAACGCCGCCTCGCGAGCCCTGATGGCGACACGAGGAGCAGCGAACCCGTTCGACCGGTGCCGAGAGGTGTGTCGTAGGGAGGTAGGTGAGTTGATCGCTTGGCATCGACGATGTCCGCGCCGCGTGAACCTCGCTCAGCAGCGTTGGCTCGGGAGTTTCAAAGGGCGGCACCACTACGCTTAGAACCCGTCCACACCGAAGGGGCACGAATGCTCACCCTCCTCGTCGTCGCATTCCTCGCTGGCCTCGTCGCTGGAATTTCCCCTTGCGTCCTCCCGGTCTTGCCCGTCGTATTGGCGGGATGGGCGCCAACGGGTGCCGAGGTGGAACCGACTTCGGGTGCCCGCCGTCGTCGGTCGATTGCCATCGTGGCTGGCCTCGTCTTGAGTTTCAGCCTCATCACTGCGCTCGGATCCCAGATCTTGAGCGCGCTGCATCTCCCTGATGCCGTATTGCACGACCTCGGGATCGCCACCTTGGTGCTCTTCGGGGCATCCCTCCTCATTCCTCAACTGGAAGCCCTCCTTGAGCGACCCTTCGCTCGATTCGCTCGCCGGGGACCTGCAGGCTCTCGTTCGGGATTCGCTCTTGGACTCGGCCTTGGCCTCGTGTTCGTTCCCTGCGCTGGGCCTGTTCTCGCCACCGTTGCCGTCCTCGGTGCTCGCCACAAGGCCAGCGTCGAGAGCGTGGCGCTGAGCTTCGCCTTCGGCATTGGAGTCGCCATTCCCCTTCTCGTCATCGCACTCGCCGGAGATCGCATCATCGAGCGGAAGAAGTGGCTGACCAACCGCGGCTCCACGTTCCGCAAGATCGCTGGCGTCGCCCTCTTGTTGATGGCCGTGGCGATTGCCACCAATTTGGCAGCCCCCCTCCAGCGAGACCTCCCTGGCTACACCCAGGCCCTGCAGAACGCGATCGAGGGCAACCACCAGACGACCGCAGCGCTGCGCACCCTTCAGGGTGCATCGAATGCGGGCAACCTCGCCAACTGCGAGATCACCGCGGCCAACGGCTTCGCTCCGGATCTGAGCCACTGTGGGGTGGCCCCGGAGTTCACGGGGATCACCGGGTGGCGCAACACCAAGGGGAATGCGCCGCTCACCTTGGCCAGCTTGCGTGGTCACGTGGTCCTCGTCGACTTCTGGACCTACACCTGCATCAACTGCCAACGCACGATTCCCCACGTCGAAGGCTGGTACCAGCGCTATCAGAAGGACGGCCTCGTGGTCATCGGCGTTGCCGCTCCAGAATTCGCGTTCGAGAAGGTTCCCTCCAACATCGCTGCTGGTGCCAAGAGCCTCGGCATCACCTACCCCATTGCCATCGACGACAACCTCGCCACCTGGTCGGCCTACGGCAACGAGTACTGGCCAGCGGAGTACTTGATCGACGCCACCGGGGTCATCCGGCACGTCGACTACGGCGAAGGTGACTACGGCACCTCCGAAGGGTTCATCCGGACGCTGCTCCAAGCAGCCCACCTAGGGGTCCACCTTCCACCACCGACGAACCTGCCCGACACCACGCCGACTGAGGCTCTCTCTCCGGAGACCTACCTCGGGGCCTCGCGCTCGGCCTACCTCTACAACGGCACGGCCTCGACGGGAACTTCAACCTACGCCCTGCCGAGCGACGTCCAGTCCGGCTTCTACGGCCTCGGTGGCACCTGGACGACGAGCGATGAAGCCATCACCGCAGGAGCCGGAGCGGCGCTCGATCTCAACTTCCAAGCCAAGGACGTCTACCTCGTCCTCTCGGGCCACGGAACGGTCACTGAGACCCTGAACGGCCAGCCGATCGGCACCGTCTCGGTGCACGGGTTCCCGACGCTCTACACGTTGGTCCGTGCGGCCTCAGTCCAGAACGGACTCTTGCACCTAGCCTTCACTCCAGGAGTCTCGGCCTTCGACTTCACGTTCGGGTAGCGCAGATCGCGTGGCAGCGCTCCGCGTGCTCTCGAGCGTGGTGCTCAGTTCGTGGGTGCTGCTTGAGGGAGCAGGGTAACGGTGGCACTCGGAGCTGCGAGTGCATTGGTGATGCCACGACGAAGCTTCGCGTTGTACCACCGCTCCACTCGTCGCAGTGTCCACCGGGCGACGGCGGACAGCTCGGTGCGCTCGCCAGGTGCGAGGTAGCCGTAGGTGGCGAGGAGGTCTCGACAGAACACGGTGATGAGTCGCCGCTGGAGCGGGTTGAGATCTGGACGAGCCTTCGTGCCGTCGCCGACATCTGGGGGATCGATGGGGTCTCGATCACCCATGAGTTCTCGGCCTGCCGCTGAGGTCAACCACATGTGCGCCTCATCGAATTCGCTGCTCACGGTGTGCCCAATTGCCGTGAGCGCCTGGTCGAGTGCTGCCGATGGGTCGACGCGGACGTCTTCGTAGCGGACCGTGGTCATCGCCGCCCGCCCCGCAGCAGAGGCGGATCCGAGCACGTGGATTCGCCACATCATGACGCCAACGACCGTCGACCGAGGTGCCCACCTCCCAGCCCAGGTCTTGCTCACCGCCCGGTAGCTGCGAATCACGTCGAAGGGGGACCGCACCACGTGGACGAAGCTCGCCTCGGGAAAGACCGAAATGATGTCGTCGACGTAGAGCGAGTCCGAGGGCGTCTTGAGGACGAGGAGCGACAGCGGGACTTCGCTGGCTTGCCCTCGAGCGATGAGGGCCTCAATGGGCGCTCGAAGGGCACTCAGGAATTCTGCTTCTTCGAGGGCTGCCGGGAGGAAGACGAGTTTGTCCGAAGTCGTTCCGTTCGTTGCGAATTCTCGTTGCCGCTTCGCAACGTGCTCCTGGTGCGCCGACCAACGACGCAGCGCGGGTGCAACGTAGTGCGCGAGGTAGTGCAATTCGGTTGTCGTGCCGACCCCGCTGCGTCGGGCGATCTCTTGCTGGACGAACGTCGTTCCAGATCGTGGCGCCCCGAGGATGAACACGATGGGAACAGGGGTTCGTTCGCCGGGCGTGGTCACCACCCCAATGTATCCGAGCAGGTCAGCGGCGCTTTCTCGCAATTCCCTATCGAATCTCGTGCAATGGACGGTGCAACGCCGGAGATCCGTGCACGGCGATTCACCGATGAACGACCACTCGGCAATACGCGCATGAGGGCGTCTTCCTCCCGGAGTGGACGCGACCTGGCGGGTAGGGGATGGCTGCGGTCCCATCACGTGCGTCCCGATCTTCGCAGAAGAGAATGCTGTGAAGGGCCGTGGACGCTTACGGATCTGCATCCTATAGTGAGAGCACTATGACGACGCTCCGCAGTCGACTTTCGCTCATCGCGGTGGTGGCCCTCGTGTGCACCCTCACGGCGGTTGCCCCAGGAGCGAGAGCCAGCGAGCCACGCACGCAGAACGCCAGAGCCGCACTCGCCGCCAAACCAAAGCCTCCGGTGATTGCCGCCGTGACCGCGACGCCAGGGTCGGTCTCGGCTCAAGGTGGGAGCGTCGTCCTCGCCGTTCACGTCAGCGGTGCGACCACGTGCACCGTCTCGGTGCTCCCGAAGGTCAGTGGGATCGTGGATGCTCCCCGGTGTGCTGCGGGCACGTTCACCGAATCCCTGTCCATTCCGGCGAATCCGTCGAAGGCGCCGAAGTCGTACTCGATCACCATCACCGCGAAGAGTGCCGGCGGGACGGTGAAACGACTCGCGGCCGTGGACCAAGCAGGTCTCCGTCCACCACAGGTGCAAGGGTTCACGGCATCGCCGAGCGCGGTGGGGAACGTCGGAGGTGGAGCAACGCTCCAGGCTCAAGTCACCGGGGCGACGACGTGCAGCTTGTCCTTCCAGCCCAAGGTCACGGGAGCACCGGCTTCATCGCCGTGTGCGACGGGCACGCTCGCAGCGCTCGTGGTCTTCCCACAGAACACCACGGCCAACGCAGTGACCTACGCGGTGACCCTCACCGCAAAGAATGGAGCAGGTTCGACCACGGCAGCAACGACCGTGACCGTGCTGGCGGTCCCCGCACCATCGGTGACCTCGGTTGGGACCTCGGCGGGACCCACCAGCGTGCTCGGTGGAACCGTCACCGTGACGGCTGCGGTTGCGAATGCATCGACGTGCTCGATTTCGGTGAGTCCATCGCTTCCGGGATTCCCCGCAACGCCATCGTGCGGCGGTGGGACGGTGACCCAAAGGGTCACCCTTCCGGCGAACGCCGGCACGTCCAACGCCACCTACCGCTTCACGTTGACGGCAACCAACAGCGCCAAGGTATCGGTGACCGCACAGACCACGGCAACGGTGCCTGCCGTGTACCCGTCGATCGCCTTCGCCGCACCGACCACCCTGATCGATGCGCACGGCAACCCCTCGGCACTCAGTTGCGCCTCGGCAACCGCCTGCATGGCCGTTGATCTCAGTGGTGCAGCACTTGCGTACTCAGCGAGTGGCTGGTCCGCGCCGCAAACCGTCGACATCGCGCCGCTGACTGCGCTGAGCTGTCCGAGTGCGACGCTCTGTTTCGCTGGCGATGCATCTGGCGCCGTGCTCAGGTGGTCGGGTTCGACGTGGAGTGCGCCGGTCAGCGTCGCGAGCGCAGCGCTCACGTCACTGTCGTGCTCAACTTCCTCTTCGTGCGTCGCAGTGGGCATCGATGGTGATGCGGCGGTGTGGGATGGGACGCAGTGGTCGACTCCCGAAGCGGTGAGCACGAATCCACTCACCGCCGTGAGCTGCCCCACGACGACGTTCTGCGCCGCGGTCGACGCCGCCGGTGCTGCGTTCACCTTCGATGGAACAGCGTGGTCGAGCGCGACTCCAGCCTCGACCGACGCCCTCGATGCGGTGAGCTGCCCGACCTCGTCGTTCTGCCTCGCCGCGGGGACTGCGAGCCAAGGGAGCAACGTCGTTTCGTTCAACGGAACCTCGTGGTCGAGCGCAGGCCTCCTCGGAGCGTCGAGCACCGTGACGGCGCTGTCGTGTCCGTCGACGACGTTCTGCGTCGCTGCCGATGACAGCGGTGCGGTCTACCTCGACGAGAGTGGGAACTGGAGCACGGGAACGAGCGTTGCCGCAGGCGATGTGATGACCGCGGTGTCGTGCAGTTCGGCGTCGTCGTGTCGGGCAACTGCGTTCTCGGGGACCGATGCTTCGTGGTCTGGTGGGTCGGCCTCGTCATGGACGACGAGCGAAGTGGACCCGATCTCGGGCACGCTCGTTGCGGTGTCGTGTTGGTCGGCGGGGAACTGCATGGGGCTCGACAGCGTCGGCAACGCCTATCTCCAGACTGCTGGCGCGTGGTCGACGGCCACAGCCACCGGCCTCACCACGCCGAGTGGCGTGTCGTGTGTGTCAGCGTCGTTCTGCTTGGCCGTAAGTCTCGAAGGTCGAGTGGCTAAGTTCACGGGAGCGTCGTGGTCTGCTGCGCCGAACCTCGCTGGAGCGCTCCCGCTCACCGCGGTGTCGTGCGTGTCGGCGACGTTCTGTCTGGTGGTGAGCGCAGGCGGCGACGCGGTGGCCTACGAGGGAACGTCCTGGTCGGCGACGTCCACCACGAGCGAGGGCCAATCCCTCAACGCCGTGTCCTGCGTCTCGGCGACGTTCTGTGCGGCCATTGCGCAGACGGGTCAAGTGGTGTTCTGGACTGGGACCTTGTCGAGTTCCACGGTGGTCTTCGCACAGAGCGTTCCTGGTCTCGCGATCTCGTGTTCGTCAACCTCGTTCTGCGTGGCAGCGAGTCAAGACGGGCGAACAGCCACCTGGAGCGGATCAACCTGGCAACTCGCCACGGTGTCGGATCACGGGCTCGTTGGGGTGTCGTGCATCCTTGGAACCCGTGCCTGCCTCGCGCTCGATTCGTCGGGATCGGTCGCGACCAGTGTGGGTGGAACGTCGTGGTCAGGGTTGTCGGTCGCTGATCCTTCGGGCGGGGCATCTGGGCTCGCCTGTTGGTCGACGGGTGGCTGTGCGATGTTCGATCCCACCACGGTGATCGCGAGCGCATCGTGACCACCGCACGTTCCAGATTGGTCCATGAGCGCAGTGGTCGGTTCGTTGGCGAGAGAGGTGTTGGAGTGCAGCGAGAGATGAAGACCTTCGCCAGCAGGAGTCGGTTGGTGCTCGCCACGGTGGTGCTGAGCGCCGTCGTCGCGCTGATCGCTCCCGTTCGGATGCCTGCCGCCACCGCAGCGTCTGCGACACCGGCCATCAGTCTCGGTGTCGATGTGGAGCTGTTCCCGGAATTTGGGACCCACAGTGCCAACCTCGTCGCAGCGCAGCGGTTGTTCGGCTACCTCCACTCCTTGCACGCCAATGCCGTCGCCCTCTGCATCGAGTTCTACCCGAGCGTTGCACCGGGTGGGGATCCCACGAACGCGAACGCGGTGAGCGCGGGTCCAGCAACACCGAGTCCCTCCTACCTCGGACAGTTCATCGACCTCGCGCACGCCTCGGGGTTGACCGTGCAGGTCCGCCCCTTGATGAACGAGGATCTCCTCCACGGAGTTGGCTCATGGCGAGGGGGCATCCACCCCACGAACGTGGCGCAGTGGTTCGCCAGTTACAGCAACTTCCTCGCGCCGTACTTCGTCGCCGCCCGACAGCACCACGCTGAGGCCTTCTCCATTGGCGCCGAGCTCACGAGCATGGCCCCCTACGACCGCTACTGGGTCCCGCTCGTGGCGACCGCCAAGCGCGTGACGCGCGCTGAGGTGATCTTCGAGGCCAACTGGAACGGACGAGCAAGTATTCCGGGCGCGACCTACGGCTACGACGACTACCAGCCGATCTCTGGCATTTCGACGATCGCCGATGCAACTGCCGCCGCCTTCACGACCAAGATGGAAGCGAATCTGCTCTCGGGCGCGAACTCGGGGGGCCTCCCCGTCGCCCCCTCCGACGCCCAGTTCTCTGAAGTAGGGATTGCGGCGCTCAATCAATCGTGGCTCGCTCCGTGGGTGACGAGCTACAACCCGACCACGCAGACCGTCGTGCGTTCGGTCCAAGCGAACTGGTTCACCGCTGCGTGCAACGCGGTGCACGACCTGCATCTGCGCGGCATCTACTTCTGGTCGTTGATCTTCAACGTGGACTTCGATCCGGCGGCGAGCGCAGACTCGGCGGATCCCACGCTCGCGCAGCCCTACGGCTGGCAGAACACCGCGAGCTCCACTGCCATTCAGGCCTGCTTCGCTCGCCTGAGTTGAGCGGAGCACCTCGCCACTCCTCTGAGCGAACCCTGTGCTGAGCAGGGGAGTTCTCAGGATTTCCTCGGGCAGGCGTTGGTGGATTCAGTATGATGACCCAATGGATGACGGTGGAGCGCAGGGGACGGTTGCCCCGCTCACGGTCTCGGTCGTGATCTGCACCTACGACCGAACGCGCTTCGAGAGCCTCACGGACGCAGTCCATCGCATCCGCGCCCAGGTGCGGTGTCCGACTGAAATCGTGGTGGTCGTCAACGGGAATGAGGCGTTGGCTCGCGAAGTCAATTCGACCTTCGCTGGGGTCACCGTGGTCGAGAGTGCTCACGTTGGAGTGTCCGTCGCTCGAGAGCTCGGCGTGCAGACCGCGAGCGGCGACATCGTGGCCTTCATCGACGACGATGCGCTCCCAGCGCCGTCATGGCTCGCCAACCTCATCGAGCCCTTTGCGGCCGCGAACGTGATGATGACCTCAGGCCACATCGATCCCCTCTGGATCACCGAGCGCCCATCCTGGTTCCCTGATGAGTTCCTCTGGGTGGTGGGGTGTTCCTACCGCGGTCTGCCCGGAAACGGTGGGGTGCTGCGCAATCCCATCGGGGCGTCGATGGCGATTCGCCGATCGGTGATCGAGGCGGTGGGGACCTTCGAGTCTCGACTCGGTCGCGTGAGCACCGACGGCAACGGCTGTGAAGAGACCGAGTACGCCATTCGTGCCCATCACGCCCTCCCTGATGGCGTGGTGGTCCTCGCCGGAGACTCAACCGTGCAGCACCTCGTCCCACGAGCGCGGACGACCTTCTCCTACTTCGTGAAGCGGTGCTGGCGTGAAGGTCGATCCAAGGCGATCTTGGTGGAGATCGCTGGTCGTCGAGAGAGCCTCAGTGCCGAGCGGGCCTACGTGCGTTCGGTCTTGCCACGCGGGGTGCTGCGGAATCTGAAGACGCCATCGACCTGGGCCCAAGCAGCTGCGATCGTCGCAGGCGTGGGGACGACGGCGCTCGGGTTCATCGTGTTCCGCATCTGGCTCGACCTGCAGAAGCTCCTCAACCGCTGAGGCGCTGCGTCGAGTCAGTCGGCGGTTCGGAACTCGTCGAGGCTGAAGGGTCGAACGGTCACTCCAAGGTCAGCGAGGACCTCCGGGTTCGGGACCGTTGGCGCCGGTCGCACGAGGCCGAGGAGTGAGTCGGCTCGCAGTGGCAGTGGGAGGTGGAGTACCTCGCCGAGCCGCATGACGGCGTAGAGGGCGCGCCAGGGAATGGGGAAGAACCGGGGCGAGCGCCCTGTTGCTGAGTGGCCAATCTCGGTGAGGAGGGCACGAAACGGCACCGGTGTTGGATGCGCGAGGCCGATGGGCACCGAGGGAGGTGCGCTCTCGGCAACGGCGAGGAGCCCACTGGCGAGGTCGTCTTCGTGGACCGTGAACTGATGGGTCCTCCCTCCGACGAGGGGAACGATCGGGAGCGACGCCAGGGTCCTGAGGGAGCCAACGGTGCCGCCCCAGCGCGGGCCGTAGACGAGGCCGGGTCGCACGACTGTTGCTCCAATTGCCACGGCGTCGAGTTCGCTGGCGAGCTTGGCTCGGCCGTAGAGCTGGCGCGTCCCGGCGTAGGCCGACATGGAGGAGATGAGGATCACCCGTCGCACCGAAGCAGCACGCGCGGCGTCGAGGAGGGCTCGAGTTCCGACCACGTTGGCCGACCAGATGCCACGACGTGATCGTGGGGCGAAGTCGTAGGCGCAGTGGATGAGCACGTCGACCCCGTCGAGTGCCCCTGCATCGCAACCGCCATCGAGGGAGAACCCTCGGTCGCCACGACCGAACTCTGGACGACGGACCAAGCGACGGACCTCGTACCCAGCGCCAGCGAACGCATCGCAGCACACGCCTCCGAGGTAGCCGTTGGCGCCCGTGATGGCGACGACTGGGCGGCCGTCCACGACTCAGGCCTCCCCGTCGAGTGCACGTGCTTCGGTGGCGATGCGGTGCGCGTTGGCCATCACCGTCAAGGTGAAGGTGGTGGCAGGAACGGACGGGAACACCGAGCCGTCGATCAGGTGGATGTTGCTCCAGCGATCGAGGCGTCCGAGCCGGTCACTCCGGTAACCGCCCGAGGTTGCTGCGTGGGGGAACGTGCCGCCGAAGTGGTAGCTCTTGGTCGCGGCCGATACCGACACCATGGGGAGTACTGGCCACAGGTCGAGTGAGGGCGCGGCCTTACTCATCGCACCGAGGAATCGGCGCAGCATCGGTGGTGGGAGTTTGGGATTTGCCCGCTCGAGCGTGATGGACGGCAACGCGTCGGCCCCGGCGCGCTGGGCGGACAGGGTGATGATGGGCGACGCCCAACTCGGGAGGTAGCCCAACCCGACGCTCAACCTCCGCAGGGCGGTCCGGCGAATCCCCGCCATGCTCGGATGCTGGACGAGTGCGGGAAAGGCCCGTTCCATGGCGGGGTTGTTCGGGTAGAAGTGGACCTGGACGAGGTCGAGACCGGTTCCCGTGTCGTCGTAGACCATGTTGAACTGATTGAGCGTGAAATCCCGGTCGGCTTTCAGGTCCCCAGCACCACGGAGCGAGACCGCGGGGAGGAGGAACTGCACGCTCTCTAAGAGTTCGAGGCGATGGGTTGCCGGAGGGAGCGATCCGAGCACGAGGCGCGTGGTGCCGAGGCCGCCGCAGCCAATGAAGATTCGATCGGCGCGCAGGTGCTCGGTGGCCCCGGTTCGGGTGTCGCGCACGACGGCCACGGGGCCCTGGTCGTCTTCATCGACCCGGAGCGCCATGAGACCGGAGCGGTAGTGCACCGTTCCGTTCTCGATGAGACGCGAGAAGGTTTGGGACGAGGAGTAGATCAGTTGATCAGGACACCCGGTCATGCACAGCCCGCATCGGCTGCACGACGGTGCGTTGAGCGCGAGTCGAGCATGGCCGACGGTGATACCGAGCGACTCGACCTCGGCCCGGCGCTTGGCGAACCCGTCGAGCACTGCGGTCGTGCGCGCAGAAACCGGAGGCAGCGGTGCGAGCGGTGCGAGGTGTGGGAAGAGCGTGTCGAGGGCATCGTGGACCCCGGCAACCTTCATCTCGGTGAGCGCCGTGACGTAGTGCGGCGTCATGGCGTCGAAGCTGATCGGCCATGCGTCGAAGGTGGAGCGTGAGAACGGCATGGTCTGGGCACCCCAGACATTGGAGAAGCCTCCGAATGCCCCCGAGACGACCGGAGCGGTCGCACCGTCAACGGTTGGGAGACCGTCTTGTTGCCCAACGTTGCGGAACGGGAAGTCTGAGCCGTAGGTCCGTTTCTGGGGCAATTTGCTCCCCCCAACGGCCACCGGCTGGTGCTGGATGAGGTCGAGGTCACTTGCGTCCCAAGCGGCTTCGGGAGATCCGGCGAGGCGATCTCGAGCAGCGAGGTGGTCTGCTTCGAGGGTCACGCCGAGGTCGACCACGGTGATCGTCACATCGGGAGTGCCCGCGTAGGCCAACGCTGCACCAGCGGCACTGGGACCTGAGCCAATGATCAAGATCGTCGTCACTGGGTGTGCTCCTCGGTCGCGGCGCAAGACCAAAGTGTAGAGCGCATGCTCAGCGTTGACGGGAGTGCTGGTGCACGAAGCGTTCGCTCGTCGAGTTCGCCGTCATCGGGCACGTCGGTTGTCGAGTTGGCCAACGGTGAACCCAATCGCAGCAGTGCCAATCCCGATGAGGAGGACGACGAATCGGACGATGCCGAAGAAGTCACCGTGGACCACATCTCGCCCAGCGCCGCGTAGGCCGCGACCAATTGCCCGGAGGACGAAGGAGCGATCCTCGGTCGTGTCCCCGGCATTGCCGAGCCGGTGGAGTTCTCGCGCCTTGCTCCGGTTGACCTTGAAGCACCGGTTCCAGAAGTAGGACCAGGTCACTCGAGCGGCCACCACGTTGTGTCGGACGATGGCGCGGGGCTCGAAGAGCACGACGCCGTCGGGGAACGCCATCGCGAGTTGGTGGCACATGACCATGTCGTCATGGTCATCGGAGTGGAAGCCGTCAATGGCTGCGAGCGAGCTCCTCCGCACCGACATCGACGCTCCGATGAGTCGGGTCGTCGGTGCGAGCTTCGCCGGCAAGCCGTCGTAGGCGCAGCCGAACACCCAGTTCATCTGGTCGGGCAGCCACCGAGGCCGCTTCGTCTCGTAAACCGGAAGGGGTGCGCCACCAACGGCGTGGACGGCGCCATCGCGGTAGGGGGCGACGATGGTTTCCAGCCACGTGGGATCGGCGGCAGCATCGTCGTCGATGAACGCGACGACCTCAGAGCTGCACTGGGCGACCCCGGTGTTGCGAGCGCTGCCGAGGTGTCCATCGAAGGCGTTCTCGAGCAGGACCAGAGGCGGTCCACCTGCCGAGGCCCACTGTGGCAGCGCAGCACTGGCGCGAGCGAACAGCGAGGGGTTGTGGTCAATCACGACCACGATCACCTCGGGGGCGAAGGTCTGCCGCTGCGCTGAGGCAATCGCCGCTTCGAGCATGGACCAGCGGTCCTCGGTGTACGCGCAGATCACGACCGATGCCGTCGGCAGGTGGTCCTGGTTCGAGAGGGGAGCAGTGGCCATCGAACCTCGCTCAGTGCTGTGAGGCCGGATCCGCCGTGGGGTCCTGTGCAGGAGGCGTCGGATCGGCGGTTTGCGCCAACCGCACCGCCATCCGGTCGGTGAGCGTGGTCGTGGCGCGCAGGTGCGCAGAAGTTCGCGAGAACCGCTCTTGAAAGATGCAGCGCAGGACGCGCAGACCATCGCGCAGCGCGTTGAGGTTCGAGCCACCGTGGACGCGGAGGTGCTCGTGGCTCGGTACCTCAGTCACGGTGTAGCCGAGGTGCGCCGTTCGGCAGAACATCAGCGTCTCGATTTCAAATCCATGTCCGTAGACCTGCGGGCGACGAGAGGTGCCGGCGTCGACCTCGGACTGGAGGTCTCGAATCTCGCTCAAGCCAATGGCGCGCACCGTATCGGTCCAAAATGCGGCGTAGCCGTACGCGAGGTCCGTCCATTTCGTCTTGAAGAGGAGGTTCACGAATCGAACGAGGAACCAATTCCCGAGGAGGCGGACTCGCGTGAAGTCGTCAGAACCTCCAGGTGGCAGGTGTCGTGTGCCCTTGGCGAGGTCGGCACCATTCATCAGCGCGGCAACGAAGGACTCGAGTTCATCGAGATCCGTCGAACAGTCGGTGTCGGCCATCACCACAATGGAGGAGGTGGCGGCGAGTAGGCCAATGGTGAGCGCGAGGCCCTTCCCTGGGGACTCTTGGCCGAGGACCACGATGTCGGGTCGAAGCGACCGAGCGACCTCAATGGACCCGTCACGAGATCCGCCGTCGACGAAGATGACCTCCGTCACAATCGAGGGAATTTTCGCGAAGACGGCGGGAAGATTCTCGGCTTCATTGAAGCAAGGGAGGACGAGCGAGACGGTGGGAATAGTTTGAGGCAATTCGCTGCTGCTCATCAGTCCACGGTACATGGTCTTCAGGCGCCGCGGCGTCATTCGTACTCAGGAAGGGAGTGGGTTGCGCTCGGTCCCACTCGAGAGCGGTGATGCGAGGCGATGCGAGGTGCTCGGGCCTCCTCGGACCTAGACTTCGCTCGCCGGAGAGACCGTTCGTGGTGCGAGAGGGTGACGATGACGGGAAGCGGTGCGAAGCCTCCACACCGGTCGATCCTTCGGATCTTCGGTCCGGCAGCATCGTCGCTCATGGTGGCCTCAGGGCTGGGATTCATCTACTGGGTCGTCGCCGCTCGGCTCTACACCCCGACGCAGGTCGGTACCTCAGGCGCGACGATCTCGCTCATCTCTGGAATTGGGATCGCGGCGAGTGGGGGTCTCTACGCTGTCCTCCTCCGAGCGCTCGCTGCCCATCGTGACCCCCGCCGCCTGCACCTCATGACCTGCGCAGCAGTCGCCGGAGTGGCTGGAGTCGCTGGACTCCTCGCCGGACTCTTCCACGTCGGCCACGCGTCGCTCGGACTCGAGTGGTTGTGGTTCGCACTCCTGAGCGCAGCTTGGGCCCTGTTCACCTTGCAAGACGCCATCTTGATCAGCCTGCGACGGACCACCATGCTGTTCATGAGCAACGTTGGCTTCGGTATCGCCAAGCTGATCTTGCTCGTCGCCTTCGCTGCGGCGACACGGGGCATCGTGGCGTCGTGGGCGGTTCCTCTCGTCATCGTGGTGCCGATCATCGCCGTCGTGGCGGATCGGACCATCGCCCAGTTGCCTGCTCGAGCCATCGATACCTTCACGGTGACCACCGAGCACGTCGTCACCGAGTACGTGAGTGCGGTTGCGGTCGTGGCGATCAACAGCGCTGTTCCGGTCGTCGTGTCATCGCTCCAAGGTGGTGCGTTCTCCGGTGTGGTCTACGTGTGCTGGATGCTCTACATCGCCGCCGACTCGCTCGGCACGATTCTGTCGAGCGTGGTCGTGTCTTCAGCAACTGAGCACAACCTCACCGCAGCACGCGCCACGGAGTCGGCGCGATCGGCGATACCGGTGATCGGCGGAATCCTCGTGGCGGGAATCCTCTTCGCCCCAGCAATCCTGAAGATCTTCGGGGGCAACTACAGCGATGCTGCGGACCTCTTGCGACTGGTGCTCCTCGCGGTGTTGATCCGAATGGCCGGCAACTTGGGCCTCGCAGGACTTCGAGTGAACCGGCAGTTCCGCCGGCTCGCCGTGGCACAGGCGGCCTCGGCGGCCGTCACGATTGTTGGCGTGGCGATCGCGGCCTCCCACCACAGCTTGGCCGGTATTGGTTGGAGCGCGGTTGCCGGAGCACTGGTGCTCGTGCTCCTCGCGATGAAGGTGGACGTTGCCCAGGCACTCGTTGAGCCGTGGCGTGATCGGCGGGTATCGTGACGTTGACTACGGTTTGCCGATGAGTGGCAGGCTCGTCCGCCCGCTTCGTTGCTCGAGAGGAAGGCTGAGGTGGTGCACGACGTAGAATCTCTGAGCGGCGCGGTCGCGCCGGTGAGCGCACTCGGTCCACGACGCACCGTGCTCGCGCTGCTCGCTGCCTCGCTCGTCGCCTGGTGCGTTGCGCTCGCCACCATTTCCGAGCGCAACGTCAATGGACTTGGATTCGCCGGCGCGTTCAACGCAGCGGCGTGGATTGCGCTCGGGTGTGCAGCGATTGCCACGGTCGTGACGATCCGTGGCATCGCAGCGGCGAGCCGGTGGTTCTGGCCGCTGGTCGTGACCTGCCTCGGACTCCTCATCGCAGTGCTCCACGGGACGCCGATGATCATCGAGTCGGCACCGCGATTCTTCGAGGCCTACAACCACGTTGGCTTCATCGACTACATCTACCGAACCCACGAGCACTCCACCAAGGTCAATATCCGCTTCGCCTGGCCTGGTGCGTTCGGCCTCGGCGCCACCTTGTCCGGCACGGCGGGAGCACCGATGCTCCTCGGAGCGATCCGGGTGTTCCCCACGGTCTTCGCGTGCGTGATCTTGCTCCCGATCCACTCCATCGTCCGTGCCTTCGTCAATGGTCGTCGTGCTCGCGCCGCTGCGCTGGTGCTCTTCGTCATCGGCAACTGGATTGCGCAGGACTACTTCTCTCCTCAGGCAGTCGCGTACTTCATCTCGATGACCTTGGTGGCCTTAGTACTCCACATCGCTCCCGCAGCTGGACCGAGCATCCGTCGGTTCTCGGAGTGGGCTGCTCCTCGCCGCACCGATTGCAGCGTGGTGGTGATCTTCACGCTCATGGTGGTCGCCACGGTGGTGGCGCACCAGCTCACCCCCATGATGGAGATCGCCCTCATCCTCGCCCTCGTCGTGAGTGGGGCCACCACCATGCGGGTCTTCCCCGTCGCCACGTTCGTCATCTTCGTGACCTGGCTGTCGGTTGGTGCCTACACCTTCTGGGTCGGTAACTTCAACGTGCTGTTCGGCGTGCGCCAATTCGGTGGACAGTCGATCAGCTTGACCACGATCATCGCCGAGAACCTCACGAATCGTCTCAAGGGCGATGGACTCACGCTCGTAGTGGCGCTGTCGAGAGTCGGCCTGTCCTTCCTCTACATGGCGGCGGGATTCTTGGTGTTCTGGCTCGGTCGACGTGATCGCCGCATTGGTGTGCTCAGCCTCTTGGCGGTCGCACCCTTCGTCTTCTTGGGATCCACTGGCTACGGTGGCGAGGCGTTACTGCGCGCCTTCTTCTTCTCGCTCCCCTTCCTCTCGATCCTCGGCGCCCTCCTCCTCGAGCGCATCCAGTGGAAGAACTGGAGCGTGGCTGCAGCGTGCATCATCCTCGCGATGCTCGCGGCAACGACCGAGATCTCGAGGTACGGTAACGAGCAGTTCGAGCAGGTCGAAGCCGTACAACTCACGGCAATGGAAGACCTGTACCACGCCACGCCGCCCAAGATCGAGATCTTGGTCTTCAGTTCGGCCCTCCCGGTGAACTTCGTGCGGGTGGGTGATGCTCGGACGAAGTACATGAACTTCTTCACCTACGTCGCCCCGGGTCCGAGCGGTCCGAATGGGTACCAAGAGACCATCGACCAGATCCAAGCGGTCCACCCCCAAGTCGTCGTCTGGTCGCCCGAAGCGGCGACGTTCGCGGTGCGTTCGAGTGGTTTCCCGAAGGGATGGGACACGAAGATCCTCGACTACCTCATCACCGAGGCACACGGTACCTACGTGGTGGACCGTCCCGATATCAAGATCATCAACCTCGACAAGAAGTGGCACCCCTCTCCAGGAGCGTTCTCGAATGTCCGAAACTAATACTTCGGTGACGACGAAGCGTCTGCGCCAGATCCTCGTCATCTGCGTCACCACCGCGATCGTTGGATGCATCGTCCACGTCCTCCCACTCCCCGTCGCTCTCCGGACCTCCGTCGGTGCGGTGGCCACGGTCGTGGTCGGCGGTCTCGGCGTGGTGGCATGGCTGCCTCCACTGCGATGGGACCTCCTCGTCTCGAGCGTGCTGGCCATCGGGCTCTCCCTCGCCATCGTGGTCACGACGGTGCTCCTGATCGCCAGGCTCTACACACCGGTCGCAGCTGCAGGGTTGAGCGTGGTCATCGGCCTCGTGCTGGCGGGCCTGCGAGACGCACGGGAGCAGCGGTCATGAGCTTCGCGGTCCTCAGTGCAGTAGCGACGGTCCTCGTCTGCGTGGCCACCGTCACCGTTGCCGTTGTGGCTGACGTCTCGGCGAATCGACGGCTCGCTGTGGTGGTGCTCGGTGGGGCGCTCGTGACCGTCGCCCTCGTTGCGGCTCGATTCGTCGTGCTCGGTTAAAGTTGGATCTCGTGCCACTCTCGGTCTCGACCCCAGCTGCGATGGTGATGGGCGAGTCCGCGTCGGTGGCGCCGCGCCAGATCGTTGGTGCGGGGTGAAGGTCGGCATCCTCACCATGCACCACTCCTACAACTACGGAGCGGCGCTCCAAGCCGTCGCCTTGGCTGATGAGATCGCCGATCTCGGCCACGAGGTCGTCCTCGTCGATCTGCGCGGGACCTACAACAAACTCTACGAAGACGAAGCGCACCAGCTCATCATCAAACGGCGACCACCGAGCGTGCTCAACCTCCACCGTCGCCGCTACGCCGAGAAGGAGCGTCGATTCCTCGAGTACTTCGCGAAGGCGACGCCGAGAACCGCGCTGGTTGCTCACGCCGGTGACCTCGACCGCATCGCCAAGGATCTCGATGCCGTCGTCGTGGGGAGCGACGAGGTGTGGACGCTCAAGTACGGGTTCAAGGCGCCCTACTTCTTGACCTTTGGCCCTGCGGACCTCGGCAGAATCTCCTACGCGGCGAGCGTCGGGAGGCCGACCGAACTCGGTACCTCCGAGGCTGCGATCGCTGCTGCGCTCAGCGCCTTCGACGCCATCACCGTTCGAGACAGGACGACCCAGCAACTCGTGGCAGCGGTCACGGGGACGACTCCGCCGCTCGTGCTCGATCCCGTGTTGCTGCGACCGCCGGCAGGCCGGAGTCCGAGCGATCCTGGAGCACCCTCGCAGCAGCCAACCGTGCTCGTCTACGCCGAGCAGCACCTGACCATTCGTCAGGTGCACGCCACGCGACGAGTCGCTCGAGAACTCGGAGCCCGCATCGTGGCGGTCGGATACCCCCATTGGTTCGCCGATGAGAACGTGATCGGTGCTGGACCGCTCGAATTCGTCCGGCTCGTCGATGCAGCAACGGTCGTCGTGAGCCCGTTGTTCCACGGCGTGGTGTTCGCGCTGGCACACGAGAAGCAACTCCTGATCTTGCCCTCAGCGAAGAAGCGAGCGAAGGTGGTGAGCCTGCTCGAGCAGCTCGGTCTCACCTCGCTCTACGGCAACCTCACCTTCGCCCCGATCGACTACGACGTCGTCCGAAGCACGTTGCGTGGTCTTCGAGAGGAGTCGGTCCTCCTCCTCCGTGGCGCGCTCGAGACGGTGGAGCAGCGACGTTCAGCGAGCGGCGTCCCTACTGACGACTAGCGGTCGTTCTCCGTCCGTGCCGGGTCGTGGTCGGTGAGCACGTAGACTGGAGGCGTTGCCCCACCGAGGGGCGCCCCTTTGGAGATCCTCAAAGCCCCATTGCTTCCGCGATGGAGAGGCGAGCAGATGCCCATAGGACATCACTGAGGAGTATCTCACTATGCCGTCGTCAACCCTCTCCACCCCCTCTGCGCCCGCAGCAGAGGAGGTCGCTGTGCCAACCTTCGCCCAGCTCGGCGTCCCTGTCGCACTCTGTGCGGTCCTCGAGCGTCAAGGCATCGACCGTCCATTTCCGATCCAGGTCGCAACCTTGGTCGATTCCATGGCTGGACGTGACGTCCTCGGTCGAGGTCGCACGGGATCGGGCAAGACCTTGGCCTTCGCCCTCCCGGTGCTCACCCGATTGGCCGATGCGTCGAGTGAGCGTCGCCCCAAGGCCCCCCGGGCCATGATCTTGGCTCCGACTCGTGAACTCGCCCTCCAGATTGAGGCAACCGTTGCTCCACTGGCCAAGGCCCTCGGACTCCGGACGATGTCGATCTTCGGCGGGGTGAGCCAGAACCCACAGGTGGCGAGCCTCCGCCAAGGTGTGGACGTGGTCATCGCTTGTCCGGGACGGCTCGAGGACCTGCTCCAGCAGCGAGCCCTCACCCTGGACGCGGTGGAGATCACGGTCTTAGACGAAGCTGACCACATGGCAGATCTCGGCTTCTTGCCTCCCGTCACCCGACTGCTCGAGAAGACTCCGAAGTCGGGACAGCGCATGTTGTTCTCCGCCACCTTGGACCGTGGCGTCAAGGTCCTCGTCGACCGCTTCCTCTCGAGCCCGGTCACCCACAGCGTGGACTCCGAGCAGTCGCCGGTGTCGACCATGGCGCACCACGTCCTCCACGTCCGCAGCGACGACCGTCTCCCGATCCTCGTGGACCTGGCCTCCGCCCCCGGCAAGGTCGTCATCTTCACCCGCATGAAGCACCGGGCCAAGCAGTTGGCCAAGAAGCTCAACGACGCCGGTGTCCCCGCGGTTGAGATGCACGGCAACCTGTCGCAGCCGGCCCGAGTGAAGAACCTGGCCGCCTTCTCTGAAGGTCGAGCGGTTGCCATGGTGGCCACGGACATCGCTGCTCGAGGCATCCACGTCGACGACGTGACCCTCGTGATCCACGCCGACCCGCCGCTCGAGCACAAGGCCTACCTCCACCGTTCCGGTCGAACCGCTCGGGCCGGCAACGAAGGCACCGTCGTGACCTTGGCCGCCGACAGCGAGCGCAAGGAAGTCGCGGCGTTGGCTCGCGCTGCCGGCATCATGCCGACCACCACCCAGGCTCGACCCGGTGACCCCATCCTCAGCGTGATTGCTCCTGGCGAGCGGGTGCTGCGGACCCAAGCCGAGATCGCCGCCCTCTTCCCCGTGACCGTGCCGACCCAATCGCCACGACCCGGCGGTGGCGCTCGCCGTTCTGGTGGACGCAAGCCCGCTGCCAAGCCCGGAGCCTCCGCTGCTGGTGGCCGTCCCGGTGGTGGCGCACGTGGGGGTCGCCCTCAGGGCTCAGGGAGCTCACGGCCGAGCTCCGGCGAGTCTTCGGCGCGCCGGGGAGCACCTCGCCCGCGCTGAGGCGTTCCACCTGAAACCATCCACCAGACCTGCTCTATCGTGAGCAGGGCGAAGGGGAAGGTTGGGTCCGTGCACGAGAGTTCCATGGCAGCTGTTGCCCACTTCGTGGAGCAGTGGTTGGACCAGCGCAGCGACGACCACCTGCTGATCGTCGACCACGGGTCCTACGACGTGAACGGCTCCTACCGATCTCTGTTCGATCGACCCTCGTGGCGCTACGTCGGCGTCGACCTCGAGCCAGGCCCCAACGTCGACCTCGTCCTCCCCGCCCCCTACGCGCCGCTACCCTTCGCTGACTCCAGTGTCGACGTGGTGGTGAGTGGACAGGTCTTAGAGCACACGGCGTTCCCGTGGGTGCTGGTCGGTGAGTGGTCTCGCGTCCTCAAACCCGGCGGCCTGCTCTGTGTGGTGGTCCCGAGTGCGGGTCCTGAGCACCAGTATCCGATCGACTGCTACCGCTACCTCCCTGACGGCCTGGGGGCGCTCATCTCCTGGTCGGGGCTCCACGTCGTGCAGCTCGCTGCGGCAGCACGTGATGGCTGGAGCGACAACAGCGCCGAGTGGGCAGATTCCATGGCGGTGGCCCGGCGAGGGGCTGCTCCTCCACCGGTTGAGGCCGCGCTCGCACGGGAACGAGCCGACCGGTTGAGTCCTGGAACGCTCGATATCGAGCGGACCGTCATCACCCCTGGAACCGACCTCGCGGCAGCCAGGGCTGCTGCGGTGTGGGGAGCAGCGGCGATGCGACGGGCCGGCGACGATGCTGGCGCCGAACGTGATCGCCGCAGGGAGTGGAACACCCACCCCGTGGTCGCTTCGTGGATTGACCGCCGGACCGGGGGACCCTTCCCGCAGTGGGTCCGCAACGCAGTCACTCCGGTTGGGGGAACCATGGTCTCCTTCGGCTGCGGTGCTGCCGGTCTCGAGATCGCGCTCTTGGAGAGTGGGGCCATCTCGCACCTCGTCCTCGTCGACGTGGCCGAGGAGGCACTCACCGTCGCTCGTGCCACAGCCGATGCTGCAGAGGTGACGGATCGAATCACCTTCATCGCCGAAGCGATCAGCCTGGAACTCGTCCACGCCTATGCCAGCACCAGCGACGTCGTCTACATCTGCGACGCCCTCCACCACTTCGCGGATCCGACCGCAATCCTCGCCACCATCGCCGACGCGCTGCGCCCGGCGGGGATCCTCATCGGTCGGGACTACGTCGGTCCGGCCCACTTCGCCTTCGACGCCGAGACCATCGCCCACGCCCAGCAGCTCTACGCCACCCTCCCCGCTCAGCTGCGGTCCCCCTGGCCAGAGCTCCCCGTACCCGACCCTGCAGCCGTCGCCGCCTTCGACCCCACCGAAGCCGTTGCGTCAGCGTCGATCCGTTCGGCACTGGTTGCTGCGTTCCCCGAGGTGGCCATCACCGAGGTCGGTGGCGCCCTCGCGCACCTCGTGTGGTACGGCGTGGACCACGATGCGATGTTCGAGCACCCTGACGCCGACCCCGTCATCGAAGCCATCTGCGCTCGAGACGGTGATCTGACGAGCCGCGGCATCATCCCCTCGGCCTTCATCCGTTTCCTGGCGGTGCGGTGACCGCAGCGGCCCCCCTCGCAGTCAGCGTCATCGTGCTCGCCTACGCGGTCGTCGAACCCCTCGACGCGTGCTTGGCGGCGCTCACTCGGGAACTCGCCGACCATGCGGCAGAGATCGTCGTCGTGGTGAACGGGACCTCGACGGGTATCGGCGCCGTGCTGGCGGCCCATGAGAACCTCGTGGTCGTTCGACCGCCGGTGAACCTCGGCTTCGCCGGTGGGTGCAACGCTGGTGCGGCAGTGGCTCGCGGCGACGTGCTGGTCTTCCTCAACGACGACGCCGTGGTGCACGACGGCTGGTTGCGAGCGTTGCTCGACCGACTCGACCGAGACCCCGCCGTCGCCGCAGTGGGGAGCGCCATCTCGAGCGGCGGTATCGTCCTCGAGGCCGGTGGCCGTCTCGAGGGAGGGATCCACCCTGAAGCGCTGCACCGTGGTGATCGATTGGTCGACCTCGGGCCAGCGTCACCGGTCGAGTGGGCGACCGGGTGCTCGCTGGCGGTTCGCCGCTCCGCCTTCGAGGCGGTGTCGGGGTTCGACCCGGTGTTCCACCCCGCCTACTTCGAAGACGTCGACCTCTGCCTGCGGCTCCGGGAGCAGGGCTGGCAGATCTGGGTCGAGCCAACCTCGGTGGTCGAGCACGCAGAGTCCTCCTCGACGACGGCGATCGCGAAGTCCGTGCACTTCGAACGCTCCCGAGCGACCTACCTCGCTCGGTGGGGTAGCGGTCGCGCCCACGCGCTCGGCGGTTCGCACCGCACGGGATCGACAGCGAGGTCAACCGCGGCAACCCGCACCGGTCAGCCGGTGGTGCTCGTCATCGATGACGTCGTTCCCCATGCTGCCAAGGGGGGAGGTATGCCACGGATGATCCAGCACCTCCGAGGGCTCCGTGGTGCTGGGGTCAGCGTGCGCTTCGCTGCGGTCCACCCGCACTTCGAACCGACCGAGGACCACGACGATCTTGGCGTGACCTTCGTCGACCTCCCGGTTCCCGGAGGCCCGATGCTCGACCTCGACGCCATCGTGGTCTCACGGCCCCACAACTTCGCCCGTGCCGAGCAGATCGCCGCTCGGTATCAAGGGGTGCCCCTCCTCTACGACGCCGAAGCGCTCTTCCACGCACGCCTCTTCCTCCATGCCCGGCTCGTCGCTGACCCCGTGGAACGTGCAACGCTGCTGCGGGCAGCGATGGAGATGGAGGCCACCGAGGCAGCGATCGCTCGTCGGGCCACCTGCATCATCGCCATCTCGGAAGAGGAAGCAGTCTGGTTCCAACGTCAGGGTGCGACTGACGTCTCAGTGCTGAGCCCCTTCGCGGGACGTGCGCCGGCACCAGGTACCCGGACCTTCGCCGAGCGCCACGGAGCCCTGCTCCTGTGCGGGTGGACCGCAGGTCCAACCTCCCCGAACGCCGATGGCGTGCGGTGGTTGGCTGAAGAGGTGCTGCCGAGGACGCTAGAGCGGGCGCCCGGCCTCGAGGTCCGGGTGACGGGGGCATCACCCCCGGAATCCCTCCGTGCGCTGTCGTCTGCGTCCCTCAGGTTCGTGGGCGAGGTAGACGACGTGCATGGCGCCCTCGCCGTGGCCCGGTGCGCGGTGGTTCCCATTCGTTTCGGTGCGGGGGTGAAGCTGAAG